>Ga0255336_100282_pt1 | contig 98398 bp, 112 predicted proteins | sample MeOH1_35cm_T3_17_FD_189102 | JGI IMG/M metagenome (GOLD analysis project Ga0255336, IMG submission 189102) | Sandy soil microbial communities from University of British Columbia, Vancouver, Canada - MeOH1_35cm_T3_179 | ecosystem: Engineered > Artificial ecosystem > Sand microcosm > Unclassified ...
TTTCGACGCCTGAAAATTCGCTACGAACGTTATGCCCATATCCATGAAGCCTTCCTGTCTCTGGCTTGTGCCTTAATTTGCTGGACACGTCTCAAGCCAATGTTTAACTAATTTCGCAACAGCTTCTAAAAAATGGCTTCCAACCCGCTACGATGCGGACCGCTAATCAGCTAGTCGATCCCGAGTCGACGTGCCGATGGTGAAATATCGGCTATCAGGGTGGCCGCTACGACACTGGTAATATCTCTAAATCTTTTGGAGCCTTGCCAGTGCCAGCTAAACAAATCAATTCACTGACGTCGTTGCGGTTTTTCGCTGCAGCAATGGTGGTCGTTTTTCACACACGACGTGAGTTCGGTTATTTCGGCCTCGCCGATCACCTGGCGCTCACGCAAGCCGTATCCCTCTTCTTCGTTCTATCAGGGTACATTCTCGCCCACACTCATCGAACGATCACTTCAAGGTCGGATCTCTTCATCTTCTATCTCAAGAGGTTTGCCCGGATTTGGCCGCTTCACCTCGCTGGCGCTGCCGCGGCGTTGTGGCTAATCCATTTTGAAGGCGGCTCAGTGCGCGGCGAAGACGCGATCCTTAACGTGCTGCTGTTGCATGCTTGGTCATCGGACATCACCACGTATTTCTCGTTGAACGGCGTCTCGTGGAGCTTGTCCGATGAGGCCTTTTTCTATGCAGTTTTCCCATTACTGATTTGGCGTGTGAACGCCACTTGGGTAGTCAAACTAGCAGCAACCGTCCTCGTCACGGCTGCAATGTTGCTTGCCTTTAAGAACATGGGACGCCCGTTGATGCTGTGGTCCGCATACATTTCGCCCATCACAAGGCTGAGTGAATTCATGATGGGCATTGCAGCCTATCAATTGCGAGGCAAGCTTCGGAGCGTCATCGAAGGTGGTTGGCGCGCGAGCGCGCTCGAGATTGGCACCGCTCTGATTGTCGCGTCCGCAATCTGGGTGGCAGACCTCAAATTCGTCTCGGACTTACCGTTCCATCCGATCAAGCCCGTTGCAATCTGGCTTTCAAATTGCGGTGTGGGCGTTCTTTTTACCCTATTGATAGCCGTGTTCGCACTGGAAGGAGGCGCCCTGTCTCGCCTTCTCCAAGCCCGGCTTCTCATTTACCTTGGCAAGATCAGTTTTGCTCTATACATGATGCACCAACTCGTCTTGCGGTACGCGGAGGACCACGGTTATATGGCGCCGGACTATCCGGTTGCAGCCAAGGCCGCGTTGTACTGGTTGGCGGCAATCGCGGTCGCTGCAGCAGCCCACCATCTGATAGAGATTCCCGCCCAGAGAGTAATCTTGTCGCGATTTACACCCCGGCGTGGCGTAATGGCCTAGCTCATTGACGACGAAATTCAAGGGCTGTGTTGTGATGATTCCGCTTGACTGGTAGGACCTTTGGTCCTATTCTGATCGTACTGGCACCTCGCTTTCCGCGCGGTCCGACATCCCGATAGAAACGATCATGAAAGCCTGCTTTCGTGCGCCTTTTCGCGCACTTGGAATCTCCGGACATGCATTACAAGCCCCCTCAGCCGGAAGACATCGAGCGCCTCAAGAAGGAACTCGGTCTAGACGGCGCGCAGATGGCGGAACTGTTTGGCGTCGCTGGGAATCGCGCATTTCGCCGGTACACATCCAAATCCGACGACACCAAGAACAAGCGCGAGCTCGGCGCGCACATGCTGTTCTTTGCGATGGCGCGCTTGGAACTGGACGCCCAGACCATCGAGCGAGTACTACAACGCATGCGCCGAGTCGGAGCAACGATCGATTTGAACCCCGACTCCCCGGCGCCCGATGGAGAGCAGAAGCCCTAAACCGCACGCCATGTATCATCTCGCGCTGGAATAAAAAAAACGCGAGTGGGGTTATGGCAAAAGGGTTATGCGTATCGGTTCTAGGCATGCTTGTCATGGCGTGCAGCGGCTCCGGTGGCGGAGGTGGTGGATCGACTCCGCCGGTTGCCCAGACGACGCAATCGGTACCTAAGACCGTCGTGATCGATGCAGAAGGAGATTCGACGTTCTACGGAACGCAAGTCATTAACGGCGTAGTGTCGAGAACGGCGAACAATCCTCCGGCGCTACTGCAAGGCATGCTCGGTGCGAACGTGACCGTGATTAACAGCGCAGCGGGCGGCGCTACGGTGCTAGACGCCCTGAATGGACTCGCCCCACGTTATACGACGCCACTCGCTAGCCGGCTTGCAACCAACAATTCGGCGCTTGTTCTATCCAATTTTGAGATCAACGATTCCTTGAGGCTCTCGCAAGATGACTATCGAGCCGGCCTTTTGTCGTGGATCACGAGGGTGCGGAATATGGGCAAGTTGCCAGTTCTTGAAGAGCCCAATCCGGTGTGCAGTCCGACGTATCCCAATGTCGAGGCATACCTTTCTGTATTGCGGGACGTAGCCGCGCAGCAAGGTGTAACGCTCATCGCGCAGTACGACTACATCAAGTCGCTCCCAAATTGGCAGGCAATGCTGACCGACTGCGTGCATCCCTACGACTCGCTGTATCAAATCAAGACACAGCGCGAGTACGCCATGCTTCAGCCGATCGTCGCAAAGTTGCTTCAATAGAGCATTAGTCGGATGCCACCGGGCTGGGGATCATCTCTCGATATTGCGGCAGCAACCCGTCGTAAAACAACTTGTATCGGGGATCTGCCGCAGTAACTTCGTCCTGATACGGAGCCCAATCGTCTGACTGAGGGCAATCATATAGGCCTGCGATCGTAGTCTTTGCCTCATCATTAAAAACAGCGTACATGACCATGATCAGAACTCGAAATAGGAGATGGTGATGTTATGTGACGGAGTGCCACCGCTCGCCGAGACAATACGGTAGAGATTTTGCGCCAACGTTACTGCAACACGGAATCCAGCCGCAATCGAAGATGCTATAGGAACCGTCTGAGAAACCGGAGTTTGCCCGCCAATCGGGCCATCGGCCATAGTAACGCTGATTGAAGATACGGCAGATCCAGATGCATTTCCAAGCTGAACACCACCGCCAACAAAGCGCGCGTTGAATGGGATCAGGGTGGACGAGAAATATCCCGATCCGGTGAACGTTGAGCCCGTTACGATGTTGCTTGTAATTACCCCGACGCGCCGGTCCGTCTGCGAGAACGGAGCAAACTGTCCAGCAGTCGCGCTCATCGGGGCAATGCCAATCAGCTGACTCGCGGTATAGCCGCTCGGGAGTGAACCAGCATAAATCTCGGGCGCTTTTGCAGCGCTCGCATCGGTGGCGAAAATTCCAGCGCCAGCAACCAAGCCATAAGCAGCATAGATCGCCGCGAACCCGTTCACCGCTGGAGTCGTGCCGACAACACCACCAATGCCGGAGCCGCTGAGATTGACTGTCTTGTTGAATGAGCCAACGACAAAAGACTGCCCGCCCAGCGCCGTCTTGATCACCAACTCGTCTGCTGTAAACGCAACGCTTGCACCTTGCGCCGCCAGCAATGCAGAAAGATTCCGTGCCGCCCCGGCAATCGGCGCATACATCTTCTGCAGCGCTGCGTTGACCTGGTTGTAGCTGGTCTTTGCACGGGTGATGCCGGCCGCCGCCAGAATAGAGCACAATTCTTCCTGGATCATGTTGAACCACGACGCGCGCTCGAGCGTCGCGGGCGTCCCGCTCGCCGGGTTGCCTTCGGTCCAATACCCTTCTGTTCCAGCTGCCTCGGGAGCGGGAAGGCTCGTGGCTGCCGACGGATCATCAATTCGAAACATAGAGCCTCTTAGGTGTAGGCAAAAATAAGAATCGTGTGGGCCGGAATTACTTCATTCAGCTCGCACTGCAAGACGGCGTTTCCCCAGCTCGCGAGCGGATCGCCTGCGCGTGCCGTCCCAACTTTCGACTGCGTAATCGTGTTGAGCGGCGCATTGATCTGCCAGACGAAGGACCATTGGGGGCCGAGCCGGAAGACTGGTTGTCCGACCCGGCTCTGCCCTACTCGCGCCGACACGTATTCGGTCACCGTCACGGTGTAGCCAAGCAGCGCGGCATACTGGATGAAGTACGGAACCGACTGGCCGCCTGACCCCGCGAAGCGCGCGACGACTTGGGCCTGCCGCTGAGCCACCGTGGGTGCCGGTCCTGCGCATGGGTCTGGCAGACCCAGTGCCGATTCCCATTCGGGAAGCAACTCGACGGCAGTTTTCGGAAATGCATCTACCAGCAAGTTGTTATTTCTGGCAGTATGTCTCGCCCATGTCGGCGAAAGGCCGGACATTGCCTGCGCCATCACTGACGTCGGGTCCCGAGGCCACGCGAGACCGCGCGGCATGAGCGCCTGAATCGCCTTCAGGAAATCTGATGCCTGATAGTTCGGAGCAGCCATTTATGGGAGCCATGTGATCGTTCCGAGCACTGGAAGCTGGCCAGTGGTCCCGACGATGTTTGCGGTTGGCGACGTAATTACAAAGCCCTGCGTTCCCGAGATCGCAGCGATTGCCGACTCGATATAAGAGAGATCGATTACCCCGTTCTGGCCGGCCGCCGTGCTGAGTGGAGAGCCATACAGAACGAACACACCAGAAATCGCCGACGCGATCGCCGACTTCATCGCCGTCGTGAAGCTGCTGGTGCCGGTAATCGTGAAATTGACTACCTGCTGCGTCGGTGCCACGCTGTACACGAGCGCTGTCGCCGGCCGCAGCGGGAAAATCCAGTTCGCAACCGTCAGCAGATCGAGCGTCGCCGGCGTGCCGCGCGGCTCGAGCGCGGCCACCCCAGAAACGCCTTGGGGGAATCCGTTGTTGGCCGCCTCGGTCACGTCGAACATCGTGTACACGACGACGGTGCCTGCGCCGAAACCGTTCGGATTGCACCAAGCGCGCGTAACGCCGTTGACCTGCAGCGCCCACGTCACGTAGTCGTTTTGCGCCCCGCCCTGCGGTGTGTTCTGATAAGCCTGAAGCATCCGGGCGCGAAGGCTGTCGTCCTTCTCGACGTCCGCTCCGCCGGTAAATGCCACAGACACGGAGCCGGTCGAGTTGATGCCGGCGATCGCCGTGCCCAACGTCATGACCGTGCCGATGGCGCAATTGCCAAACGCGCCGGTCAGGCCGGACGGATCCGCATTCGCGACTGCATTGACGGTCACGTTGCTGCCGGACCAGACACCGGCTGAGGTCGTCGTGAAGCCGACACCGTCGCCGCGCGCGATCGGCGTACCGATCGGCAGAGGAGTTCCGTTCGTGCCCGCGAACGTGATCTGTCCTGGCACCGTCGAGCCAGCCTGCGTCGCCGCCTCGCGAAACACATTCTTGAGGGCAGCCCACGCTTCGAGGAACTCTTCCTCAGCGGTGAAAGGATTCGACTGCTTTGCTACCCAGTCCGTGTATCCGTATTGGAGCTGAGCGAGTCCTGCGAGAGCCGTGCCTAGGATGTTGAGGCTGGAAAAGCGTAGCAGCGGATCCGATCCCGGAAGACCGGACTGAATGTCAGCGGCCACCTGCGCGCGCAATTGCGTGAGTGTTGGTCGTGCGTACGGCATATCAGTTGATTCCTTCCCAGGCCCACGTATAGCGGCCCGTCGTCAATAAAGTGCCGTCGGGTTTGTATGCGGTGATCTGCGCGCCGAGAACGCTGGTGCGCACCCACTGCGTGCTGATGTCGAAGCGGCCTACGACACCGTCATCCACCATCCACTGCAGGGCCTCGGCCAGGTAGTCGTAGGCTTTCTGCAGCGTTTCCTTCGTCTGCTTCGCGCGCCGCAGCAACCAGAGACGCGAGCCAATAGGAACCGTGTCATCCGCCCACCAGCCGCGCGGATCGCCTGAACCATCCGGAATCACGTCGCCGGGCTGTGCCATGCGATCGGAAAAGATGCTTATGATGATTGCCGTCTGGAGATCGTTGCCGGTCGTCAGCAAGGGGCCGGACATGGACCAATCCCCGCGGTTGTTCGCGGCGTCCCAAGAAATCGTTGCGTCGGCCATTTCGCTCGGGCATAAAAAAGCCCGCGCGTGGCGGGCTGAGACGTTGAGCGCTAAGCGCTATTCGGTTTGGTTCGGGCCGCTCGTTGTGGTGCCCGGTCCTCCGAGCTGAACATTAGGAACCGGATGGGTATGACTGTTGTAGATCGACCTCATCTGGGCCATCGTGTGCAGGTTTGTTGCTGAGTTGTCGATGATGTCGCCGGGCGTCGTGATTTCTGGCGTATCAATCTCGACTCCGCCAGGTGCGACGATCTTGAGCTTCCCACTCAGGTTCCACGTCACATTCCGCGCGTCGTTGACTACGACGTCCTGCCCTTTGGCCTCGACGACGATTCCACCGCTCGCGGTCATATAGACGTACTTGCCGTCCTGGCTGTACAGCATCGATTCGCCAGCGGACAAGCCCGTCGGGCGTGACTGCTGGTGGTTCGTTGCAATCACCGCAACGTTTCCCGGATCACCAGCTATGGCGCCGTAAGCGACGTCCGAACCGTAGGGCGGATAGGACGTGAAGCCGAAATCAGCAAACCGAAAGCGGTTATCCGAGGTTACTAGCCCATTCGCTCGAACCTGCATTTTCTGAATCGGCCCTGAGTCGTCGACGTAGGTCACACGGCCGCGCCCAAACAATCCGCGCAGCCGCATGAAGAGCCGCTCGATCGAGATGGAGTCCATCAATTCACCATGTTCACGTCGGGCGCGATCGGATTGAGGATGATCGGCTCCTGATAGAAGGCTTCCGGCGGCATGATCACCACATCGGCATTCGTCCCGCTCGCATCGCGCTTATAAGTCACGTCCGCGATCAGCCACGTTTGAGGTTTCAGCTTCAGCCCCGGCAGATTGATCGGCACCAGCGTGTTTGGCGTCCACAGCTTGCCGGCTGAATCCCGCCAGCTATCCGTTGACACGCGCACCGCATAAGAGCGGCCGTAGCGACGCGCCTTTTCCCACTGCGCGCGCTGTGCCGCGACGTCCTGCCCGCCAAACACCGACTCAGCCACGATCGCGCGGTACCGGAGCCGCGGCACCGTCGGATCCTGCACGCTTGCGATCAGGTTGCCGCCGTCGCCCACGTCCTCGCACGTGTCTAGGCTCTGGCGCACTGCGTCGTAGTCCGAAAACCGTCCGTCCATGCCGAACATCGCGCTGGCTGCCTGAACATTGACGCCCTCCTCGAATCCGCACGCGGCTTGCTGGGTGCCGATTCCGGAAAGCAGCAGGCTTCCGTCTGGCTGGTCGTACAGCAACAGCGCGCGGAACCGGCAGAGCCGCTCGAGCACGTCATAGATCGGCTCGCCGACCATGATGTTCAGCTGCGGAATCGGGTCTCCCTGATTCGCGCCGTCGGCAAGCGAAACTGGAATGCCGTAGACGCTGCAGAGGTTTTGCGCAATCTTCAGCAGCGGCATATTCAGAAGCTGGCCGCCAGTCCACTTTGCCGAGCAGTCGACGAGGTCCTGGCACTTGCTCCGGCCGGTGATCCGGATCGTATGCTCGCGCGCGTTGTAGCTCGGCAGGTAGCGATCGACGAAGCCGGACAGCACAACGTCGGCGCCGAGGAGCACATCGACCTGATCGCCTTCCTGCACGATCACTTCCGACACGCCCGGGTAAGGCTCGGTGAACGACACATCGAAATCGGACGGGCACCGCTCGATGCCGCGAGACAGACGGATCCCAAGCCACCCCGTGATGTTTCGGGTGTTCGAGATCGTGTACGTGGGTTGTCCCGGCACTGAATTAGGGTTCCGCGTACACGTCGACACCCTAAGGGTGATGTCATCACTCATCAGCTAGCAAGGGCCTGAAATGTCGTTGGGCAAAATGCCGGGTGTCGTGGGTCAATCTGCTGTACGAGTCCAGGCTCACGCGTCGGATCACGATAGATTCGGTTCGCAAGCACCAGCGATGGAAGTGGCGCCTGAAACTTGAACGTCGCGATCGAGGCTAAATCGGCGCCGCGCGCAGCGAGATCAGCAATGACCGACTGCCGCAGGGTTCGCAACGCCTGATACGTACCATCATCGCCTGCGTCGCCCGCCGTCGCGATCTCCGCATCGAGCAGGCTCACAGTGTTGGCTAGCGTAGTGTTCGCGTCATCCTGCGAGGCAGGTTGGTATGTCGTCAGCGTCACGGCGAGTTGCGCGAGCGCATACCGCCGCAACAGCGCGGCGAGCGCCACCTGCATAACGCTCATGGACGATCCGATCTGGCCGGGCGTGGTCACGGGCGACGGTGAATATTGCGCCAGCGAACTGATCATGCGCACGGCGTCAGCCGGATCAGTCGCAGCAGCGGCAACTGTCGAAATGAACGACTGCGCCGCAGCACCGAGTGCTGCTGAATCTGACGGATTCGACGCCGCGGCTTGCAGAGCTGCCCCGGCGGCAACAACCGAAGCGCGCGCTGCAGTCGCGGCCGACAGCAAATCGTCGGCTGTCGTACTCGGAGACGCCCTCACGTTCGCGCCGGCATAGCCGTTATTGCCCCCCCCGAACAGTCGCCCGAAGTTGCCAAACAGCGTCGAGACCGTGCCGATCACGCGCTTTACATCGTTGATGGCGGTCACACCCAGTTGATACCAGCCGACTACCGTCGAAACCGCCTGCCGCACGATTGCGGCGCCGGCCTGAATTGCGCTCGCCGTAGTCCTTACGAAATCGACCAGCGCTGCGATGCCGTTCAACGAAGCGTTGTTGATGCTTGCGTCGCCGGTCGAGATGGTCGCCTTCGGGAATATCCGATCACCGGAAACGATCAGCGTCAGCCGGATCTCGAACACGCGACCGAGGTCGACGCGCTCCATCGTCTCCACGCTCAGGCACGCGACGTTCTTGATCGTGCCCAGCGTCGGGTGCACGAGGGTCCAGTTCCCAGGTGCCTCGCAGATTTGCAGCAACTGGTTGCGCTGCGCGATGACCGGGCCAGCCTTGGTGATCAGATCGTCTTCGACCAGGAAGCCAAGAACCTCGAACTGCCTCCCCTTTTTACCCAGATCCTCGACCCATACATCATCGCGAAACGGGTAATTGTGGATAGCCTGCTTTCTGCCGACCGAGGTCCGAACAGATTCGATTCCGAATGGCACCCCGCCGTAACTAGCCTGCTTGAGCGAATCCAGCCAGGTGCCCGTCTGGAAGCCGACGAGACTGGCCAGATTTCCAACGGCGGACGCAACGCCGCCGATGCTGCCGGCGACATTCAGTGCGTTCGTTGAGGTACTCAAGGCAATGCTCCATCGCCACCCATGGCGTAGTTGACTTTCGTCGGCAGATAGCCGCCGTCCGCCGTTTTCGCTTCCACACGTGTGCCTGCCGGAACATTGCTGAACGTCACGTGCAGCGCAGCCTGCTGAAGTTGCGCGACGCGCGCATCATGCCCGTCATCAGCAGCCGGTTTCGTCTTACCGCTGAAGGCGATGCCGCCCTGCTGCATTCCAGCGACCGTCGCATTACCGAGTTGCTCAGGCGAATAAGGCTGCTGACCGTTTTCCGCGCGGATCATCCCTGCAATCAACGATGCCACCTGCCGCGGATCCCCCAAGTCAGGCCTGTCATTCGCGCCCAACCCAGTCGAGGCCGAGATTATCTTCGTGTAGTTGGCGATCTGCTCCGGCGTATTGCCGGTCCGCGCACCGCCAGTCCACTTGTCCTGAATCTGGGCAAGCGTCAGACCTCGATAGTTGCGCTCGAGGTTGGAAACCGCAGCTGTGATACCACGTTCTGGAGTGTCGTATTCGATCTCCCTATTGTGGTCCAGCATGTTCAGCGGGTTGTTGCTACGGATGCCGAGTGGCGCACGCTTCGATGAATCTGCCGGATTCGCGCCACCTTGTAGCGACGATGCAATTTCGGTATCAGGGCGACCCGCCGCGTGTGCGGCCATCGCCCGCATGAAGTCGCCTGCGGGCAGATGCGTCGAAGCGGCAAGCCAATCACCGTTACGCACATCTTCAATGCCCTGCTTGTTGTCAACGTCCGGAAGGCCAGCGAGCTTCACCACTTTCAGCGCACCCCACGCAGCAATCCCAGCCACGCCGAGGGTTCCGAGCGCGGTCACTGCGGCTGGAATCGTCGTAGACGTCAGTGTGATCAAGCTCGCAATCAGGTTTGCCACGCCACCGATAGGGCCGGCGAACTTGATGGCAGCGATCGCGATCGCGACGCCCTTGATGCCGCCCAGGTTATCCCAGAGCAGCTTGGCCTTTGCTGCGACGCTGCTCCAATCAATCTTCGAAACCCAGTCAGCGAGCTTTTGAACTGCCGTTGCTATCTGATCTGCAATCTGAGCGCGGTGCGTATCGAGCCATTTCGCGAAACCATTGACGAGCGGGTCAAGGATCGGGATCAGGCGCGAGCCGATACTATTCCCGAGTCCGGTAACCGAGTCTTCGAGATCATTGATGTCGCGATGAAACTGCGCCGCGCGCTCTACCTCTTCCGCCGTCGGAACGAGCCCCTTGCGGAACGCGCGCGCCTTGTCGGTATCGTATGTGCCTTGTTGCAGCATCGGGAGGAGGCTGCCCATACCGAACGTGCCGGCGACATCGCGCTGCGCTTCGACCGACTTCTGCCCCTCGATGGCCTTCATGAGACGCATCTGGGTCGAGTAGTAATCGATGGTGCCATCCTTGTTGCGTTGGATCTGGACGCCCATCTTTTGCAGCAGCATCATCGCGTGCGGATCGGCGCCGAACGCCGCCGCCCGAATCGTCATCTGGGAGCCACTCATCGCCGAATCGAACTGATCAGCCGAGACCCCTGCACGCTTTGCGGCAACGTGCCACGACGCCAGATCTTGCGCGTTCATGCCGAGCAGCTTCGAAGACTTGTTCAGGTTGAACCCGAACGTCCCAAACTTGGTCGCTAGCGCAGTGAGCCCAGCGAGCGATGCTGCGCCGCCGATCGCCGTCAATCCGGGAATAATCTCGACGATCTTGTCGACGACGCCAGACGCCGCGCGCTCGACGCCACCGAGGCTCTTTGTCAGTTTCGAAAGACCCACTTGGCCGACATTGCCCAACTGGCCAACGCGCTTCTGGGCCTTATCGACCGGATCGGTGATTTTGCTGAGCGCATCCTTGATCTTGTTGACCGTCGCCGTCGCCGCATCATCGGCACGGATGCGGATAACAAAATCTTGTGCCACGCTCAGTCCTTTTTCAACATGCGCGCTGCGTGATGTGCATAGTTGCGCACCTCACTCCACGTCAATTGCTTTGTTTCGCTGGGTTGCCAGCGCCAGAACCGCTCGGTGATGCGGACAATGTGCTCCCAATCTACTGGGAGCCCTCCCCGTTTCCCTCGGGGTCGTCCTCATCTGGAGGCGTCAGGAATGCCGTCAGATAGTCCTGCGCCTTGTAATAGTCGCGGACACCGATGTTGGTCAGCGCGAGCATAGGAACGCCAGAGATCTCACTGATCAGCCACTTCATGCATTCGACGGCATGCTCTTTGGCCGTGCGCTTGATGAAGGCCTGAAGCTGGCCAAGCGTGGGCTCTTTCAGCTCGATTTCCGAGATTTCCGTCTCCTCGGTGCCCTTCAGGATGATCGGCTTCGAAAGCTCGATCGTGATGCTGTCTGGCACAACCTTGCGCGGCTTCTTCTTTTGTTCGTCGCTCATGGCTTAGCTCACCGACACGGTTTGTTCGGACACTTGCGGGCCCTCGAACTTGACTTCGAACTTGGCGTCCTCGGTGTCGACTTCCTGCGCTTCGGTCGTGCCCATGTTCCGGCCGGTGACGATCTTTCCGTTGGCCAGTTCGAGCACCACGGTTGAATTGCGCAGCTTATTGAAGTCGCCAACGGTCATGTCGCCGGCGTCGCGCAGCGACATCGTGATAGAGCCGGGGACAGGCGTCTCTTTCCAACCGTGAAATCCATCCGGACCCGTAAGTGGTTCGCGCTTCACCGTGGCCGGACTGTATTTGGCACCGCCTTCGAGCTGACGCGTTACGCCATCGATCGAAACCTTTGCGATCCCGGCGAGAAGATTGCTGGCCATTGTTGGCCCTCCAGAATGTGACAAAGCCGCCTTCAGGCGGCTTTGCTGTTGCGGTCAGTCGATTACTGCAGGCGGAATTGCACGAGCGTCGCGAACGTGCGCATCTGGTTCACGGGCGTGCCCGGCCAGAGAATATCGACGCGGTTCGGATTGACTGTGTTTTTGTTCACCACCAGCGCTGCAGCAAACGCATCGGCGTTCTGAACGAAACCAGCATCCGCACGCTCCTGATAGAGCGCGATGATGTCCGACTTGATCAGGTTCGGCGTAACAAGACCCGAATTGGCTGCCGGCCGCGTGTTGTTGTCGGCGAGCTTGCAGCGCGCGTACTTCGACGACAGCATCGTCTGAAGCGTCCGAATCTCCAGCATCAGTTGGAACATCGTTTCCACTTCGAGGTAGCTGTTGTCGGGAACACCTTGCGTATTCAGCTGGTACGTCGTGATGACGTTCTCGGTTAGCACCGTGCCGTCCTGCTGCACGGTGAAAGTCGAGATGCCGTCATACAGCAACGTCTCGCGCTGGCTAGGCAGGAACTGCGATTGGTTCGGAGGCGCCAGGACACCAAGCAGCGGCAGATACTGCAGCGGGACACCCGGGTCGGCGCGAACGCTCACGGCCGCCTGCCCGCACAGCGCAGCAGCCCACAACCAGCTCGGCGTCGGGCTTCCGTTGAAGCCCATGATCGTTTCGTGCTGATTGTTGCGGGCCAGGCCGAGAGTGGTCTGAGCGGCGAACGTGCCGGCATACGCGCCGAACGCGTGCCCGTACAACTGCTGCGTCCAGCTCCAACGACCGGTCTGATCGTTCAGAAACTGCTTCACGGCATCCAGCGATGCCGTGTCGGTGTACGGCGACGCGATGAAGTCGAACGTCATGTTGCCGAGGTTACCGAGCGCCGTCGTCAGCGTCGGGTTCGTCGCGCCACCGGACATCGCCGTGATCGTGTACGTGAGACCCGTCGGCGTCGTTTCACCACCGGCCGTGCCGTAGTAGTTGAAGAGAATGCTGATCTCGTTGCCGCACAGACCCTTGTTGTCGGCCGTCAGCGTAACCGTGCTGGTCGAGACAGACGCCGTGACCGGCATTGCCGGGATCAGATTGATTGCAGCCGAGACTGCCGTGGCAATCTGCGCGGTGGTCATGCCCGACGTTACCGGCACATTCACCACCTGACCGGCGATATACAGTGCGATCGTACCGTTGGCGGTAGGCGCAGCAGTGAATGCAATGCTGCCGGTCGCAGCCGTGGCGCCGGCAGCATCCGCCAGCGGCAGATACCAGACTTCGCCGAAACTGTCATTGAGACGATACGCCGCCAGCATGTTGGCGAGCATCGAACTCGCCCCGCCCTGCAGGTTCGCATCGCCGGTGCCACCCGAGATGATCGGGACATTCGGTGTCGCGATGCCGGAAGCCGTGATCTGGCCGATGATCAGCGCGCGCTGGTTCCCCTGCGCGGTGTTGGCCTGCGAATTGTCGAGTTCGAAGAACGAGCCAGGCAGCCGCAGACCAGACGGAATGACTTTGAACGGGATCGTGCTCATGCCTTGTCACCTTCCTTTGCGGGGGCCGGCTTCGCGGTCACCAGCACGACGTCGCCATCGTTGAGAATTTTGGTCCAGAGGATGCTGTCGTCGGGCACGTCGATGCCATCGGCCGGCAGCAATTGCTTCGTCTCCGGGTCGCGTACCGACAGGCCCGGTGCAGGTTTAATGCGCATTCGGCGCTCCTACGAAATAGGTTGGGGAAGTTCGATCGTGAAATACGGCTCGGTCGTCCCCGATGGCTCTTGAACGGTGACGTCGAAACCGTCGAGGGGCGTACTCGGTAACGGGAAGAAGTCCTCGGGGCCTTGCGCAAACTCGACCTCGACGTGCATCAGCAACTCTGCCATCGGCATATCGCCCTCCGAACTCGCCGAAATCTCGGACTCAACGGAGGTAAATTGCTGGATGCGCTGGCCACCGTTTGGATCGGCCCAGATAGCCGGGTTGTTGATCAACGCGACCTCGATCTGCAACTTCAGAGCCTCGGCTGCAGCGAGCGCTACCGCGGATCCCGCGTCGCCAACGAGCGCCGGCGACTTCGTACGAGCGATGATCTCGATCGTGGTCGTCACTGTGAACAACGGCGCATTGCGCCCCAGCGATTCTTTTCGTTCCTTTGGCGCGCGCACGAGCATCAACGGGAACGAATTGGATGCAGTTGGCCACGTGAACGGCGAATACACCGCTGTGCCCGCGTCGGTCGCGCCGGTGAGCGCATCCACGAACAGCGTGCGAAGCTCTGCTGACGTCGTCATGGCGAACTCATTTTGCTGAGCATCAGCTTTGCACCGCCGCGGCTATCGACGCGAACCTCGCGCACGAGAAACGTCGAATTGACGCTCGAGACATAAAGCTGATCGTTCTGAACGGGAAGAGACGGAAACTGCGACAGCTGGACGCCGAGGACTGCCGACACCGTCGTGACGCCTGACGATGCATCCTCGAACATCACCTCCTTGAGGTATGCATCGTCGAACACCCCGGTGATCTGCAGCGAGCCGCCAGCGAGCGGCCGGTATGTGACCGGCTCACCAAACACCGCCTGCAGAGGCCCGATCACAAGTGTGTCCCAATTCACCGGCATTTACGCCACCTTGATTTGCGGACCCTCTGCAGAGTCGAACGACGGACCCGGCGCCGTGACGACCGGCACCGCGCCTTCCGCCAGCAGAAAGCCCAAACTGCGGAGGCGCTTCACTTCCAGCTCGGGCAGCGAGACAGTCTCGCCGGGCCCCTTGGCGCCGCCCGCCTTGACGATGTCGACCTCGCGCTTCTGATCGGCATCCCATGCCTTCGCGGCCGGGGCTTCGGTGTAGATCGTCCGCCCCGGCGCCACGACGGCCGCAACCAGCTTCGGGCCGGCCATCAGTTCACCACCGCCGCGCAGACGCTCGCCGACAGCGATGCGTTGACCCGGCTCGGGATCACGATCGGCGACGACTGCATCAAGATGATGCGTTGTGCCGGATCGTTCTCGACCCAGGTCTTCGGTGCGTACGGCAGCGATTCGTAGTTGAACGCCGGATCCAGGATCTGACCGAACGCGCGCGTGCCCATCAAGTCGTCACCGCTCATCAGAACGGTGCCGTCAGCGATCATCGGCGTTTCGACGTTCGTGACCGGATCGACATACCAGTCGTTGTAGACCCACAGGTCGTACTGACCCCAGCGGCCCTTGTATTGCGCGCCGCGCTGGATCTGGGCGCCGACGTTGATCGTGTTGCCCGCACCGCCGTTCCCCGGGTACCAGATGGTTTGCTTGACCACCGGGTCCTGAATGAACAGTTCCCACGGGGTCGTCGTGAACACGAGGTCCGTCGCGACGCCGCCCGACTTTTTCAGCATCAGGTGGCCCCACGTCTCGATGCTCGCCGACGGAATGACGCCAGACTGGCCCCACTGGTTGCCACCGGTGAGGGCGATCGACAGCGAGGGATCGCGACCGAAGTCGACGACCACGGTCGGGAAACCGTCGCCGGTGATCGTGACGGTGCCGCCGTTCAGCGCATTGGCAGCCATCCACTCGAGGCGACGGTCGATCATGTCGATCTGGTCGCTCATCTCGAATTCAAGGTTGGCCATTTCGCGCTCGGCGCCAGTCATGTCGCCGCCGATGCGTTCGCCGATCATGCGTCGGACCGGCTTGCGCAGATCCGGAGCGCGCTTGTCTTTGATGTATGCCGGCTTGAATACGTTCGTCTGGATGCGGCGCTGCTCGACGAGCTTGCCTTCGACCAGCGGCGAGACGAACGGAGCCATGCGGCGGATACCGACATCGACGTCAATCGAGACGTACTCGGAATCCGACATGACGATGTTCGGAAAGAACTTGTCGAGCAGGAACTTCTGGGCCCGCTTCAGATTGGGAACCGTCTGAATCAGGGTGTTGGTGTCGTAAATGAACGTGTTGTTCGTGGCAGTCATTCGGGGCTCCGAGTGCGATCGATACCCACCAAAAGAAAAACCCCGCCGAGGCGGGGTTCTCTATGGAGGAGTTCCGGTTAGGTGGGGTCGGTTGCGGTCTGAACCGATTTCAGGAAAATTCCGAACTGACGGAACATCTGCGTCAGCGTCGGGCCCCAGGCGGCAGCGTTCGCACCCCAGCTTGCATCAGGCAGGATCGCGTTGACGTTGAACTCGCCCATCACGTACACGCCGCACGCGACAGCGCCGCCGCTCGCATCCGAGAAGTCGGCAAGAATCGCGCACGGGATCTGGCTGCCGTCCTGTGCGGTCGCTTTCGAAAGCACGTAGTTGCCCGAGGGGACATTCAGCGTGAACTCGTCGCCGGCCACGAATGCAGTACCGCCAGCCGTGATCGTGAAGTTCAGGTCGGCGCCGACATACGCAGTGCCCACCGTCGCGTTGGGCAGCGCCAAACCATCGGGGCCGGCGACCGTGAAGTTGGTCGCGCTCGTCGCGGTCAGCGTGTACAGGCCGGCCTGCACGGCCGCGCCCTTCGTGATCGAACCGATCGTGCCGTTGCCGGTGTTCGTGCCCGCCGCCGAAACGACCGTACCGGTCTGCTGACCGAGAATCGCGCCGCGCTGCAACGTGCCGGATCCGAGGATGCCGTTCGACGTCACCAGCTTCATGTTCCCCGCGATCAACTGATCCGGGATGTACGTCTCGGCATAAATGCCGGGCTGTTGGGGGTTATCCCCAATCTGATTGACTGTCAGAGTCATGGTGTGAATCCTTTATGGATTGGGGATAGTTAAGCTTCGCCGCGGCGCTTCTTGCCGGCAGCAACGATTGCGGCAGCCTTCGCCTTGGGGTCGTTCGGGTCGAGCGCTGCAGCGCCTGCATCGGTGCCGACGATCGGCAGGCGGACACCCGACATCCGCTCACGCAAGCCGCTCGTGCGCGGTGCCGGCGCCTGGTCCAGACCGGACGCGTTGAGCGCGGCGATGGCTTGCGACGCAGACAGGTTCGTATCGAACGCGAACATGCCGGCCTGATTTACGCGGCCAGCCTTGATGCCAGCTGCCATGATGCGAGCACAGCGCACGCGCTCGCGCTGACGTGCGCCCTTCGCGCGACCGGCACGCTTGCCGGTTTCGTCGTCGTCCTCGTCGTCAGCTTTGGCGTCGCCCTCTTCGTCGTCATCGTCGACTTGCTTGGCATTTCCCTTGTCCTTCTCTTCCGCAGCCTTGCGCGCATCTTCCTTCTCTTTTCCCTCTTCGGCCTTGCGCGCCTCGTCTTCCTTGTCCTTTTCTTCCATGCGCTTCGCATAGTCGTCGTCGGACTCGCCGTCGAGCCGCTTGCGGTCATCGTCTTCTTCTGCGCGCGCGGCCGCGACCTCAAAGCCGAGGAGATGGGCGAACGGCATCGCGCTCGCGAGCTTCGAGAGCTTCATGTGTAACGTCCTTTGGGGGTTGGTTTAGGCTTTGCTGATCTGCTTGATCAGGGCCCGAAACGCGGCATCAGGCGCCGCCACTTCGTCCGCAAGCCCAAGCGCGACACCCTTGTCGCCCATGAACGTAGCGGCCTGCGTACCTCGAACCGTGGCGGCCGAGATATTCTTGTTGCGGGCGACCGTATCAACGAACAGTTCGCCCATCGTGTTGATGTCAGCCTGGAAGCGCGCGAGCGCCTCTTCGGACAGCGGAATCTCCGGATGGCCGTCAGCCTTCGTCTCGCCGTACGTGATGAAAGTCACCTTCACGCCAGCGGCAGACAGCGCCTTCGACAGATCGACGTGCGCACAGATAACGCCGATGCTGCCGACGCCGCCCGTACGCGGCACGACGATGCGATCGGCTGCGCTCGCGATCGCGTATGCCGCGCTGTATGCCGACTCATTGAGAATCGACCAGATCGGCTTCGCGCCGCGCGCGTTGTAGATGGTGTCGACGAGATCGAAGCACCCCGCCACTTCACCGCCGGGCGATTCGATGTCGAGAGCGATCGCCTTCACCTCCGGATCGCTGAGTGCGGTCAGGAAGTTTTGACGGATCCCGTCATAGCCGGACATGCCGCTGTACGGCCGCAGCGAGCCGAGCTTCTGAACGAGAGTGCCCTGCACTTCGATCAGCGCCACACCACCGACATTGTCATAACCGGTACGCGATACGCGACCCGGCTCGGCAAAGCCGTACTCATCATCCTCCATCGCCATTGGTGTGACGGCCGAGCCGTCCATGCGCAACATCTGTGTCACGCCGAGGCGGTCAGACAGTGCGGCGATGACGACCTCGGCCTTGCGCGGATGGATGGCCAGCGGCGTGTTGAACATCCGCTGACCGAGGCGAGGCAAAAGGTTATTCATGCAGCGCTCGGTTCAGAAATGGTTTCGGTTGCGTCAGCACCGGACATCCACTTAGGTTGTGGCAGTCCAAGTTCCTTGTAGCGCGCAGCCTCGATCGCGCGCCGCTCGGCGACTTCGCGCCAGTCGGTGCCCATCAGGTCCGCGCATTCGTCTTCCAGAGTCGAAAGACCGCCGTCGAGGCCAAGAATCGCACCCTGTTTTTCCTTTACCGGATCCGTAAATCCCTTGCCCGGACCCATCCACTTCGTGCGCGCGTACGCGACGCGGCATTCCATATAGCTTGGCGCGCCGGCGGGCAGCGGCAGATCATCTACCTCCATCGATTCCTCGAGGAAAGCACCGAAAATTGGCTGACCGAAGCCGTGGGCGAAGTCACTGCGGCGCCTGGAAAACGTCTTCCACGCCTCGAGCATCGCCGCGCGGTACGAGCTGTAATTCACATCCGACCAGTCCTGGCTGATCTGCTGCGTCGAAACCCCGGTGCCGGCCGCGACATTGCGCAACATCGCAGCCTCGAACTCCCCGAAATTGCTGTTCGGCCGCTGCGCCGAAACCGTGTTGATGCTTTCGCCTGGGAACAGGATGGGCATTCTCACGTCGCCGAGCGAAAGCTTCTTCCGGTCGTGGAAGTCCACCCGCTCCTGCTGATACGCATTCAGCTTTTCAGAATCGCCGAACGCTTCTTCGACGAGATCCGGATCGAACGGACTCTGTATATAGGCGCCGAAAATCGCGTTGACGATCGCCGCGTCCAGTTCTGTCCCGTCGTACTTGATCAGCATCTTCAGACGCTGTAGAACGGGCGCGAGAATGCCGGCGCCGCCACGGTGCTGCGCCGCGCGATCATGATCGAAGTCATGGACGATTACCGGCCGGCCCCAATCTGTCTCGCGCGGGATGCGATCCCAATGGACAGCTTGCGCCGCGCTGAACCAGTCGCCGCCATGCGCGCGCCGGATGTGATACGCCACGGCCGCGCCGTACTCGTCGACTTCGACGCCGCCGCGCATCACCTGTTGATCGAACCGCAATTGCGGGTTCGACAAGCGGTCAGGATCGATGATCTGGAGCGTTGTCGCATACTGAGCGCGCCCCGCACCGACCCGCTCCGGCAACCAGAGCAGCATCGCGAGTGCATCACCATCGACAATCTTGTGGCGAAACGCGAGCCGCATCATCTGCGCCACGGTCAGGTTGCGCTGAGCATCGCAATAGCGCCCCGGATCATTCGACCAGGTGCGCCAGTGAGCCTCGGCCGCCTGCCCAAATTCCTCCGCCCAAACGTGATCGAATGCTTTGATGCCCGTTGTCGCGCGCAGCGCCGCGTAATCGGGCTTCGAGATCGGCCGAAAGTCCGCGCCGATGACCGTATCGACCGTCCGCGTTACGGCTGCTGATGCCCAACCATCGTTGCGAACCAGATCCCGTACGCGCGACACGATCCGGTCGCGGTACATGTTGAGCTCGCCGTCAGGCGACCACAAGTACGGGCGCCATTCGGCCATGTGAGCGCCGTAGATGTCGGCAGCGTCATACGGCACATTGCCACCGCCTACCAGCATGGACGCGCGACTGGGCTTCATCTCGATCGGCTTGCCAGCCGAATCAAGGATCTGCACGGGAGCGTCCATTAGCGGTACCTGAACTGGATGGGTCGGCGCCCGCGCGAGATGATGCCGAGCTGGGCCTGCAATTGTTTGATGAGGGCGACGAGCCCCTGAATGTTCGCCTGCGTGTACGTGACAGACTTCGTTCCATCGCCCTGTCCATACACCGCCGCCTGAACCTTCGTACCGGTCGACAGGTCGAGATACGCCTGCTGCGCATTGGCGAGAGCCGTTTGTAGCGCGGTCGTCGACATGCCAGCGAAGATGCTGGTATTCGGGTTGTAAAGGGACACGGAAGCTCCTACGCAAGCCGACTGGCCAGCGTTTTCTTGACAGGTTGCGTTATGACTTTCGGCTCTTTCACCAGGCCCGGCACCCACGCCGGCTGCTCCTCCGCCGCCGCGACAACTTCGGTTTCGGGTAGCGGATCTATGAACGTCGGTGCGATCGCGACCTCATCGGCCCGCTTATTCAGTTTCAGGCCGAAATGCATCAGCCCGCACAGCGCCGCGTAGCTGTACACAGCAAGGTCAAGCGCTTCGTTCGCGCGGCCTGGCGGCAATTCCCACACACGGAACCGTTGCCCGTTCACCAGCTTTGCGACGGAGCGCTCCGAAACGAGCTGCGCGAAGTAGTTGATGTCGCGATCTGACGGAAAATGCATGTAACCCGGCCCCGGCTCCTCAACATGCAACCGCGCACGAATTACGTCCTTCGCGGCATTCACGCCGATGATCACGGGTCGGAACGATGCTTTCGTACGCGACGTCGGTTTCTTCGTTGGCCATACCGGCGAACGCGCACCGCCGCGCGCAGACTCGCCCTTGATCGCCCAGATGCGACGACCGAGACGCGCCTTGCAGAACTCGTAGACCTTTTGCGTATGGTGGCCGCCGGAGTCGATACACGCGGCCATCACTTCAAACCGACGCCCATCCGCGCGAACCCAAAGGCGCTTCAGATATGCGTCCACGCGCGCCCACAGTTCATCGCTTTCCGGATCACCTTCGAAGACAGCGTGATCGAGAGACCAGCGTTCTTCATTACGGCCCCATCCAACCGTTTCCACTTCGACGCGGTCATTCTGAACGTCGCCGGCGGCTGTGAGGACAGCGACGCCGTCGGGCACTTCTGCTGACCATACCTCCGTGCGCGAGGCCAGCTTCGCCTCATTCAACGCGCGCTCGCCGCGGTCCTCGTACGGCTCACCCAGCACGAGGTTAATGAACGTCTGCCGCGCGAGCGGATCGTCTTTGACTCGCAGCCACTCGGCAACGAGGTTAGGCCACGCCGCGTTCGGGAAAAGGGAGTAACCGGCCCAGATGTGGAATCCGGCATGCCCGGTGAACGGCTTCGACGCGCGCCACTCGCCGGCCGCCACCATTTCGGCTTTGTCGACCTCGTAGACGATGCAACCGTTGTGCTTGCAGACGTAATACGTCGACTCAGGAATGCCGTGGCCGTTTTCGTCCTTGTCCCACTTCATGCCGTGGGGCGTATCTGGACCACCCCATTCGAGCACCTGGAATTCGCCACAGTGCGGGCACGGCACATGGAAATAGCGTTGATCGCTTTCGGCGAAGCTCTTCTCGATCCGGCTATAACCTTTGACCGTGGGCGTCGAGCCGAGCACGATCTTTCGGTTCCAGAAGGTTTCTGTGCGCTTCGTGCCGAGCGCAATCTGGTCACCTTCATTCCCCGCGCCATCGACCGGATAGGCGTCCACTTCGTCGAACATGACGACGCGCGACGTGATGCGGCGGAAGCCGGCCGGACTGTTCGCGCCGACCAGTGTCAGGCTCGAGCCGTTCCGGAACGTCTTCGCCAGAATCGTCTGGTCGCTGTTCTTCGCTTTCTGGTCGCCAGCGATAGCTGCGAGCACCGGCGTATCGCGCAGCATTGGCGCGATTTCCGTCTTCGAATAGCTTTCAGCATCCTCGACGCGGGGCTGAACGACCAGGACGGGTGACGGATCCTGATGCAGGTAGAAGCCGACAGCATGGTCCATCAGCTTCGTGTAACCCACTCGCGCCGACTTCATTACGCTGATCTTCTCGACCGACGGGTCTGTCACGGCGTCCAACATGCCGGTCTGATACCCGAACGCGCGGAAGCGGCCCGTCTGGGCGCTGGTCTCGCGCGAAAGCACTGCGTAGCGCTCGGCCCACTGGCTGAGCGTCAATTTCGGAGGGGGAAGCAGGTTCTCGCGGCGGGCCGCCAGAAGACCGGCATGGAGCGCATCAAAACCCCGCGCATACCGACGCGTGTTATTTTGGGTTGCCAGCTCCGTCACGGGTTAATTCTTCCAGGGCTTCGGTGATGACCTCCTGCAGCATGTCCTGCAATTCAGCCGGCGTCTTGCACCGATGTAGACGCGGCGCCTGTTCCGCAGGGATCGACAACAGGCGCGTTCTGACCTTGGCGTATTCGTTCCCGACAGCTTTCGCCACCTCGGCAACGTCAATCACCAGTCCGGATTCGCGGTCGTATTCGAGCTGAGCCTTCAGCCCGAGATAATTCTCTTTGAAGCAGCGAGCCGCGTCGAAATTGAGCAGCTCAACGGCGCCGGTCAGAATCCTGCCAGCGGCATCGTCGGCGCTCTCACCGGGCGCGAGCGTTACCTCGCTCCCCGCCTGGGTAACAGTTTTGCGTTTGTTACCCTTCTGAGCTTGGGTAACACCTTGGGTAACAGCCGGCGCACCGTCGCGCCGGTACCGTTTCAGGTTCGCGTTCGATGCATCGACGTCGATCTCATCGCCCGCAAACACAAGCCAGCCGCGCTCCTTCCACTTCGTCACGGTCTTCCGGCTGACGCAGTGAAGTTCGGCAAATGCACTTTGGTTCATGTGCGACGTGTTACCCAAATTTCAAAGTTTCATACCTAGACGTAGATCGCGGTGCGCAATTGCCCTCGACCCTCCGGGCCCTGGGAGGGACCCCGCCGGGCATGGGGGCGAGTCACCGCGCGCTCGCCAGAGCCTTCGCGACAGCCCGGTCGAGCTCGGCGCGGAATGTCGCAGCCAACACCCGCTTGCCGACGCCGCGGTAGTCGAGGCGCTGCTTGACGACGTGCGCGTCTTCGAACTTGACCATCAGCTTCAGGCCTGCACGCTTGCCGCGCGTTTTCTTGGTGCGTTGCCACACACCATCCACAAGTCCGGCTTTCGTTTGAATCTTGCCGACGAAGACGTTCGGCTTGCCAGTCAACCGTTTGACCAGATTGCGCGGCAGGTTGCCGTACTGGTTGACCTTGGCACTGATGGGCTTCAGCAGCGCGTGGCTGTTCAGCTTATTCGTGCCACCGATCTCGTAAGGTAGAAGGTATGCCGCAGCGACTGGCTTGACATATACCAGCGCCACCGGGTTGGCCCTCGTTGCCTTCTTCACTGCAACCGAATTGACTGTGAACGGTGTTGGCGCATCGAGCACCTTTCGCATGTTTTCTTGCTCAGCTTCCTTGACCCTCGCCGCAGTCGCGTTGATGGCTTGCGCCGTCGCGAATGGCAACTGCTTTCGGGCAAGATCACTTAGCGCGCGAGAAACGCTTCGAATGTCAGATCGGACGGATAACGTGAACATTCTCGATCCGCTTTAACAAAGACTGCGCAAACGATTATATGCAGCACGCATTAAAGAGCTCTTTGTCACATGCCGATATCCCGTATTCAATACGAGGAGAGTCCTGCATGCGTGTCGCAAAACTTGTAGCCTTGACGTCGATCGCCCTTTCGATTCTGACGGGCTGCGCCTCTACTCCACTGACGCCGATCTACGTAAGTGGCCTTTTGTCCGCTCCTTCAGGAGTTGCGGGTACCAAGCGTTTGAGCACTTCATTTTCTGAATCGACGGTCGCCGGCAACACAAAGATCATCGTTCCCGACCTTTTTGTGATCCGGGAGTGCAACGGTGTTCAATGCGCGGAGGGGGCAGTCAAAACGACTGTCGTGGTAGCCGTTGAACACGTCGATCAGCATAAAGCGAAAGTGCAAGTCACAGTGCGTGGTGACATTGGCGCAAGCCAAACTCTGAAATCACAAACGCCGGTCTCAACGATGGAGACGACACGATCTGTTGATAACGGCGTGCCCGTCATTACAGACCAGTTTTCTCAGGCCCGCGAGGCAACGATCCCCCTTGGCCAAGCTCGACAGATTCGCCTGCCGCACGACCTTCGCGCACAGATCTGCATTGCCCGCAGCGTCAACGGAATGCCTGACGGCAGTTGCAATTTCCTGCCATTGCAAATGAACGAAGGCATCGAATCTTCTACGCCCTTGCTTTAAAGGCGGAATCGGTCGCCGAATGGCTCCGATAGATATTCGGCCGACCTGAAATGTCGGCTTCGACGCGGCACCCGCGCATCGCACGCTCATGGAAGTGGCAATTCGAACAAGTCTTCCGCGGCCTGACGGACTGAGCTTATGCGCCGTGGTTCAATTCGGGCTTCGCCAGCGAATAGGGCTTCAGCAGCCTTACGGGCTGGGCTCCATTCATCGGCATCCGAGGTTGGCGAGCGACGTGGAAACTCAGGTAATGGACGATTGCCCATATCCAGCCACTCGCGCTTTGATAGCTTCTTTCCAGACTGCTCGACCCGCTTTCTCTCCAATGCGGCCAGCGGATCGCCATACATGTGCGACTCGAGGACAGATGTGCGTGGCATATGGGGAAAAGCAAAGACACCGCGAGGGTGGCTCGTAATAGGTGATCCAGGGTTTACGACTGGATTGAATACACTGTAGGCGACCGCACCTGAACACGAGGCGTTCGGGGCCGGACGCTGCCAACTGCATGCAAAGAGGATTTGGAATGTCTCGCTTTATTACTAGAGTCGAGCTATATGGCACGCCGAGCCGGCAGGACTATGACAACTTGCATGCAGCTATGGAAGTGAGAGGATTTGCCAGAACTATCCGGGGAGATAACGGAACCGTCTATAAGCTCCCAACGGCGACCTACTACGGAGAGGGATTGCTGACTCCCGAGCAGGTTCGGCAGCAGGCTGCGAACGCCGCGTTCTCCGTCTGGAACAGTTGTGCCGTCTTCACGTGCGAGGCAATGGACAGTTCATGGAGCGGACTAGAACTCGCATAGCCGCGAACAAAAAGCCCGCGAGGTATTCACCTGGCGGGCTCTATTTCCACTCGGCGAACCTCTCCCCGCAGGGAGAAGTCTCGCACTTAAGCGGTATCGGTCATCTGGCATCTAGAATACAACAGAATTTACTGGTTTACAACAGTCCGTTCGATTATCTCTTAAGCCTTTCTGCATCACGTTTGATTGCCGCCAGCTTCTTGAGCGCGTCTCGCTCTCGTCTCGACGTTTTGCCGGCCGTAGCACCGTCCGCAGGTCCCTGGCTCGAATGCTTGGGAATGTGCGAATCGAGCGTTGCCACGGTCAACTTTGCCAGCATGCTTTTAGCGTTCGAAGACATAGGCAAGAAGGTCATCAACCGAAAGTTTGTCGGGGAAAAAAACAGCCTGCCCGCTTCGCACGCCGCGATAGTACGCCGGGCGTCGGTTGGCAGATAGTGAGTTTCTTGAAACAGTTCTTGAAGCTCTGCCACTTCTGCGCCTTGAGGATCCGAGGCAAGTAGCGCATCGGCCCGACGCCACAGTGTCGACATCTGCTTTTCATTGAGATCAAGCACGTTGACGCCCTGCAACACGCCCTTTTCCACTTCTTTGTATCTCGCTCCAGCCCTGTTGCGCGCCAGCCCCGAACTCACCATATCTGTAATCTCCGCCTGAGTGCGCTCGACAACTTCCATTATAGAAAGTGACTCTCCGCTAGCGCTGCGGCGCCTTATCTCTCTATACGCTTCGGGAAATAGGGCAGCGAAGGCTTCGCATCGACGGATCCACGCTTGAGCCAAGGAGTATGCGGCGCGCACTTCCCGCTCGATTTCCTGCAGCCCGCGACGATCTAGCAAACGAGGCAAAAGTTCAGCGCGGCGCTCGGCGTCCGAAAATTTTTGTTTCTCATCTAAGAACTTGGTTGAGAACTTGTCCTCGTCTGCCCCGCAAACGTTCCCAATGTTGGAAATCGACCCATCTTCCAATTCGACGACGTAACCCTCTTTGTGCGGCGTACGACAATTTGTCAGGGCGCAAGGAATTTCCTCACGGAATCCATATGGCCAGAGAATACGCTTCAATCCTACGGAGCTTGGGTTCACCCGGTCGACGTAACCCGGCAAGTTTCTAAGATCGGTAGGTGCCTTGACTAACCTCGCTTGCTCGTTAATGTCCATCCTTGTCCCCGAGAGTGGCCAGCCGCAAGATCATAACTGCGTTGCAGATCTTTTTGGGCACGTTGGGTTTCGGCCATCTTTTCGAGCACCTTGGCGATCTCCCGCTTGGCATGAGCTAACGCCATCAGGAACGTGCCATCGCTCCTGCGCGGCAGCTTCAATTTCCGGCAGATGACTGGTGGGCTCATACACAGGATGTAGTGCATGCGCAGGACATCTTTATCGAAGGGCATCAGCCGCCCCCAAGCGCGTTCAACGATCTCCGCGTCGGTTGGGTCCAATAGCATCGCGTCTATCGACCGCGGCTCCGGATTGCCCACTCGGTAACGTCCCTCAGCTGATCCGATTACAGAGCCAGCGGCCGAACTGTACCGCTGTGCCTTGGCCCAGTTTTCAAGTCTCAGATCGAGTGTGCGAAAGTCCATAGTTTCCCCCTCAGTCAAAGCCGCGTCCCTGCAGCGATCAGTGCGTGCCGCACGTCCTGAATCGTCCCGGCTAGCGCCGCGGTCAGATACCGAGCTCGGTACGCATCGCTGACATTTCCGGTCCGCTCGCGAACGTCAGCAGGCGTCTCCATGACCCGGGTGCACTGTGCCGCAGTTGCCCGGAACACGCGCCATCCGGTTTGCGATAGCCAATGAGCGACGCGCGCCGACTCTTCATCGTCACCGCATTGCAGCGCGACCTTCGCCGCTGGATTTCCGAAGCTCACGACCAGGTCGCCGACAGGCAACCGAGGCCATAGCGGCAACCCTTCCGAACGTATGTCTTGCCACGCACCGAACTCGACAGGCGTCAGCACCAAGGCCCAATCGGCGATGTCGTAAGGGCAAAAACCCGTCCAATCATCGACGCCCGCGGCAACACGGCGCTCAAACGTCGCATAGTTGCGTCGAATAGCTGCCGATTGCTCGTCGGGCAGCAAGCCACCCGAGACGCTTTCAAAAGGCATCGCCTGAGCTGCATTGAAACGCTTAAGCAAACCTTCGCGAAGGTCCGAAAATTGGACGATCCCGTTTTTCACCGATGTCTGATGGCTCATGCGAACTGCTCCTGTGTCGTCTGGCTGAAAGGAAGATGCACAAACGGGCGACGCGCGCTCGATGTGCTGAACTGCTGCGATTCACGATTGAAGAACAACGCCAGCTTGCGATGCTGCGTATCGCCGTTTCGCTGTTTATGAAGTTCAAGAAAAGCGTCCGGCTCGTCGTCTCCGGCGTCTGCGTCCTCCTTCTGTGCCGACCAGACGGAAAAGACATTGTCGGCAGCATCCGTGATAACGCCTGCGCCTGACACATCCTGCTTTCCGGGCGCTCGCTTTTCGTCGACGCCCTTGCGCGGATGCGCGACCAGATGAACATGCGTGTCGTTTGCCCGGGCCCAATTGGCAAGCTTGCGCATGGCATCCTTTTGCGACGTAATCGATCCAGGGCCATCCGCCTGAACGTCGGTCATCATGAGACTGTCGATGACGCAGTGCCGGATTCCATACCGCTTATAGGCATAGGCAAAGACGGTCAACAATCGATCGATCGAAGCCGTACCGACAAGCGCAAATAGCCACATACGGTCGCGTAACCACTCGCCGATGAAGTCGAGATGCCCCGGCGCTGGACGATCGAGTCCGCCGATTTGTTTCGCGATGCGTTTGCCCTGCCGCTGGGGGGTCATCTCCCCAGAAAAGACGCAGGCACGTTCGCCTGCCAGCATGAGACCCAGCAACACCTGATTCAGCAGCAACGACTTTCCATGTCCGTTGTAACCCGTCCAAACGGTTACTTCGCCCGGCCGAAATTCAAACCAGAATTGTTTCTGTCCGCAAAAGCTCAACGATGGGTTCTCGTCGACGTCGTGCGACGGATAGAACAACGCTTTAACCCCAGGCCAGAAATCGGAAATGGAACGAAGTTCATCCGGATCGAACGTCCTCGCCGTCGCAAGACAGTTGTGAAACTTTTCGGCGCCGGCACCGCTCTGCAAAAACTCGTTGGCGTCCTTCGATTTTTCGAACACGACCAACTTGCAACGATCCAGTCCCAGGCGATTTGCAACTTCCTTCGCCCCCTTCTGCCCCGCTTCGTCGTTGTCGTAGCAGAGGTAGATTTCGCTAAAACGCTCAAGCCTCGACCAGTCGCTATCGATCCACTGGTGATTGCCGGCGCCGGCGTTTACCGACAGCGCGGGAATCCCGACCTGGTGCAATGACATCGCATCTATCTCGCCTTCGGCTATCGCAATGACCCGCTGCGACGGGTCGATCAGGTGCCAACCGAAAAGACAGGGCTCTGCGCCGGCTTCTTGCCGCATGTCCTTCTTGTCGGCAACGTTGCGGTACTTGGCATTGATCAGTTCGCCGTCGCGCAGGTACGGGAAAACAGCGTACGTCGCGCTACCTCGTGACTGCTCCGCCAGCTTGAACGCGGTGATCGTCTCCTCGGTTATGCCGCGGGCACCGAGCCATTCACCGAGAACGCTTGTCGGTTTGGAACACGCTGGGCGCGATGGCCGCTTGTACGCCGGAGCTTGACGCGCAGGCATCTCGTCTCGCACACCCAGGAACCGCTTGGCGTCTTTCATGGCCTCAACCACGGACAACGCGCGGCATTGGCTCCACAGGTCGAGGAGGTCGCCACCTTCACCCGCGTTAAAGTCGCGCCAGACACCGCGCTTCGCACCGCTCAGGCGAACCGACAGGCTGCCGCCAGCTTCGCCGCCTACGCTGCCCGCCTTCCATTCCCTGCCTGACTTCTTGCCCTGCGGCAACAGGTATTCGACGATCGTCGTGACGTTCTCGGCCATCAGTGCGGCCAGTTCTTTCGCATTCATAGCTGAGCCTCTGCAGCCAGGACTTCGTTCGGCACGCGTTTACCGTCACGCCACAGGTGCGCGTATCGCTCGCTGCAACCTTCGTTCGTTGCCTGCCACTCCTTGTCGAAGCCGGCGCGGTGCCACCAACTCGCAATTGCCGCATCTGCCGGCTGCGATCCGAAGTCAGACTCTGACTCGAAGTGATGGTCAGGCCCGAAGAACGTCGAAGCCATTTTCACGAATCGCGTTCCAGTGTTGCCGGCGTCGGCGACCTGCTTTGCGTACCTCTTCACGCCAGCAATCATCGAAGCTCCCGAGATGCCTTCACGGCGACGTGCATCCCATGCCTTGCGGGCTGCGGATTTCGAATTGCCGCCATCGCGTTTCGGATACAGCCGCCACGCCTCTTCGAACTCCTCGTCGACGCTCTCCGCAGATTTTTTCGCACGAGAGTGTTTTATGTCTTTTGGAAGGTTGTCTTTTGTGTGTACCGATTTGGTACTAGCGACCTGTACCGATTCGGTACTAGTACCGTTTTGGTACCCCTGTACCCGATCGGTACACCCCTCCTTAGAATTCAATGAGTTAGATACCCCCCGTACCGAATCGGTACTAGTCCACCGCGTGTAATCCTTCGTGATTTCGACCATTGATCCGTACTCGCCCTTGACTTTCGAGATCACGTTTTTCCGCGCTAGTTCGTTCAGCGTGCTGGTCACGTGCGTGCGCGCCATGCCGCAGATTTCACCGATCTGAGATGCCGAAACGTCGTCTCGCTTTTTGTTGAAGCCATACGTTTTGCGTGCGATCGCAAGCACGACTTTTAGCTGTCGCGCTGTAAAGGGGAAACGCAGGATTGCATCGAAGAGCTCGTTTGCGAGCTTGATGTGTCCGTCTTCGACCTGTGGGGATGCCGCCATGTCGATAGCCTCAATGACGCGCCAGATCCAGCCAGCGGAAAAGCCCAGTGACGGCGGCGGCCGGCAGAAGACCGCGGCAATGCAGGCCCATCGCAAACCGTTTAACGATGGTTCTCATGCCTGCAGCCCCCGCGCGCCTTCCAGAAGGTTCAACTGTGCCTCGCTACGCGCACGGATCTCGCGACACATCTCGTAGCAGCACACGCGCCGCCAGAGCCGCGTAGCGCAGTCGGAGCACATCAGATTGCCGAGGGCTGAGATGCGCAGTTCGCGCTCGTAGTCGGAGCGAGGCTGCCCGGTGATCTCTACAGGTTCAGGCTGCCGAACTGACCAGATCCGGAGTTCCGGACCAGCGAACCGCCGGTGCCGGCGAACGGATGAGAAACTCCGACATGGCGGGGGTGCCACAACAACACCAAGGTGTTCGCGTTTCATACTTATCGTCCTTGTCCAAAATCCAATAAGGATTACTAAGTGGACATGAAAAAGCCCCGCCGTTCTGGGGAGTGCCGATAGTCAGTCGGATCGGTTTGCCGTAGGGTTCGGCTTACCTCACTCCCCACAAAGGCGGGGCAACCCTATTGCATCGATGACCAGTCGATGTTTAATGTGGTGATCAGTGATCGAATATTTTCTTGCTGACGAGTATAAGCCAGCAAAAGACGAGCCCCGAACAAGTGAAGAATACGGCGCTCTGGCCATCCGCCTTCAGCAACCAGCCACCGACCACGCCGCCCAGCGCAAGACCGATCGACTGGGTGGTGTTGTACACGCCCGCGGCCGCGCCCTTGCGGTTCCGGGCGCCAGTTTCGACACCAGCGAAGGCCGCGAAGCTTCGGGAATATTGAAGCCGAGGAAGTACACAAAAAGGATCACCACCACGCTCAGAATCGTATGTGGCGCGACGCCCTTTAACAACTGTCCGATCAGGATAAGAGCGATCGCCGACAGCAGCACGATTTTCATTTTGCCGCGCTTTTCCGTGGCAATGATCGCCGGCACCATCATCACGAACGAGAGGCCCATGACCGGCAAATACACTTTCCAGTGCGACGCGACCGGCAGGCCGCCGACTTTGAGAATGCGCGGCACGACGAGGAACAAGGCGGTTTGCGTCGCGTGCAGCACGAGCATGCCAAAATTCAGACGCAGCAATTTGACGTTGTGAAGCGCTTCGGCGAACGGCGCGCGCACACGAGCGTGGGCAATCGTCATGGCGAGCCTCAGGCAACTGATTCAACTTCGGGATTGGCAACGTAATCCAGGGGACTTTGGAGATATTTGTGAATTTCTTCGTTTTTATAGACCGTGCACTTCTCCGAAAGGCGGATCGGGCGCGGTGCCTTGCCGGCGAGGCACAGCTTCCGCCAAGTCTCACGGCCTACCGGCAAGAACGGCGCAATCTGCGACCATTTTGACAATCCGATCATCGGAAGAGACACTCCCGCGTCCCCACTCTTGCAGCGACTCGATCCCATACACCCCCCTAAAATGGCCACTCGCAGAGGCAGTCCGCCATGGTTTATCCGGGAAATCCCTGACTGCCCAACCTAATTTTGCTACCAAACTCACCTACTTGCCGCTATAGTGCCTTCATATCGAAGGCATAAGGCCGAGTATAAAGCGCCTCCAAATTGAAGGCAACTTCATTTTGGAGGCAAATTGGCGGCACGGAGGGAAAGTGGCTATTCAGGACGAGTACATCAAGACAGCATTGCGGTTGCCAAGGCATCTACATGCCGACATATCCGTAAGCGCCGAAAATGCCGGCCGGTCGATGAACGCAGAAATCATTGATCGACTCGCAAAGAGTTCGGATCTAGTTCATCTTCATCGGGTGATTGAGCAGCTCACACAAACGATGCAGTTAGACCGTGAGGAAAATCGGAATAGTCGTGATTGGATCTTGACGATGTTCCAGCAGACGATCGAGGTGCTCAAGGAAGCCTTGCAGAATGCCGAGCAGATGAATGCGACACCGGAACATCTGCAGCGACTTCGCGGAGAAATCGCCCGCGCCATCTTGGCTTTAGACGCATTCTCACCGGGGGCGAGAAAGTGAATTGATGGTGAAACTAATTTCAGCAACCGTCAATTGGCTGCGAATGTTGGCCGAGAACGGCGGCGGTGAAAGCTATCGCTCTTTCTGCACGATTAACCGCCTGTAGACGCCGTTGCTCTGACACTGCGCTCTCGCGTGCCCTTGATAGTGAACCGCGCCAACAGGGTAAGGGAGCCCTGCTTTCGCCCCGTCGAGCTAGGCGCGGTTGCAAAAGTTTACTCCGCCAACGAAGAATCCGGATTAGCGATCTTCGCTACCTCGCGGGTCACCCTCACTGCGGTGAGCAGAGCGCGCGCCATCCTGTTCATAGCTTCGTCGATTCTTGCGAGCCTCTGTTCAGGTGTTTCAAGCCGGTTACCGGCGTCGAAATTCAAGATCGAGGCGGTGGCGGCGCCAGCAACCGGGTTGGTACGGCGACGCCCGCGCTTGCGCTGGACCGGTAGGATATGGATATCAGCCATGGCGCGCCCTCCACACGAGGTCCATCAGATCCGTCGCCAGTTTCTCCACATCCTGGCGCAGATCAACCACGGTGCAACGCACCGGTAGTTCTCCCTGCCGGTCGTCGTCGATCGCTTCGGACATGAAGGCGAGAACGTTATAGACCTTCCAGGCCCATCGGGAGTGGTCACTGAGATCTCTCTCCACCCGCTCCATCGTGCGGGCGTCCTCGGCGATACGCTTCACGCCCTCAGTTAGCCCATGGAAGAAGTGGGTCATCATCAAGTTGAGGAGAGCCCCGTACTCATCTTCCGACTGCCCGCATGCATTCGGAACGTTCGCGTTCATCCAGTTGGTCCACAGGTCTTGAGACACCGCGGCGATCGCGTCAGTGTCGATGAGGATTTTCTCGCCGGCAACGTATGCGCGCTGAAGCGCTTCGTCGAGCGGAAGCGATGCGAGATTAATCGGTTGTTGTTTGCTTTGCTCGGGACGAGCAGCGGAATCAAGCGTGGTCATGGCCGACCTCCGCTTCGGAAGCCTTCCGTTTTTCCGTGTCGGTACGTTGCAGCAGGACGTAGAGCGCAGCGTTCAAGCAGACAATCGCTTGCTCGATCTTATCCTTGAGTTCTTGTACTTCGTTACTTTGCCCGGACTGGGTCTGATGGATTTGCGGCATGATTGGCACTCCTAGAACTGGTAGGAGCCTGCCTCTCATCGCCAAATGAGGTGGGCAGGCACTTGACGAGGTTGGCGAACCGGCGTTCTAGGAAACCGGCATGCGCGCGAGCGCATCCCCATCAAGGCCCACCCATAAACTGGGTACGCGATGATACTACGGACGAAAAAATACCGCCTAGAGGCGGTTCGTCCGCCTAGAAACATCAGGTCGCCAAACCCGATCGCTGTTGTCTCAGCGATATGTAAAGGTTAGTTATCCAGCATGAGTTCGTCAAGTGCGAATTTGTAAACGCTATTTCTTTTCCGACAGGCGCTCGCGTTCGCGGGCCTCCTCCACGCTCCTTCTCAAAAAATCTCGCAACGACTCCTTCTGCTCACCCGGCACCTTAACCGCAACGTCAGATCGTCGGGAGCGTGGCTGCGCTGGCGGAAGTGGAATCGGCTTAACCAGTTTGGCATCAAGAAATGCCTCCAGCGACTCAAGATCATAGACGTGCGTCTTGTGGCCAAGCCTGTAGCGCTTGATGATCTCACCTTGCCTATCAATTCTACTTATCGTCGCGTACGGCACGCCAAGGAATTCGGCGGACTCCTTTGCGCTGATGCGCTTCTTACCAACCGTACTCATCGTCATCCTCCGTTCGGACAATACGGATGTTGTAGCATGCCCAAATTGTCACGTAGGAGGCTAGGATGGCCGACAACAAGGTTGACCGTTGGCTACCGCTTGAGGAGGCGGCAGCGGTAATGAACCGCAGTCTGAGAATAATCAAAAGCCAGATGCGCAACGGCCGGATCCGGCGCGATCACCACTTCCGGAAAGTTGGTGATGCCCAGTTTGAACTGAACATCACCAAGTATTTGGAATGGCTAGACGAGCAGAAGGAGCGCCGGAAACTTCCGTTCATCGAACGCGTGCGCCTCGGCATTGAAGAAGGAAACCAGAAACTTATGGACGCGGTGGACGAAACGCGCACTAAGGCTCCGCGTGAACGAGAGCTTTCTGTGCCAGTTCTACCAGAATCGGCAAAGCGCCGCCCCAAACTGATTCCTATCGCGGTCTGGGCAGAGGAAACTTTCGGCGATTACGCTCCGCCGGTGCGCACGATTCGAAGCTGGATTAGGGCGGGGAAAATTTATCCCATGCCAGTAAAGATCGGACGCTCTTACTATGTGAAGCCCGATGCCGAATATGTCGACCCACTCGTGCAGAGATTTCGGCGGTCGATAGGAAGGTACTGACTGACCTCAGCTGAATTGAGCGACGACGGCCGCATCGCGCTCCAGTTCCCCAGCGACGCCAAGAGCCCATGCACGCCATTTTGCGTATACGTCCGCAGACACTCGTCCTTCAGTAACCTGGCCGGCCATCGCAACCGCGTAGATCCTGATCATTTGGCTGGTGTGCCACTGTTGAGCACACGCGATCAATGCATCGCGCCGCTTCCGGTCTTCCGCGAGCCGCTGGTCGGCAACTTTTCGCTCAGCGCGCGCGCGCTCGACCGCCAGCTCAGTCCTGTTTACCTTTTCTACCGCGGCAACTATGCCGGCGTGGCGTCGTTCAATTTCCGCAAGGATTTCCGGAAGACTCTCAGCTAGATCAATACCCGCTTTCTCCTTGAACACCGGCTTACTGGTCGAATGCTCATTGACAAGCACTTCCAGCCAGCCAGTACCGACAAGCCCATGAGTGTAAACAGACGCTCGATCTTCTTTCGAGACGAGATCGGTGTCGGCACGGAAGCACGGCTCAATAACGCGTAATGCTGACTCTGCGCCGTCTTTTCGCAGGGCAATGTGGGTGCAGTGACGCCCCATGGCAACATCGAACCCGGCGCCCTCCACACAGCGGCAAATCTCGTTCGCTATCTGCAAACCTCGTTCATACGTAGCTCGGGTACATCTGATTGCCTTCGCCGCGTCAGCTCGGCGCTCCCCGGATCCGGCCTCTGCCGGAAAGAACTCTTCCCACGCGGGATAGCCCGAAATTTTGCCGCTAAGTAAGCCATCAAATCGTAACTTCATCTTCCAGACGACGCCGTTCCACGCCGACTCGTCTCGACCGGAAGCGTCTGTTCTTAAGACCCTGCGCCTCATCTTTCCTCCAATCTGCGGAGCCTTTCTGACCGGAGCAATGGTCGTTCAACCTCTGATGGTGTTGTAGCTTTTGGAGCAAGCCCTAAGCGTTTCGCCAGTAGCGCTTCGAAGACCTCTTGAGTCAGCACGATCGATCCGTCCGCACGACAGACGACCTTGATGCGGAAGTTCTCTTCGAACCATTTCGCCTGCAGCGAGTATCGCTTCGCGCCAGTGATCGACAGAAGATCCTCGGGGGAGAGAAGCTTGTATGTCATCGCTTGAGTTGCCCTAGACCGGTTGCAAAGCGCGGTCTATCTGCTCGATCGGAATCATGCCGCATCGGTTGAGCCGGAATATTCCGGCCTTCAACATGTTATGCACGGTACGCGCGCTAACGCCCAGCATCTCGGCGGCCTGTTTCTGGTTAACCTGAGAGGGACGCGGGTGGCGCTCCGCGTAGAGCTGGACCGCGCGAATCGCTACTCGGAGGTCGTCATCCATTCAATCGCGTCCTTTGGTTAGCCTGGAATCCGATCCACGAGCCGCGGCCGGATCGTCGAATCTGCAAATGTGGCGTTGTCTTCGACGTAGCACGACCGCCCAACCTTCACTGGCGGCGGATAGATCTTGCCGGCCTTGATCCACAGCCGCGCCGTGCGAATTTTGGGCGGCGGGTCGAATTCCTTTTCTAGCCACTTATCAAGTCGGATTTTCATCAGCGCAGTTGCTCCGAGAAACGTTCACGAACGCCGATGATAGCGCGCGCTTGCGGCCAGCACCCCACAGCGGCAAAATGCGGCCTTCAACGGGGGACCACAATGAAAACAATTCTCGCTTTGGCAGCACTGACCACGCTCGCCGCATGCACGACCATTTCCGAAGTCACGCCGGCCGGCGACGGGCATTACACCGTCACGACCCAAGTCCGCGGCGGCATGACACCATGGGGCGAGGTGAAAGCGTCAAGCCTGAAGCGTGCCGACGAGTACTGCACTCACCAAGGCAAGCAGATGCATCAGGTCGACATGCAGACGCATGGGGTCCGCGGATGGACTCCGCAGGAGGCTGAACTGACGTTCTCGTGCACCTCCGGGTAACATGTCGCATAGCGCTTACGGAGTGGGCCGACCGCACTCGCCATCTCGCGGTCTGTTCTTTTGGCATTGGTACGCAAGGAATCGTAGTTTTGAATAACAAAGCAAAAACAAAACAGCGTGAGCAAGCCGCGAAACTCTATACCCATTTGCTGGAAGAAATCCAAATTAGGCTCAGTAGCATCGAAGATGCGCTCAGTGGAAAGCTTCCCCTCTCACCCATGCTGACGCGGGAGTTTTGCTTTCTTCAAATCCGCATGATCTGCGAACTAGTCGCCTCCGGTTGCCTTGTCATGCACGGAGACATACCGGCGACGCGCGAAGGTAGGTTGCAAAAGGCTTGGAAAGCCGATGTCATCATGGCCGAACTGGGAAAAATACATACGAACTTTTACCCTCGTCCAGTGCGACAGAAATTACTTACCGATCCGTCGGTGCCGGGTCCCCGGAAAATCCACCTCGAACCACTGAAGTCCGGATTTTTTTCGCGAGACGAGCTCATCCGACTCTATGGAAAATGCGGCGACGTTTTGCATAAAGGAAATCTCAAGAGACTACTAAAACCCGGAGAAAATCTGCAATGGGACACCGCTGAGACGATTGAAATTATCTCCAAGCTTCGCGGATTATTAGACCAACATCAAATTCTGTCACTTGACTGTGAAACACTATACGTGTGCGGCTACGACCCCGCCACAAAGAAAGTGTTCGTCTCGATCGCGGGAGTCGTCGTCCAAGCAGACTCGCGTGAACATCCGTAAAAATCCGCAGAATATATCTCGAACACAGATAATGAGCCGACATCAACCGGCTTGAAATCAGCGTCAACGTGGGGGGCGACCGGCGACCATTACCGTAATTTCGACTACCGTCGCGCCGGATAGGACACTGGCTTGGCAACGATGGCTCGCACTGGCGAATGGCTGCGCACCGATCACCTGGTTGAATCAGGACGCATCTGGTGCAACGCAAACGGCGCACGCTTAGATTGGCAAGACCGCGTCTCGCTCGGACAGATAGCGGCCGACCTAGCGCCGCAGGTTAGGGCGGCGTTTGGGCTGACGAGGGAGCGTTCGTTGGTGCCACTATGTCGCGACGGTTGGATGCTCGGCTATGAGTCGCCAGTGGTTTGCGGTATCTACGATGTATGCGCGACTCGTTTGATGGTTGACTCCGGCTCATGGTTCCGCGTAAAATAACAGGTTTTTCTCAAAACGCATCTTGTCGTAAGATCCGAATCCTTCCGATCACGAACGCTGAAGGCGACAAGAGTGTTGTTAGACTGCGCCGCGGACGCAGTCTAAATTTTTCCGTACAACTACCGATAACTTAGAGTGTGCGCTTGGCCACAATGTCAGGAACACAAAGCCATGGTACGCTCGTGCCATGAACGGGTGGTTGTACGAAGAAGGTAAAAAATACCTAGGCGGCAATGGCCGCGCTAAGACACGAAGGCAACATGCAAGCTAAGCCACGGGAAAAGACCGTTGGAATTATTCAGCGCATCAACGACCTGCAGCTGTCATCCCCCTACTTCACTGACGTTTCGAGCTTGAGCGCCGAGAGCCGCGAGTGGCGAGTCTTGAGGAGGGAAGTGGACGACGTGTTTAAGGTCGATGCTCGCTCAGGCTGGGAACTGACTGGCATATTGCAGTCGCTGTGTTGCGACCGCGAGGGCATGGAAAGTGCTTTCCAAAAGAGTTTAGCCCTTGGCATTTCAGAAAGTAACCATTTGAACCTAATGGTTAACCGCTTGAATCTCGGATTGTTTAGTGAGTCTCAGCAGGTGTACAGTCAAGTAGGCTCGCCAGAAGGCGGGAATTTTACGATGATGATCCGAGACGGCTATGTTGCCGGGGCAATCTTCCAAGCGGCTCAGTTTGCCGGGAGGGCGCGCGAAATGGGCATCGAATGGGATGGCAGCGAAGAAATGGCTGAAGAATTCCGGCGGGCAGTTGCGCTGTTACAGCAGGCAGGCATTGACGACGCGATGATTGCACGTCATTTGGACGTGGCCGGGAACATTCTCGTTCGTCACAAGATCCGCCCGCGCATCGAGCCGATGGTCACCTCTTTACCAGGCGTCTTCGAGGGAGTGACTTATCTGTTTAGCGTGCCAGTTAGTGCGCGCGAAGCATTTGAGATGAACATGGAATTGTCAGAAGCCGAGGATCAAGCCGGCATCGAGCCGACACCCGGTTTCGAGGTCGTTTTCGAGGCAGCGGCGGCATGAGTTCCACTCCGGAAGAATTGATGGTTTGCGCGGAAGCGTTGCTACCCAGCGCCAGCGATGAGACACAATATCGGTCAGTTTGCAGCCGTGCATACTACGCAGCATTCAATGCCGCGAATGCCTTCCATAATAATTTATCGACGCCGGGTACCGTCGGGAATGCCAGTGGCCGTCATCAGCAGCTCATATCGCAGTTGCTGAATCCTCAGATAAGTCAAAAAAACAAGCGGTATCTGGTATCTCGTGCCTTAGGAAAAAGTTTGATGCCTCTCATTTTGGCTCGCGTGAGGGCAGACTACGAGATCCAACTTGACGTGGATCAGGCATTGGCGACCAAGACCACTGCCGGCGCCCGTGTTGTGGTCGACGCAGCGAAGTAAACAAATTTTAGCCAGTGCGGCCGCAAGCAATCAGCGAGAAGATGCATCTCTGCAATATCAGAAATCGCACCCGTATTTCCTCAGGAGATGGTTTTTAGGGGCACTAGTGGGGGCATAGAAAATCAAAATCCGCCAGCAATGCCCTACCAGACATGGAGTATGAGTTCTGTCAGGGGACCAACTAGCTTCCCAGCAACATCCAAGTTCGCCTAGAAAAGCCCCGTATGCCTTGCGCTGCGGGGCTTTTTGCTGCCATCATTGCCTACGTTTGCCCAACGCAAGCCAGATTCGTTGGGGGTATCGGTGGGGATTTCGCCGAATATCCAGAGATTCAATACCCTCAATATCATGCCCAAACAAATCGCACATCTGAGCGAGCTTTAAGTCCGCAAGGCCAAGCCGGCCGAACAGCCGTGTCGCCTCGCCGATCACAAGGGACCCTATCTCCAAGTGATGCCCAACGGTTAGCGCTAATGGCGCATGAAGTGCCGCTTCGACGGAAAAGAGAAACTCGCATCATTCGGCGTCTACCTGAAAGGGGCGCTCTAATGCCAATATCACGGACTGGCGTCGATCTGCCGTCCATGAATTCTTCCACACTCGAACTCTCCGGCAAATCTGCCGCGTGGGCATTGCCCAGGTCTTCTACACGCTCCTTCCGCTAGTAGTTCTATCTGTCCTTTACGCGATACTTTGGCATCACGAATTACCGAGACTGATGGCGCGCCGGATGTGATGTTTGTCTCACTTGTCGATGCCACACGTGACTCCATCAAGTCGGCCATCCGAAGTCAAGTCGAAGCGCGTTGGCGTCTGGCTCGAAGATGAGGCATGTGTTGAAAGCAGTCGACTGTCGTTGAAGACGGCGAGAACCCGAACAGACTCGCCCGCGCCGCTTAAGGCGGCCAGAAGTGGGACCGGCTTGAGTCCGAAGGCAATTGTCTGAAAGCGTGAACGGCGTCATCCGAAAGGGCCTTGCAGTTCGGCGCAGGTGCCAGCAGAATTGCCGAAAATTCGGGGGCTCAATGAGAACAAAAATAGCTGTGGCGGTACTGATCGTGCTCGCTGCGTGCACGACCATCTCGGAGGTCACACCCGCGGGTGATGGGCGCTACACCGTCACGACCCAAGTCCGCGGCGGCATGACGCCCTGGGGCGAAGTGAAAGCGTCAAGCCTGAAGCGTGCCGACGAGTACTGCACTCACCAAGGCAAGCAAATGCATCAGGTCGACATGCAGACGCACGGCGTCCGAGGATGGACGCCGCAGGAGGCGGAACTCACGTTCTCGTGCGCGTCTGGGTAACATAGTCGCATACCGCCCACGGAGGCGACATGCACAATGCCCCCCTTTTCCACGTCTTGCTGGATCATCTAGACGCAATCGACGCCCCGCCGATGGAGATCCAGCGATTCGTCGACCGCTGGCACCGTCTGCGATCGCACGAGGCGTTCCCCTGCCCCGTCTGCTTTCTCGCGGGCAAAGAACAGCCGCTTGCCGCATTGCCGACTCGGGGCAACGTCGAACCCGTGGCATGCGCTAGCTGCGGAAGCCAGTTCGACGTCCCTCTCGACGAATCATGAAGGTGCGAACTTTTGACGACGCACGCGCCTGCCAAGGCGAATCGTCCACTCACCACAAGCCGATGGATGCAATGCCGCGCTGGGCGGTGCGGGCCAAGCGGGCATCACCCCAGCCACCATTCTTTACGGACGAGGCACGCCCTCGCGACCGCCCGCACCATCACGAAGGGAGTGAATGGTGGAGTTCCCCGAGTGCATGCAGTCGATAAACGTGTGCGCTCGTTTCTCGGCGTATCTGAACGCATCCTGCTCAGAGATGAATTCCAATTGCTCTGGAAAACTTGCAACCTTTTGTGCCGGTAAACTAGACGAGCTGATAGCCCACGACACCCTGTACCGGCGCCCGACATTGTGCAGACACAACGTCTTCCCGGTCGTGACCTGAACGTCGATTTTGAAGCCGCGATACGGAGCATAGGATTGGCAAGCCATGATCACCCTCCTGACGCGATAGTGCGCGCATGTAACTAGCATGCGCAACCGCCATGCCCCGAACTCAACCGCCAGCGAAACAACCATCCCGGCTCAAAGAAGCTGACAAAAAAACCGCAGGCAACGCTGCGGCTTAAACACACGCCGCGTTCGGGGCGCTGACGCGGTTATGTTACAGACACCTGTCGACGAATATAACCAGGGATTTCGTACGATGTTTCGGTGAGCGCTGACAACCGGCACTGAGTCGGCACCCATCGTACAGCGGTCGATCGCGCCCCCGGCGCATCGACGGTGACCCACTATTGTTCGATATACATCCGCCACTTGGGAAACTGCTCGAAGAAGCTTTCGCTGACATAAACGAGGTACACAACCGGCGAGCTGGTATGCGTCGCCGCGCCAGGTTCATTGACGATCGTCATACTCGGATCGATGCCAGAAACACTCGCCCAAGCTGTCAGGTCGTCAGGGAGATCGCCGGCTTCTTCGCGCGGCACACGCAATTTGATCGGCTGCATGGCATCTCCGACAAATGAAGGACGTCGCGCTGAATATCATACAGAACAGCGGCCTGCGCGCGTTGGCCACGGCGCAGATATGAAAAAGCCCAGCGTGAGGCCCTGCGCGAGCACTGTCTGCCTAATGATGCTGAAGGGAGATGCAAGGCCGCGTGCTGGGCGCCGACAGCCGCCGTCGTCAGACACTCTCACGCGCGTGGCGATCGGCATATTGCGGTCGAATGAACGGGCGCAGGCCACGCCTCGCTGCCCGCACAAGCGCCGTGAAGCAAGTCACCGTGACGCTGCCCTCGAAGCCGGCAGCCACTGCGTCTGCCATCGCTGAGATGCTGAAGCAGCCCTGTACTAGCGGAACGCCCCTCAACGCGGCAATCGCCATTCACGCCATCCCAGCGTGCGCGCGCATCCAACCACAACCGCCCGAGGAAGCGTCACGGGGGTTCCGTCGGTGAACGTCTGTTATCGAAGAGTCCCGGCCTATTTCTTCATCAACGCGTGCCGCGCAAGCGTAATCGTGAATACGCATCCGACGCCCGGAATGTCGCGCACGCTCAGAATGCCATCGTTCAATTCGACGCTTCGGCGTGCGATCGACAGGCCGAGCCCAAGCCCGGATTTGTCCGTTCCGAACTGGGTAAATGGCAGAAACATGGCTTCTGCCTTGCCAGCCGGGAGGCCGCCGCCATAATCCTTAACCTCGATGAGAATCTTGTCGGCGACCGCATAGGCGTTCAGCGTGACCTCGGTGTTGGGTCGGGTGAATTTGAAGGCGTTCTGCAAGAGGTTACCGAGCGCCGAATACAGGAGGTCCCGGTTGCCGCTGACCGCGAGATGGGGATCGACCGATGTCACCACAAAGCCGCATCCGCGTAGTTGCGCGGCCAGATTTGCCGCGTGCTTCGTTTCATTGATGAAGTCCGACAGCGAAAACAGCGTCCATTTGGCGCTGTCGCCAGCGGGGATGCGAGCGTCTTCGATCGAATGGTCGATGAGTTTGCCCAAGCCCGCGAGGCTCCTTTCCAGCACCGCGCCAGTCGCACCGAACAAAGGCAGATTTCCGGCTTTTGCGGCGGCAAATGCAAGATTCGCCGTATGGAGGAAATTGCGAAGCTCATGGGCAAAGGAGCCAATGCGCTCGCCTTCCTCGCGGGCAAACTCAGTAGCCAGATTGAAATCCCGCTGATAACTGAACTCAGTAACGGCATCAGCGATTGCATTGTCCAGGCAGCGGTTCAACGTGCGGAATTCGTCAATCGAAAAGGAGGCATCGCGCTCATGAGCCAGGTCGGTAATGGCCTGACATAGATCTCCGTAATCGTGGACAACCTGATCGACCGTATACCCCAACCGTAGCAGTTCGTGACCGTGCTGAGCCGCAGCTTCGCCAATCTCCGAGCGACCGGCGTTCCCGCCTGCCGAGCCCGACACCACGACGCTGTCCGCTGGGCGATCGGATTGCTCAATGCGCAAAGTGTTGATGAGCTGTCCGAGAAACAGCGGCACGCCGTTTTCCAGTTGCTGCACGGACGCGTCGCGCGTAGGACGGTGCGCCACTTTGATCCTGCATCGGGAGATCAGCGCCTCGCGGTTGTTTGCGAGAAATGTGTGAAGCATGGTGCCTCCTGCACGGGTGCATGCCAGTTGCCGAACCGAAGTACCGGATCTGGTGTGGCGCATTCAGATCCGGAACTCTCCATGCTCCAGCGAGAAGAGCCTGACGGGCACCCGCTTGTCAATTGCGGTCCCCGTCGGCAGCCAGATCGGATAGTGTCCGGGGAAATTGGGCTAGAGGGCCGACCTTGAGCGAGTATGTCGCTTTCATGGTAACCCGGAATCTCCACCGCCGTTCGAATAGGTAAACAAAGGCCGCCAGCGGAGTACGCAGCAAAAAAGACGCCCGCGTCAAATTCGCTCTCGTACAGCAGAAAGGTGCACGCGTTGTGGTCATTCGAATCCATTTCCATACCGCGGCCGTCAGTTCAACAGAGGGCCGGCTTGGGCCAGGCCGGGAGAATCCGTTTCGTTCCGTGATAGCATCTGCTAACTCCTGCGCAACATGTCTGGGCCACATCGCCGATACCGAGGGTAATCGCATGCCCATCAATTACCTTCGCAGTTTCACCAAGCCAGAACGCAGCGACGCAACAAATCGTCGCTTGGGGCGTTCGCTCGCGTTCGTCGCCGGGGCGGCCAACGCCGGCGGATTCCTTGCGGTGGGTCAATACACGTCCCATATGTCCGGCATCGTGTCGTCGCTGGCCGATAACCTCGCGCTCGGCCAGATCGATGTCGTAGTGGCCGGCCTGAGTTCCTTATTGTCTTTTCTTGTCGGGGCGGCCACATCGGCGATCCTGATCAACTGGGGGCACCGCAAGCACTTGCATAGCCAATTCGCAGTGCCATTGATGCTCGAGGCGTCACTGCTTCTGCTCTTCGGTTTACTCGGCTCGAATCTGGAAAAGCATCGCGTATTGTTCGTCCCGGCTACGGTCTGTCTTCTCTGCTACGTAATGGGCCTGCAGAACGCCATGATCACAAAAATTTCGAGGGCGGAGATCCGGACGACGCACGTCACCGGTTTGGTGACGGATATTGGCATTGAACTCGGCAAGCTGTTTTATTGGAATGTCGGTGGTGCAGCCGTCAATGCGGTGCGAGGGGATCGACAGAAACTGGGGCTTCTCGGATCTTTGCTTCTGTCGTTCCTGGGTGGCGGCATTGCCGGCGCAGTCGGTTTCAGGCATTTGGGGTTTGTGTCCACTATTCCGCTTGCGATCGTCCTTCTTACGCTTGCCGTTGTCCCGATCGTCGACGACATGCGTGCCTATCGGACTTAGACGAACGCGAGGCGGCTGGTTTGACAGCCGTCTTCATGCACACGCAAAGCGCCGCCCGAAACACCCGTGAGTTCGGGGCGATCGTCGCAATCTCGCCGAAAGACTCCCCAAGTAGAATGCGCTCCGACAATCAGAATCGGCAGCCCACTGCCGATACAAACTCGGGGATCGTAATGAGAATAAAAGGCTCGCTAATCCTTTCCACCGCATTGGGTTTCACCGCAGGTATGGCCCATGCGCAAAGCAGTGTGACTCTCTACGGATCGATTGATGAGAGCTTCGAATACATCAGCAACCTCGGCGGCCATTCGGATTACGCGCTAGTCAGCGGCACCCAGCAACTGGGAAACCGATGGGGTCTGAAAGGAAAGGAAGATCTCGGCGGCGGTCTCAGCGCAATCTTTCAACTCGAAAACGGATTCAGCCTGAACAACGGCAGTGCGCTGCCGAACGGGCAACTATTCGGCCGGCAGGCCTATCTCGGCATGGCTTCCGATGACAAGGGTTCGTTGACGGTCGGTCGGCAATACGATTCTGTAGTGGACTATGTCGCGCCGTTGAGCGCCACGGGTAGTTGGGGCGGCACGCTCTTCGCGCACCCATTCGACAACGACAACATCGACGAGACGTTCCGCATCGACAACTCGGTGAAGTACACGAGCGCCAACTACGCCGGATTTCAGATCGGCGGCTTGTACGGCTTCAGCAATCAGGCAGGCGCGTTCGCGGACAATCGCGCCTGGAGCATCGGCACGAAGTATCAGAACGGGCCACTGTCGGTTGCAGCGGCTTTCATGAATATCGACAACGCGAGTTCCAGTACCGTCGGCGCCGTCTCGGGATCGCCGTACCTGTCGGTGAAGGAGCGGGTCGCCGGCGCAGGAGTGAACTATGCGATCGGGGCTGCGACGCTTGGCGCGGTTTACACGCACACAGACCTCGTTGATCGGCCAACCATTCCCGTCAGCACGTTGAAATTCGACAACTTCGAAGTCAACGCCAGGTTAGGCATCAGTGCAGCGTGGTATGTCGGCGCGATGTACACGTACACGAAAGAGTCGATCGCCTGGTCGACGGGACGCAACAATCCGCACCGCAACGAATTCGGGTTGATGGCGGATTACCGGCTTTCGAAACGAACCGATCTTTACGCGCAGACGGTGTACGACAAAGCGTCCGGGCGGGACGTCTTTGCTGACGTCGGTAATCTGGCGGAATCGTCGTCGCAGAATCAAACCGTGGCACGCGTCGGCATTCGAACGTCCTTCTGAGGGACCGATGGGCCGGCTGTTCGTGCCGACTCGGCCAGGTTTGGGCGATGGCCAGCCGCAAGCATGGCCGCCCGAGGCTCTCGACCGGACACGCTTTATGCAGCCCCGGAACGCCAACTGCAAGGCCGCATCTAGATCTAAAGTTTGTTCGGCGGCTGCCGAAAATCAGGCATGGACAACGACGATCGCCTCCGCCCCGGCCACCCTCTCTATGAAGAGGCAATGGCCCTCGAATTGACCGTGCGCACCCTGCGCCACGCGCAAGGCAAGAAGAATCCCGAGGACGTTCTGTATGCCTCGCCGGAATGGGACGTCATCAGCGAAGAATTTGTCCGCGATCTATATCGAGCGATGGGCGGCAACCCCGCGGATTTGCACTGACGATCGGATCATACTGCGGGGAGCGCACGGCAACCGTCGATCCAGAATGTCTTCACTCGACGGTCGAGCGACAGCCTCGACGCGAGCCTTCAATACGAGATGTTCCGCCCGCCCGAACCGAGCCCTCGAAGCTTTGTCACCGCAGCGCGCAACGGTGCAGTGATTCGCCAGGAGGTGGACGACTCCAGCGCCCTGATCGTCGAAGTCCTCGACGCGATCTCTTCCTGCATCAATGCCAGTTTCGCCCGCATTTCCGCGAGGGCTTTCTCGGCCTCGGCAAGGCGCTCCGCCGCGTCCACCGCCGCATCCGGTTTCGACGTATGCGTCGTGTCCGCCGGAGCACTGTAGAACTCTTCCGTGGCCAGTTCCACGCAAGGCGGTTCTTTGCGAAGAACAATGATCATCTCGCCCCCGGTCTCCGCTCGCGCAGGCACAAAGTCGACGAGATTGAATTCGACGAAACCCATCATGAGGATAGGCTTGAGAACCTTGGACACGATCGTGCCGCTTTCGAAAACATGGCTGTGAATACCGACATGCGGAGGTGCCTTGAGCTTCTCCTTGATGCGGTTCATGTCCAGCTTATCCCCCACATGCATCGGCTTGCTCACGAATGCTTCGTCATAGTAGATCTCGCATTCGATTTGATGTTCGCGCGGAATTTCCTCGACACCTGCCAGATACTCGGCCACGAAATGGCTAAGCGCCGTATCCTGCCGGTATTTGTCGAAACTGAACTTCTTGTCCGGCAATGCGAGAAACAGAATTCCGCCAGGCTGCATCATGTCGCACAGATCGGACAGCCATTGAATCATGTTCGGCGCATGCTCCATGACATGATTCGCGATAATGTAGTCGAACTTATCGTTGATATAGTCACGGTACCGATTCGAATGCACCACATAATCGATATCCGGTATGTCGACAATCATGTCAGGATGTGTGCACTCCTGAACTAACTGCGCTTTATCTTTCCAGTCCAGATACCGAACGTCTGCTTCTGACTTGAAGACGGTCGGCTGATCGTACGGCCCGATTTCCAGACCGACACCCGACAGATCGATGTGTTTCAGAAGATGCCCGCGGCGAAGCGTCGTAACCAAATTCATGAATCACCTCTCGGCATTGGGGGGCCGGCAATTGTGCAACTTACCATGCCTTGCACGACCGGCGGCTAAAACAATCACTCCTCGCGCACATAAAAACTAAACAATTCAAGCGTAGTGCTCGACTTTCAGAGGCCAACGACGCGGCACGCCGGTCATCGCGCCTCCATGCCCCCCGCGCGAGCCCTCGCCGCGCTGCGCCGCCATGGGAGCCGCAAACGCATGGCCGGTTTTTCGATCACGAACCATGAGAATAGGGTCAGTGCGGTTGATATCACGAATGTGATGGACACCATGGCAATTCTCGGATGAGAAAACTCGCCAAAAAATGCGCCCATGGTTTCGTACCCGCCGTAGAGCATCGACTGCAGGACGACGTAATGCCAGAGGTAAAACCCGTACGAAACGCGGCCGAATCCCGCCAGCGGCCCGACATTGAGCGCCCGCACCAAAGCGGAGCGCTGCTGCGTGACGACCTTCGCGATGATCAATGCCGCGGCCAATGACGTCAGGGGGTATCCCACCGCCCGCAGCGAAAACTCAATGCCGGTTTCGCTGAACATCACAAAAGCTAGATACGCGGCGGCAGCGGGCCACAACTTCCCGGCGCAGTATGCCCATCGGCGAGGCGCCGTCGCCAGCAAGGCGCCGATCAGAAGGCCGTCGGAATGGGTATCAAAGCCACAATAGATGCGGGCCATGGGAAGATCGAGCGACATCAGATACGAGCGCCAGCCGATCACCGTAAGCACCAGAAGCGCAATCCCGATCGAGACGCGACGTGGCCAAAGTTTCAACACGCCGAGCAGAATCAGCGGCCAAATCAGGTAAAACTGCTCCTCGACTGCCAATGTCCATGCATGCCCCGTGAGATGGGCGTCGTAGATACCGAGCGCACGCACCCAATTCATCACATAGAAGAAAGCTGGCAACACTTCCCAGCCGACTCTAAGAGAAACGGGGAATATCAGACAATAGGCTGTGACGCCCACAAGCATCAGCGATAAAGCCGGGTAAAGACGCCGGGCACGCCGCCAATAAAAGGCGGGCAAATCGATCCGGCCGGTGCGCGAATGCTCCGCTACGAGCAAACTGGTGATGAGGTAGCCGCTCAACACAAAAAAAACATCGACGCCGACATATCCGCCCCCCACCACACCCGCCAGGCCGGTATGCGCGAGAAAGACCGCGATGACCGACAGTGCGCGTAGACCGTCGAGGCCGGCAATCCGAAGATGCTGAGGTTGATTCATTGGCCCATTCCGGGGCGCGCGGCGAAAAATTCCGCTACGCGGATAGTGACATTCAATGATTTTTTGAACGTGACGGTAAAGCTGAAGCTGCGATGGTTCAGCCGCCCGGTGAGTACGTTCGGCACGAGCAATGACTGCGATCTGTGCCAGCCTCACACAGGCTTTGTCTTGCACGCGCCGTTGTTGCGATGCGTCTCCCACCATGGATTCGATCGCTGTCCGACCAGCACCAGGGAAGAACCGCATGTGGAACCGAACACTTCGCAGCATCCTGCGTGCCCGCGCTACCTTTGCTGGTCGCCAGCAACACGGTGTTGTTATTGACGCTCGGGAGGCGCCATTACTACGCGCTGTCTCCGCAGACGCGATATGTGGCGCCCAAGGTACGGGCTTTCGTCGCCCCCATGGCCGACCATTATCGGGGACGGTGATGCAGACGGCGCGAGGCGAGCGCGAGCAGAACACCACGAGAAACCGCCAACGGCCCGCGCAATCCGCGCGTGGCCGCCACAAACCACGGCCGGAGGCCGACCCCCCGCCCGGCCATGGCCGTACGCGTCGATTACGACGGACGCTTCGGAATGTCCAACCCCTTCGCCACGGCGGGCCGCGCGACGAATGCAGCCAGCGCGCGCGTCACGTTCGGGAAATCCTGAATTCCGACGAGATCACCCGCGTCATAGAAGCCGACCAGATTGCGCACCCAAGGGAAGGTGGCGATATCGGCGATCGAGTACGTATCGCCGAGAAGCCATTCGCGCCCCTCGAGTTGCTGATCCAGCACGCCGAGCAGTCTTTTCGATTCGGCGATGTATCGATCGCGTGGACGCTTGTCTTCGTATTCCTTGCCGGCGAACTTGTGGAAGAAACCCACCTGGCCGAACATCGGCCCAATGCCGCCCATCTGGAACATCAGCCACTGGATCGCTTCATAGCGGCCGGCGGCATCCTGCGGAATAAACTTGCCGCTTTTGTCCGCGAGATAGATCAGGATCGCACCGGACTCGAACAACGACAGCGGTTTGCCGTCCGGCCCATGCGGATCGATGATCGCCGGAATCTTGTTGTTCGGATTGAGCGACAGAAACTCCGGCGTCATCTGATCGTTCGTATCGAAGCGCACGAGATGCGGTTCGTACGGCAAGCCCGTCTCTTCGAGCATGATCGACACCTTCACGCCATTGGGCGTGGGCAGCGAATAGAGCTGAATCCGGTCCGGATGCTCGGCAGGCCATTTCTTCGTGATCGAATAAGCGGATAGATCGGTCATGTAGCGGTGTAACCCTTGTGCGAGTGCTGCGGCTTGATGGGGAGCATCGGCTTCGCCGCCGGCTGGAAGAGCGGCCCCGAAGATACCGACGCGGGACCGCCAAATATAAACCGACTCGGCACAACGCGTCGGCGGCAGGCTCGGCACGCCACGCTTGAACGGGGACGTCGCGAGCGGAGCGCCGGCTTGGGAGTGCGCCCCCCTCGCTAACCGCGACTCACCACAAATCCTTGGTCGCCGTGCCGGCGCGCAAGTTATACCCTTCCCGCCACAAGGTCGCGCCGACCGCCAGGAGCAGGGTCTTCTGCTCGCCGTCGAGCAACTCCCACGCGAGCGCCAGCCAGCTGGCGAAGCTCGCGCAGGTTTGTTCCAGGTCGACGGGCGTTTTGCCCTCCAGGTACTGCCGTTCGAACATCGAAAGAATTTTTTCGGGTGTCATAGGCGCCGTCTCCGGGGTTGGATACGCCCAGTCTAAAGGCGGCGCACCGCGCGCGGAATGCTCCGGACGCCGACCCCGGGTTACTCCCAGGAGAACACCGGCATCCGCCCGAAATCGCCGGCCGGCACATAAAACACGGCTCAAAAAGCGGAAAAGGCGCCGAAGCGCCCTTTCCGTCAACTCACGTCGCAGCCGTCTTACGGCGCGTTGCGCTTTGCATTGTCCTTGGCGTCTTCCTTAGCGTCGCCATAGGCCTTCTGCACCTTGCCCGCGCCTTGTTGCAGATCGCCCTTCAATTCTTTGCCCGGATTGTCCGTGGCCTTGCCGACGGCTTCATTGACCTTGCCCTTGACCTGCTCTGCCACACCCTTCACCTGGTCCTTGTTCATGTTCGGCTCCACTATTTGGAATGCCGGCGCGACATTGCGCCAGTACCCGGGTTCAGCAACGGGTGTGCCCGCCCCCCACAAGCCGCCGATTTTGACGCCTGACGCCACGGCAAAAATATTCTAAAAAAAAGCCTAAAGTTCCGGCAAAGCCGGCCGTAATGGAGCCATGGAGGTGTCATGGACCGTTCACTGATTATGCTTTCGGGGTCGTCCCAAGCTGCATTGATCGATCGGGACATCGCGCATATTGCGCGTGTGATGCGGCCGTCTTTACACGGCGATCTGGCCGGGCCGATCCTGTCGGCGGCGTATTGGCGCAACCGGCTGTACGAGTTGCTCGATGCCGGCAACCTGTCCCACGCGCAGCTATGCGCGGTCGACAGCCTTCTGCTCCAACTCGACCAGTTTCAGGCTGAACCGCAACTGGCGTGGGACGCACTGGCGCCGGCCTCCGCCGCGCTGTTTCCGCCGCCCTATCCGGCCAGCACCCACCAGAGCGCCTGAGACGCCGCGCGCCCGCACCGCCGCCCTGTCCAGGCCGGCCGGCTTCCTTTTGCTCACCAGTAAAAAAATGGCCGCGAACCATGCCGCGGCCTCAACACGTCGCAACGCAGGGAGTCGCGTCACGCTGCAAGCGTACACGCGCAACTGTGACAGCCGCATTTAGGCGCGCGCTCGCACTGTGACGGCGTGCCGAAGCTCGAAATTTTCTGCCCAAGCGATGTAAAAAATAGGGAAATGGGACGACCTTAGGTCATAATGTCCGCAAAAATTCCCAGCAAGGACACCCGTGACCCTCGTCGCTCCGCTCGCATTGCTTCAGCAAGCGCGCGCCCGCTTCACTCAACGCGAAATCGCCGCGCATGTCGGCAAAGACATCAAGACGGTGCGTCGCTGGGAAAAAGGCGAAACACCATGCCCGGCGATGCTGGAGCCGGCCTTGCGCGATCTGCTGCAAGACCGGGCGCGAGCCGGCGGCAGCGCGGCTGGCGGTGCCCAGTTCCGTTTTATCGATCTGTTCGCGGGCATCGGCGGAATTCGCATGGGCTTCGAGGCGCACGGCGGCGACTGCGTCTTTACGAGCGAGTGGAACGACTTTTCCACCAAGACGTATCGCGAGAATTACCCGAGCGGCGGCGAGCACGCGCTGATCGGCGACATCGTGTCGTTTCCAGCTGAAGAAGTGCCGAGCCACGACGTGCTGCTCGGCGGCTTCCCATGCCAGCCCTTTTCGATCGCCGGCGTGAGCAAGAAAAACGCGCTTGGTCGGCCGCATGGTTTCGAGTGCACGACGCAGGGCACGCTGTTCTTCGACGTCGCGCGGATCATCGCGGCGAAGCGCCCCGCCGCATTCCTGCTGGAGAACGTGAAGAATCTGCTGTCGCACGACAAGGGCCGCACCTTCGACGTGATCCTGCAGACTTTGCGCGACGAATTGGGCTACGAGGTGCACTACCGCGTGGTGGACGGCCAGCATTTCACGCCGCAGCACCGGGAGCGGATCATCATCGTCGGCTTTCGCGGCAAGACCGGGTTCTCCTGGGACGACCTGCATCTGCCGGACAACGGTCCGCGCCTCGGCTCGATCCTGCATCGCACGGATGGCAGCGAACCGGTCCTGCCGTGGGACCACGACCGCTTCTTCGATCACGCGAACCGGCGCGTGCAACCCAAGTACACGCTCACGCCGAACCTCTGGACCTATCTGCAGAACTACGCGGAGAAACACCGCGCGGCGGGCAATGGTTTCGGCTTCGGCATGGCATATCCGAACAGCGTGACGCGCACGCTGTCGGCGCGCTATCACAAGGACGGTTCGGAGATTCTGGTCTATCAGGGCGAGGCGCTGCGTCCGCGCCGCCTCACGCCACGCGAATGCGCGCGGCTGATGGGCTTTCCCGATACCTTCAGAATTCCGGTGAGCGACACGCAAGCCTACCGGCAGTTCGGCAACAGCGTCGTGATGCCGGTAATGCGCGAAGTGGCGCGCATCATGCTGCCGCATGTGCAAACCCTGCTCGCGGAGGAAACGCACCGTGGTTCGAAGCAAACTCTCTCGCTGCACGCCTGAGCGGCCGGCTGGCGCCGGCGGCCGCTCAGGCGCGTCGGCCCAGGCCTAGCAATGGTCGACGTCGTCGATAGCGCGACGCGCAGCCGGATGATGTCCGGCATCCGCGGCCGCAATACCAGGCCTGAGATCCTGATCCGCAGCCTGCTGCATCGGCAGGGCTTTCGCTTTCGTCTCGATGCGCGTGATCTGCCGGGACGCCCGGACATCGTGTTGCCGCGCTACCGCGCCGTCGTGCTGGTGCACGGCTGCTTCTGGCACGGCCACGACTGCCGTCTGTTCAAATGGCCGCAAACGCGGCCGGAGTTCTGGCGCGACAAGATCGGCCGCAATCGCAGCAACGACGACAAGGTGCGCGCCGCGCTCCTCGCGAACGGCTGGCGCGTCGCCGTGGTGTGGGAATGCGCTTTGCGCGGCGCCAACCGCGATCTCGAAGGTGTCCTCGCGCGGCTCGTCGACTGGCTGAAGAGCGACACACCGAGCTTCGAGGAACGCGGCTGAAAGCTGCTTGTAGCCCGCGCGGCGCGAGCGAACGCGAAGCCCGCTGGTGATACACTCGATTGGCTAACTCGGGGCACTTCCGCGTGGCGCGTTGCGCTGCAACCGGTTGCAAAACCGCTCGCCCCCACCCATCCCAGAACCACTCAAGAAGGGAGGCACATCATGGCAGAATTCCGTCTCTGGTCCGACGAATTTCCCACCAACGGCTTCATGCCGAAAGCCCATGAATATCACGACAAGGCCTTCGGCGTAGACGGCGAGAACATCTCGCCCGCGTTGCAGTGGGAAGCGCCGCCGCCCGACACCCAAAGCTTCGCGCTCACCGTGCACGACCCCGACGCGCCCACCGGCAGCGGCTTCTGGCACTGGGTAGTGGTGAACATTCCGGCTGACGCCCGCTCGCTGCCGCGCAACGCCGGCAAGGCGGACGGCTCGCTGCTGCCGCAAGGCGCGCTGCAGGTTCGCAACGACTACGGCACGGTCGGCTTCGGCGGCGCCGCGCCGCCGCGTGGCGACAAGGCGCACCGCTACATCTTCCGTCTGCACGCGCTGCGGGTGCCGCATTTGCCGATCAACGCGGACACCACCAACGCCGTGGCGCGTTTCATGACGCATCTGAACGAACTCGACTCGACCACTCACACCGGCCTGTACGAACTCAAATAACGCGCGAGACGCGATGCCGGCGCGCCGGCATCGCTGCTGCGGCCGCCGGCTGTTGCGACCACGGCGAGCAAAGAAACGCGCGAGACGCGTCGCGTGACCGGCGAACCACCCACTACAACTCGAATAATCGATGCACGCACAACCATCGCGCGAGGACGGCGCCCTGCCCGCCGAAGCGGCCGACACCCTCGCCCCCGGCACTTCGTCATCGGACAACAGCGAACAAGGCCTGCCCGTTCCGCAGCGCTACTGGGCGATGCTGGTCATTGCGCTCGCCCTCACGCTCGCGGTGCTCGACAGCGCGATTGCCAACGTGGCGCTGCCGACTATCGCGCGCAACCTGCACGCCAGCGCGGCGGGCTCGATCTGGATCGTCAACGCCTATCAGCTCGCGATCACCATCTCGCTGCTGCCGCTCGCTTCGCTCGGCGATCGCATCGGCTACCGGCGCATCTATCTGTCCGGGCTGATCCTGTTCACGGTGGCGTCACTCGGTTGCGCGTTGTCGACTTCGCTGCCGACGCTCGCGCTCGCTCGCGTGATTCAAGGCTTCGGCGCGGCGGGCATCATGAGCGTGAACACCGCACTGGTGCGGATGATCTATCCGCCCGGGCAACTCGGGCGTGGCGTCTCGATCAACGCGATGGTGGTGGCGGTGTCCTCGGCGGTCGGGCCCACCATCGCGTCCGGCGTGCTCGCCGTCGCCTCGTGGCCGTGGCTGTTCGCGATCAACGTGCCGATCGGCATCGCGGCCGTCGTCGGCGGCTTCAAGGCGCTGCCGATGAACCGCGGCCACGAATCGCCCTACGACTACCTGAGCGCGGTGATGAACGCGTTTGTCTTCGGCCTGCTGATTTTTGCCGTCGACGGACTCGGCCACGGCGAGCGCTTCGGCTACGTCGCGATCGAGGTGGTAGCCGCCGTCGTGATCGGCTATTTTTTCGTGCGCCGTCAGTTGACGCAGGCCGCCCCGCTGCTACCGGTCGATTTGCTCAGGATTCCCATCTTTGCGCTTTCGATCGGCACCTCCGTCTGTTCGTTCTGCGCGCAGATGCTCGCCTTCGTATCGCTGCCCTTTCTGTTGCAGGAAACGTTGGGGCTCTCACAGGTGGCAACCGGGCTGCTCATGACGCCCTGGCCGGCCGTGATCATCATCGCGGCGCCGATTGCGGGCTTTCTGTCGGACAAGGTGTCATCGGGCTGGCTGGGCGGCGTCGGCCTCACCGCGATGACGGCCGGGCTGTTATTGCTCGCCACGCTCGGCGCGCATCCCGACGCCATGCAGATCGCGTGGCGCATGGCCTTGTGCGGCGCGGGCTTCGGCATTTTCCAGTCGCCGAACAATCGCACCATGCTGTCCTCGGCGCCGCGCGAACGCAGCGGCGGCGCGAGCGGCATGCTGGGCACCGCGCGTCTGACCGGGCAGACGCTCGGCGCGGCGCTGGTCGCGCTGATCTTCGGCGTTGCGCCGCAGCACGGACCGACCATCGCGCTCTATGTCGCCGCGGGCTTCTCGGCAGTGGCCGCGGTGATCAGCACGATGCGTGTCGTGCAGCCGGGTCAGCGCGCAACCGGCCTGAACGCCTGAGCGGCGACCGGACGCATCAGCGGGCACCCACAAAAAAAAGCGCCTCGCAGTTCGCGAGGCACGCCATTCTCTTCCCAACCCACCACCGTTTTCAGACGACGTGACCAGCACGCGCGGCGCCACTGCAGGCCGCGCGGCCGCTGATCCCGCTACGACGATGCGGTCACGTCAGCGAGCTTTACCGCTTTGGCCGCCACCGAAGATGCCGTCGCGACGTTGCGCAGATCGGCAAGGAAGGTATCGCGCCAGACCGACAGATTGTTCTCGCGCATCGGCGCCATCATGTCGGCGTGCCGCGCCTGACGCTCGGCGAGCGGCATCGACAGGGCGCGCTCGAGCGCTTCGGCCATCTGCGACAGATCGAACGGATTGACGACCAGCGCCCCCGGCAACTGCTCGGCGGCGCCGGCAAACTGCGACAGTACCAGCACGCCAGGATCGGCCGGATCCTGCGAAGCGACATACTCCTTGGCGACGAGGTTCATGCCGTCGCGCAGCGGCGTCACGTAGCCGACCTGCGATTGACGGAACAGCGCCATCAGCAGATTGCGTTCGTATTTGCGGTTCAGATACTGGATCGGCGTCCAGTCGAGCTGCGCGAACCGGCCGTTGATGCGGCCGGCTTCGCCTTCGAGCGTTTGACGAATCCGCTGGTAGGTCTGCACGTCCGCGCGGGTCGGCGGCGCGATCTGCACCAGCGAAACACGTCCATGCCAACCCGGTGCGTTCAGCAGCAACCGCTCGAAGGCCTGAAAGCGCTCGACCAGTCCCTTCGAATAGTCGAGGCGATCGACGCTCATGATCAGCTTGCGCCCGCGCATCCCGTCGCGCAGGCTGCGCACCGGCTTACGGTCGGTGAACTGCTCGGCGGCCTTGGCAATCGCGTCAGGATAAATGCCGATCGGATACGCGCCCACTTTCAGGAAGCGGTTGTACGCGTGCACCATGCCGTCCTCACTCGAGGTGCCGTGCTGGCCGCGCTCGATGAAGTCGACGAACGACTGGCGATCCGCCTCCGTCTGGAAGCCGATCACGTCGTAACTGCACATTGCTTTGACCAGTTCTTCGTGCGGCGGAATGGTCCGCAGCACTTCCGGCACCGGAAACGGAATATGCAAGAAGAAGCCGATGGGGTTCTTCACGCCCAGCTCGCGCAGACAGCGCGCGAACGGCAGCAGATGATAGTCGTGAACCCAGATGATGTCGTCGGGCTTGAGCAGCTCCTTGAGCTGCTTCGCGAGCGTTGCGTTGACGCGCTGATAGCCCGCGTATTCCTGCCGGTCATAGCGCGACAGGTCATTGCGATAGTGAAACGTCGGCCACAGCGTCGCATTGGAAAAACCGCGGTAGTACTGGTCGTAATCGCGCTTGGTCAGGCCCACCGTGGCGTACGTCACGTTGCCCTGTTTCTCGATCACCGGGGCGCTCGGCTCACTCACCGTCTCGCCGCTCCAGCCGAACCACACCCCGCCGGTTTCCTTCAGCGCATCCAGCACGCCGATAGCGAGGCCACCCGCTGCGGGACGGCCTTCCTGAGTCGGCGCGACACGATTCGATACCACGATCAGTCTGCTCATTGGTGCTCCACCTAGTTCAGTTGTTTCGTTGCATACGGATATGTGCCGAAGCGGTGCATGCAAGTCGCGTGCCGTTTTTTGAGATACTGGAAATAAAAATGTATGCAAATGTGACAGGCGAGCAAAACCGCACGGTTGCGCCACCGCCACGAAGAAATTTCTTCTGTTTTATCTGACGAAACGGAAAAGCCGCTTACCGACCCTCGACTCAGCTCACGCGTCCTGTTCCGAGCCCAGGTCGCGCTGGTATTCAAGCCCTTCCGGGCGCACACCGCCCTGATTGTGCTCACCGTCCGGCGGCGCGTCGGGCGCGACGCGGTTCTGCCCAGCCGGATCGTGCGAAGCCGGCGGGCTGTCCTTGCTGCCGCCCGGCCTGGAATCGCGCTTCGAATGGCGCGCTGAACGCCGCAGTGCTGGATGTCTCATGATCCACGCCTCCAGGGGAAGCCCGCCGCCAAGGTTGCGGCATCAATATAGTCTAGGGGTCGCCACGGTAAATTGCCGGTAAAACATGCGCCGGCTTTGTAACAAGTACATAAGTTTTCCACGCCGGACTGCGGCGCAACGCACGGAACGCGTCAGAGTTGCATGCGCGGAGAGTGAGACGGCTGACGCCGACTGGCTTGTGGCGTTTGCGTCGGCTGCGGCGGCGGATCGCCGATCGGCGGAGCGACCGGTTCGATGGGTTCGATCGGTTGCGGCCCCGGATCGGGACTCGGAACAGGAATGGTATCGGGCTCGCCTGGGCTCGGCGGCGCAACCGGAGGCGCAGACGGCGGTTCGATCGGCTCAGGACGGTGAGCGTGCTTCGGCAGGGGAAGCGCGGGAGCGGCGGCGTATTGCGGCATGTTGTTTATCCTCGTTTGCGTTCCACTGGATCGCAGCAAGGCCTGTGCCGTCACGGATGCGCCCCCGGCCGGGTGACGTCGGCAATATCAGCGGCGCGCGCGGCGCGTGGCTGCCGCGCGCGCTCAGGCGTCCGCGCCGCCGAGCGCGCGCGATTCGTCTGCGGCGTCGGTTTCTTCACGGGCGTCGTTGCCATACTCGACCAGGCGGTTGTACAGCGTCTTCAGGCTGATGCCGAGAATCTCGGCGGCCCGCGTCTTCACGCCGCCGCACTGCTCGAGCGTAGCCAGAATCAGCTGGCGGTCCGCTTCGGCGAGCGACGTGCCGAACGGAATCGTGATCGCCGTGCCGGCCGCGGGCTTGGACAGCGTGATCTGCAACGGCACGGTCGCCGTGCTATCCGAATCCGAGCCCGACATGATGTGCGCGCGCTGCACATAATTCTTCAGTTCGCGCACATTGCCCGGCCACGGGTACGACATCAGCATGTCCTTCACCGCCGCGGGGAAATGCTTTCTGGTGTTGTGGCGTTCGTTGAGTTCGTCGAGGAACGCCTGAGCCAGCAGCTCCACATCCTTGCCCCGCTCGCGCAACGGCGGCAGGCTGATCGGGAACACGTTCAAGCGGTGGTACAAGTCGAGCCGCAGCTTGCCTTCCAGCACGGCCTGCTCGGGATCGCGGTTGGTCGCCGCAATCAGCCGCACGTCCGTCTCGATTTCCTTGGTCGTGCCGACTCGCATGAACATGCCGGTTTCCAGCACGCGCAGCAGTTTCACCTGCAACTCGATCGGCATCTCGGTGATTTCGTCGAGGAACAGCGTGCCGCCGTTCGCGCGCTCGAAATACCCCTTGTGCTGACGGTCCGCGCCGGTGAACGAGCCGCGCTCGTGGCCGAACATTTCCGATTCGATCAGGTTCGGCGAAATCGCGCCGCAGTTCACCGCGAGAAACGCGTGCTTGCGACGCAAGCTGAGCTGGTGCAGCGTCTGCGCGGCAACTTCCTTGCCGGTGCCCGACTCGCCCACCAGCATGACCGAAGCCGCCGTCGGCGCGACACGGCCGATCTGGTCGTAGACCTCCTGCATGGCCGGCGAATTGCCGAGCATCAAGCCGAAGCGGCCCATGCGGCGCAACTCGCCGCGCAGCGTGCCGATTTCCGCCTTCAGGTCGCCGGCGCGCGGCAGGCGGGAGAGAATCGCCTTCACGCGCTGCATGTTGATGGGCTTGACCAGATAGTCGGTGGCGCCCATTTTCAGCGCGTTGACCGCCGACTCGACCGTGGCATGGCCGGTAATCACGATCACTTCCACGCCGGAGCGCGGATCCAGATCTTCGAACAGATCGACCCCGCTACCGTCCGGCAGCTTCAGGTCTGTAAAGACGACGTCCGGCATCTGCCGGACCAATTGAATGCGCGCTTCGCGCAAATCGCCCGCGGTGGCGGTGGTCAGGCCGTCTTCCCCGATGATGGCGGAAAGCGCCTCGCGGGTACCGGCATCGTCATCGACAATCAGTACATGTGGCATCGCGTCTCGAAAGCCTGCAAGCGTGAGTATGGGAAAACATGCTAGGGCGCATGCTGAAAAGCGCGCCGGCGGCCCGGCGCTTCACCCGTTGTTGCGCACTCCAATGTGAGCGCCCACCAACTTTAAATAAGTACACCAACCGCCGACTTGATTCAATATTGCAACAATACGGCGCCGAAACCCACGTAAAAATCCGTCATTGTTGTCTATTTGCCTATTATACGGCTTTATCGAGACAAAATTAACAGAGCGCGCCGGGCGTCGCCCGTTGCAGCGGCACGCCGGCGACGCTGCCCCGACACACCGCTCAACTACGCGGGAATGGCCATGCGCCGCCGTTGCCGTTCGGATACGCGGAGCCGTTGGCACCATGTGTGCTCGGGCTCACGTCCGCCGCCGGCGCGGCGTTGCCCGCGGGTGTCGCAGGTGTCGCCACCGTCCCGCCCTCGTTTTCCCAACGGCTCAATTCGCGCGCCACCGGGATTTGAGCGGCGCGGCTGCGCTGCACGTAACGGACGGCCAGAAAGCCGCCAAGCGCCATCAACGCGCCAAAGATGCCGATTTTGGGTCGTGCCATCGTGAACTCCTTGTCTTCATGAAGCATGATTGATACGGGAAGCGCCTTAGCGCGTGGTCAGGATGCCGAGCACGAAGCCAACGCCCGCGGCAATGCCGATCGACCGCCACGGGTTGCGCCGCACGTAGCGTTCGGCATTGACGGTGGCTGCCCGGTAACGACGCTGCGCATTGTCCTGCGCGTCGCCAAGCGCCGATTGCAGGGTTTCGACATGCGTGCCCAGCCTGTCGCGTAGCGCGTCGACGCCTTCGCCCGGCACATGGGCGGCAAGCCGCAGCATTTCTTCCGAGTCCTTCAGCAGCACCCGCAGGTCCTCGACAAGCTTCTGGCCACCGAGTGCAAGCTGTTGCGTGGTGTCAGTCATCATTCACTCCTGGTCTGAGTTCGGCGTTCGCGTGTGCTTTCGGCGAGTCCGCGGGCGGCGGAAAGTAGCGCGCACCACCGCCGTCGCAAGGCATCGAATGGAATCGGATCGCGCGCAAAAGCACACGCGTGTCGGGTGGAAGTTGCAAACGCCGTGCCCGGTAACTTTGCCTGCCGAACCCGAGGCGACGGGCCGCGCTGGGCAGTTTCGACCGACTATCGCGGTATGTGCGCCAGCGCATTCACATCGTTTGCCGAAAACGGTGCCAAAGTGGTTAAATCATTCTTTGTGAGATAGCGGCTTGACTGGTTTATCTCGTTCTCAGGCCTGCGCGCCGCAACATTGAACTCATTTGCACAGGACCCCCGTTATGGCGTCAATCGACCTGGACTCGCCCGCCGTTTCCGCCGGCGGCAATGCTTCCGCACAGGCGAAGCAGCGCGTCGCGGACGGCGTCGCGGGACTGAAGTCGTACGGCCTGCTGTACGGCTCGTCGCCGGTGATGCAGGATCTGTACGAGCAGATCGAACGCGTCGCCGGCACCGACGCGACCGCGCTGATCATCGGCGAATCGGGCACGGGCAAGGAGTTGATCGCCCGCACGATTCACGATAAAAGCAGCCGCCGGGACGCCCCTTTCGTGGCCGTGAACTGCGGCGCGATTCCCGACGAACTCATCGAGGCCGAACTGTTCGGCCATGAAAAAGGCAGTTTCACCGGCGCGGTCCAAGGCCGCATAGGCTACTTCGAACACGCGAACGGCGGCACGCTGTTCCTCGACGAAATTACCGAAATGGCGCCGGTGCGCCAGGTCAAGCTTCTGCGCGCGCTCGAAACGGGCACCTTCTACCGTGTGGGCGGCAATGACCTGATCAGCGGCAACGTGCGCGTGATCGCCGCGACCAACCGCGACCCCGCGGTGGCGGTGAAGGAAAACGGTCTGCGCGAAGACCTCATGTACCGGCTCGCGGTTTTCCCGCTACGCGCGCCGCCCCTGCGCGAGCGCGAGAACGATCGCGAACTGCTCGCGCAGCACTTTCTCGCGCTGCTCAATCAGCAGGAAGGCACGAACAAGAGCTTCAGCAAAAGATCGATTGAAACGCTGCGCACCTGGTCGTGGCCGGGCAATGTGCGCGAGTTGAAGAACGCGGTTTATCGCGCCTTCATTCTCGCGGAAACGACAGTTGAACTGCCGCACCCGCACCTCGCGTCGCGCGTGAAAAAGCCCATGACGCAGGGTGACGCGATGAGCATATGGATCGGCACGCCGCTCGCCGACGCGCAGAAACAGATCATTCTCGGCACGCTCAAATATTGCGGCGGCGACAAACGGCGTGCGGCCAAAGCCCTCGGCGTGAGTCTGAAAACGCTATACAACCGCTTGAGCGCATACGGCGACGAAAGCGCAGAAGAAGAGTCCGAGCAATAACCTCTCATGCCGCGACACTCACGTGGCAAAGTCGCGTGAGTATTTGTATCGTGCAACTGATAGCCGCTTGCAAACCCTCTGCTTGCGCGCTCCGAATCCCGAGTTCAATCCCTTCGCACCACCAATCAAAAGCGGCCCGCGCCCAACAGAAACCGATTTGGCTCGCACCATCTTTTGCAATTGCTTGCATTTTCCCGCTGCCAATTACAAATCGCATCCTGCAAAATGCGGCACACGCATTGCCAGGTGGAGAACGCGTGTGACCCGTTCAAAACAGTTTTTACCGAGCACGAACGAAAGGCACTTGCAGGAACAGAGATAGGGAAATGCAAAAAAGTATGGTGTGGGCAGAATGGGCACAGCGAACAACCGGGCGGGGTCGTCCCAATGCAACGGCGCTCGTTGCTCTCGCCGTGGCGATCTCGTCGGCGCTGAGCGGTTGTAGCTCGCTGTACACAGAGGGCGCCACCGCCGGCGCCGGTATCGCAGGCGCCGCGCTGGCGGCAAAAGTCACGAACAACGCGGCCGTCGCGACCGGTATCGGCCTCGGCGCAGTGGCCGCCGCACGTGCCGGCGTGCAGTACTCGGAGCGCGTGGTCCACAGGAATACGCAGGACGGCATCGCAAAAATTGCCGGACCGCTCGACGTCGGCGCGGTCGCGCCGTGGAGCGTGACCCACTCGGTGCCGATCGAAGACGACGAACACGGCCGCGTCACCGTCAGCCGCACGATCAGCACAGGCGCGCTCGACTGCAAGGAAATCGTCTTCTCCGTCGATCAGACCGCCACCAAGAATGTGCCGGCCAGCAGCGCGTTCTACGTCGCGTCGATCTGCCGCGACGGCAGCGACTGGAAATGGGCGTCGGCCGAACCCGCCACCGAACGTTGGGGTGCGTTGCAATGACCGCGCGTTCGGATACGGCGGCCTTCACCGCGCGCCGCCCTCGCCTCGCTGCGCGGTCCGGCAACCGGCTGCGGCTCGTGCTGGCCGGCGCGTTGTGTGTCGGCGCGAGCGTCCTGACGAGCGGCTGCTCGTCGGTCGGCGCGGCGAGCGGCGCGGCGGCCGGTGTCGCATCCGGTCTGGTGACCTCCAATCCGGCGGTCGGCATTGGGGTCGGCATTGCCGTGCAGGCAGCGACCGACGAGGCCGTCGGCCGCTATATGCGTGCCATGCACACCGATCAGCAGAACCTGATCGCCGCGTTGGCGGGTGCGATGCCGGTCGGCGAGACTCGTCCCTGGGCGGTCAAGCACACGCTGCCGATCGAGAACGGCCACGGCCAGGTGCGCGTGACGCGCGCGTTCGGTTCGGCCCTCGCGCTTTGCAAGGAATTCGTGTTCTCGGTGCAGGACGGCGACAGCCCGAACGCGCACGAGGACTGGTACACGGCGAGCGCGTGTCAACAGGACAAGGGCTGGAAGTGGGCGTCCGCCGAGCCGGCCGTGGCACGTTGGGGCACGCTGCAATAAGCGCGCGGCAATAAAAAACGGCAGGGTCTCCCCTGCCGTTCGTGCTTCGTTTCAGCGTCGGGCGGCTCGATCGGGTCGGCCACTCCGCACGCGCAACCTGGGTGCGCTCAAGACTCCACGTCTTCCAGGCTGAAGATTTCGGTCTGGTCGTTGTACGAGAAGATCTCGCCATAACGGCCCCAGTTGATGACCGCGTCGAGCGTCTCTTCGGCCGCGCTGTCGGACAGAAAATCCTCCAGCTCCTGCTCGAAGCGCACGCGCGGCGCGCGATGCCCCGGCCGCTCGTTGAGCACCTTCTTGATTCGCGCGGCGAGCGGCACGTGCCGCAGCAGATGTTCGGCGAACATCATCTTGCGCTCCTGCGTGCCGAACTCGGCGAACACGCGCGCCGGCGGCGTCAGGAAAATATCGCCTTCGCGCACGTCGGCGAAACCGAGATGCTGCAGCACTTCGGCGACCGGGAACAGATCGTCCACCTCCAGATGCAGCGAACGGGCGATTTCCGGCATGTCGGCACGACCGTGATACGGCGCGGCGGCCAGCGTTTCGATGAGGCCGGCCATCAGGTTGGTCGACACATGCGGCAGCCAGCTGTGCAGCTCGAGGCCCTTCTTGGTCTTTTCGTCGGTCTGGCGCGCGGTCATCTTCGCGTAGATCTCGTCCACCAGGCGGCGGAACGCCGGATCCAGACGATTACGCGGATGCTTGAACGGCACCTTGATCTCGGCGATCACGCGGCCCGGATTCGACGACAGCACCAGAATCCGGTCGCACATGAACACCGCTTCCTCGATGTTGTGCGTGACGATCAGCACCGCCTTGATCGGCATGCGGCCCTGCGTCCACAGATCGAGCAGGTCGGTACGCAGCGTTTCGGCGGTCAGCACGTCGAGCGCAGAGAACGGCTCGTCCATCAGCAGCAGCGTGGGGTCGACCACCAGCGCGCGCGCGAAGCCGACGCGCTGGCGCATGCCGCCCGACAGCTCGCGCGGATAGGCGTTTTCGAAACCGTCCAGACCGATCAGGTCGATCGCGGCGAGCGCGCGCGTGCGCCGCTCGCTCGCGCCGACGCCTTGCGCTTCGAGACCGGCTTCCACGTTTTGCAGCACGGTCAGCCACGGGAACAGCGCGAAAGTCTGGAACACCATCGCGACGCCCTTCGCGGGACCGTCGAGCGGCTTGCCCATATACGTGACTTCGCCGTCGGTCGGCTCGATCAGGCCGGCAATGATACGCAACAGCGTCGACTTGCCAGAGCCCGAACGGCCCAGCAAGCCGACGATCTCGCCTTCGCGCAGCGTCAGGTTCGCGTCGTCGAGGACGAGCAGTTCGCCCTGCGACTTGTTGAAACCGCGGCACACGTCCTTGACGCGCAGGATCTCTTCGCCGAGGCGCGGCGGCTTCGGCGGCGTCTGGATCGGCGCGGCGGTCATAGCAGCTTTAGGATTTTGCATCGCGTTTTGCCTTCAAATTTCAATCGAGCCGGAGCTTGGCTTCGGCGTAGGCGTACATCGGACGCCACAGCAGGCGGTTGAACAGTGTCACGAACAGGGACATCACGGCGATGCCCACGATGATCTTCGGATAGTCGCCCGCGGCAGTGGACTGCGCGATGTAGGCGCCCAAACCGTGCGCGGCGACCTTGGTGTCGCCCCACTGCACGAATTCCGCGACGATGCTCGCATTCCACGCGCCGCCCGACGCGGTAATCGCGCCCGTGACGTAATACGGAAAAATGCCCGGCAGAATGGCCTGACGCCACCACTGCCAGCCGCGGATATGGAAGTTCTTGGCCGCCTCGCGATAGTCGTTGGGATACGACGTCGCGCCGGCAATCACGTTGAACAGGATATACCACTGGGTGCCGAGCACGATCAACGGCGAGAGCCAGATGTCCGGGTTCAGATGGAAGCGCACGATCGCGATCACGAACACAGGGAACAGCAGATTGGCCGGGAACGCAGCGAGAAACTGCGCGAGCGGCTGGATCTTCTCGGCGAGCGCCGGGCGCAAGCCGATCAGCACGCCGACCGGCACCCACACCACCGAGGCCAGCGCGATCAGCACCACCACGCGCAGGAGCGTAATGAGTCCGAGCACGAACACGTGCCAGACTTCATCCAGCGACACGCCGGTGCGCACATAGATAAAGACGCGGTACACCACGTAGACGGTGATCAGCAGCACCAGCGCCGCCCACAGGATATCGCCGGCGCGCGAACTCTTCTGCATCTGCGGGATCTGGAAGCGCGGCCCCTGGAAGGCCGGCAGCCGCAGCGGCACGCGCGCGGCCTTGGCGAACATCCAGCCGAGCGGCACCAGCAGCCGGTGGATCAGGCGGGTGCGGCGAATCAGGTCGAGCAGCCAGGATTCCGGCGCGTCGCCCGAACTGGTGGTTTCCATACGGAACTTGTCGGCCCACGCGACGAGCGGCCGGAACAGGAGCTGGTCGTACGCGAGAATCACCACCGTCATGGCGAGGATCACCCAGCCGATCGCATGCAGGTTCTTGTCCGAGATCGCCTGCGCCAGATACGCGCCGATGCCCGGCAGCGTGATCGTGCGGTTGCCGACCGTGATCGCTTCGGAGGCGACCACGAAGAACCAGCCGCCCGACATCGACATCATCATGTTCCAGATGAGGCCCGGCATCGAGAACGGGACTTCCAGTTTCCAGAAGCGCTGCCACGAAGTCAGGTGAAAGCCGCGCGAGACTTCGTCCAGATCGCGCGGCACCGTGCGCAGCGACTGATAGAAGCTGAACGTCATGTTCCACGCCTGGCTCGTGAAGATCGCGAAGATCGCCGCCAGTTCGGCGCCGAGCACGCGGCCCGGAAACAACGCGAGGAAGAAGGTCACCGTAAAGGAAATGTAGCCGAGCACCGGCACCGACTGCAGGATGTCCAGAATCGGCACCAGCACGAGCCCGGCGCGGCGGCTCTTGGCCGCGAGCGTGCCGTACGCCAGCGTGAAGATCAGCGAGGCGACCATGGCCGCCAGCATGCGCAGCGTGGTGCGCATCGCGTATTCGGGCAGGTTCGCCGGATCGAGGGAAATGGCCTGCGTGTTGAGCGTCGACATGGGCGCCAACGTCTCGTGAAAGCCGATCGCCGCCATGGCGATCACGCAGATGATCAGCGGAAAGGCGACGAAGTCCCAGCGATTGGGCAACACCCGCCATGCCGACGCATTGGCGGTGCGCTTGAGGTTAAAGCTGAAATCCATCAGATGCCCTCCCCGTCGAGCCAGTGGTTCGAAAGCAAGGAGGCCGCGGCTTCGGCGCGGCGGTCTGAAGATCGGTCCGGAAAGCGGAAATCAGGCATGGCAAAACGCGTGTGCGCGGTAAATCGTTAGCGTTGGAGACACGTGGACCGGTGAAGGATGTGTCCTGGGCGAGCCGCCCAGGAGCGCAACCATCAAGCGGACTGCTGTCGCCGCTGGCGCCGCCCGTAGGCCGGCGGGCTTTCCTTGTTTTGGACGGCACGACACTACACCATCCTATGTTTCAGGCACAACCTTTCGCGGCAAATAGCGATAAATAACGGCGAACGTCCGGCTACGGCCGCTCGAGCCCGCGCGCACCCGGCGCGCGGCAGGCCATGCGTCGTCGCGCGCGGGCCACATCCACAGCCGGCGTGGCGGCGATCCGGAGCGCGCCGGGGCGACCGGAAAAACCCGCACAGCCATTAAGAAACCGTTCGAGCCGCCGTTAAGAACCTGATGGGCGCGGTACACGCACTTCGCATTCCCGCAATAACGATGGCGTCTGGCCCCATGACGGTTAAAATCACAAGGCGACGCCTGCCGTCGATCTATCCCGGGCCACAGCGGCGGCGTTTTACCGAACGCTTGCGCAGGGGCGAAACAGCGCCGGCGCGCTGCCACGAATAAGCTAGTTGCATGTCACAGCCAGACGGATCAGAGAGTCGATGAACAGGACAACCTTGCGCCAGGCAACCGGGCCGGTCAGCTTCATGCTGATCGTACTGGCCTGCTGGTTCGTGGCCGGCATGGTCGCGGACCGGATGGTACAGCAAGAGCTGGACGCGGCCCTGCATGCGCAGCGGCAAATGTCCACGTCGATCGTCGACAACATGGCGGAGGTGATCGCCAGCGACCTCGCGATGTCCCGGGCCATCCCCGCGACCATGGCCGAAATGGACGTGATCCAGCGCGCTCTGGTGCAATCCCAGAATTATGCCGTGAACGGCGATACGACGGAACCCGCCCTGCGCGCCGCATTGCTGAAAGACGCGAAGATGGCCCCCGTGAGCAACTTCCTGCACGACGCACAAGGTTTCTCCGGGCTCGACCAGATCTGGCTCGTCAATGCAAACGGCATCTGCGTCGCCTCCAGCAACTCCATCAACAATCCGTTCGCGGCCGAGCGCTCCTTCGTCGGCACGGACATGCGTGTGCGCGGTTATCTGACGAGCGCGCTGCTCGGCGCCTTCTCCGAAGCCTATGGCGTCGGCCGGACGAGCGGCGAGCCGGGCATCTTCATCGCCGCGCCCGCTTATGCGAACGGCCTGCTGGTCGGCGTGGTCGTCGCCAAGGTCGGGATCGCGCGGCTGCGCCACTGGGTCGCGCATGCCGGCACCTTCGTCACCGACGAGAACGGGGTCATCATCATGGCCCACAACAGCGCGCTCGAGGGCCGCGCGCTGCCGAACTCCCGCGTGCTGGAGATGAGCCCCGCCGAGCGCAAGACCATCTATCAGCGCGACACGTTTCCCGACATCCAGATCCAGGTGGACGCCCACGTGCGCGAACAGGCGCCGTGGGTGCCGTCCGCCGTGGCCGGCCAGCTGTTCGGCATGTCCGAGCGCCCGGTGCCTTCGCTCTATCAGGCGCGCGGCGGCCTGAACTCCGGGCTGTCGGCGCATCTGGTCGATCCGCTCACGGCCTGGCCGGAATTGCTGCGCAATCACAAGCGCGATCATTTGCTGGTGTTCCTGACGCTGGCGGGCACGGTCGCGCTGGCGTGGGTGATCACGGTGTCGTACGTGCGCGAGCGGCGCCACCATCGCGCCACCCGCGATCTTGCCGAACAACTGCAGTCCGCCAACACGCTGCTTTCGGCCGAGGCCCGGCACGACGTGCTGACCGGCGCGCTGTCGCGGCGCTACTTCCTCGACTTGCTGCGCCATGAGATCGAACGCGCGCACGTGAGCAACGAGCCGTTGTGCATGGCGATCGCCGACCTCGACCACTTCAAGCAGATCAACGACCGTTTCGGCCATGCCGCCGGCGACCGCGCGCTGGAGCATTTCGTCGACACCTGCCGCGCCGAGCTGCGCGGCGCCGACGCGATCGGCCGGCTCGGCGGCGAAGAGTTCGGCCTGCTGCTGCCGGCCACGGACCTGGCGGGCGGCCGCGAGGTCGTCGAGCGCCTGCGGCTGCGTTTGAAAGCGATGCCTTCGCCGAAGTTGCCCGCTTCCGTGGGCTTGAGCGTGAGCATCGGCATCACCGAACTCTCGCACGACGATCTGCCCGAGCGGATCATGAGCCGCGCGGACACGGCCCTCTACGCGGCCAAATCGGGCGGGCGCGACCGCACCGAAGCCTTGCCGCCCGACGACACCGCGCCGCCGGCGCGCACGGTGGCCAACGTCTGGTAAGGCATCTTTTGGTGCGCTTGCCGCCGGCCGGCCGCCGGCGCGACGACCCGCACGCGAACTGACTCAGCGCAAGACCCGCCCTCGGGCGTTCCGTAACGAAGCAGGTATGATCGACCTTGATATCGAGGTTGCCGCTACCGCTCTAACGGAGATTCGCATGAAGGGAAATCTGGTCATTGTCTGTCGCGATCAGGATGCTGACGCGTTCGACCACCTGCTGGCCGAATACGGCGCGTTCCAGACGCGCCTGTCGTCCACTGCGTGGTATCTGAAGCTGGACGTGGCGCCGGAACTGATTCAGGAGGAGATCCTGGCGCGTCTCGGCAAATACACCACGCATTACATTTTCGAGGCCGAAACGGTGACGTGGAATACCGTGGATAGCGAGGCGGCGAATGCACTGAATACGCTGTTTTCAGACTAGCGGGCGCCGCCGCCCGGCCGAGCCCGCGAACCGTGTCCTTGTGCCCGGAACCAGAGGGCGGTGCACGCGGCTGACGCGCGCGCCGCGCCGCCGCCACTCATGACCAGGCGTTTTCCGAGGTTGCCGTGACCCGCGGCAACATGTCGAACGGAAAGCTCATCAAGACTCGCAAACCACGGCCGCCGTGGTTGCCGATCTCCCATTCCCCACCCGCACGCCGCACCAGCCGCTCGACAATGGCAAGCCCAAGGCCGCTGTGGCCGTTGCCGCCGCGCGCCGGATCGAGCCGCACGAACGGCCGACTGGCATTGATCAGGTCCTGGGCGGCGATACCGGTGCCGCTGTCGCTCACCGACAAGGTGAAGCCTTGCGGAGTACGCTCCGTGGCGACGACGATCGGCGGCGCGCCGTAAGCGTGCGCATTGTCGAGCAGGTTCGACAGAATCCGGTCGAGCGTGGCGGCGGGCAACAGAAATGCCGGCCCGGCATTGAGTTCGGTCTGCACGGTGGGCGCGCCGGAAGCCACCGCGCGATAACTGCGGACCACCCGCTCGCACTGCGCGTCCACTTCGACCGGCTCGCTGCGGTCGGCGCCGTCGTGCGCGAACACCAGAAACTGGTCGACGATATGCGTCATGGAATCGACGTCGCGCACCACCCCGTCGCGCACCTTCACTTCGTCCATCATCTCGGCGCGCAGCCGCAAACGCGCGAGCGGCGTTTTCAGATCGTGCGCGACACCTGCGAGCATCACGGCCCGGTCGTTTTCGGTGCGCGCGACTTCCTGGACCATCTGGTTGAAACCATGTGTCAGCTGACGCAACTCGCGCGGGCCGCGCTCCGGCACCGGCGGCACCGGCAGGCCGCGGCCGAAGCGCGCCACCGCCTGGGCGAGCGAGCGCAGTGGCTGCTGCAGCGCCCACGCGGCAAAGAGCGCCGCCATGACCGCAAACGAGAAGATGATGGCGAGCCACAACACCGTGCGGTCGAGCGAGCGCGGCGTGCGCAACGGCTGCACCGGCACGACGATCCAGCTGTGATCGGAGGTGGCGCGCACCCACAACGTGGGTGGACGGCCCGGCACGCCGACGCGTACCTGCGTGCCGGACGGCATGCGGTCGCGCACGTCTTCGACGAAACGTTCGAGCGGCGGCGGCATGTCCACCCTTTCCGGCGGCACTTCCGGGCTCGCCGGATCGACCAGCTTGACGCGGGAAGGCAAAGGTTGATCCGGCGTTCTGGCGACGTGCTGGCGCACCGCGTCGACGAGGAAGGTGGCTTCCTCGACCGCATAACGAGTTTGCAGTTGACTGCGCTCGAGGCGCATGAGCGCGTACCACGCGAAATGCGACAGCAGCAGGACCGCGACGACTAGCAGCGCCAGCCGCCCGAACAGCGAATCAATGGGCCGGCGCATGCTGTTCGCCGTCGGGCACGAACACGTAGCCGCGGCCGCGCACCGTTTGAATGAAGCGCGGCGTGGACGGGTCGGTTTCGAGAATGCGGCGCAGACGCCAGACCTGCACGTCGATGCCGCGGTCGGTGCCGTCGTATTCCGGACCGTGCAGCAGTTCGAGCAGGCGCTCACGCGTGAGCGTGCGCATGGGGTGATTGACAAAGATCTTCAGCAACGCGAATTCGCTGCCCGACAACGTGAGCGGCTTGTCTTCCAGATGCAGCGTGCGCGACTGGAAGTCCAGCGTGAAACGGCCGAAGTTGAACGGCTCGCGCTGCTCCGGCGCGGCCGCCGACGGCAGCGTGCGGCGACGGCGCAGCACGGCCTGCACGCGCGCCAGCAACTCGCGCGGATTGAACGGCTTGCCGAGATAGTCGTCCGCGCCGAGCTCCAGCCCGACGATGCGATCCACGTCGTCCGCCCGCGCCGTGAGCATGATCACGGGGATATCGTCGCCCGACGCGCGCAGCTTGCGCAGCGCAGTGAGCCCGTCGACGCCCGGCATCATCAGATCGAGCACGATCAGATCCGGGCGCTCGCGTTCGAGCCTGCGCTCGAGCGAGCCCGCGTCGTGCAGCACCGATACTTCGATGCCCTGACGGGCCAGATAGTCGCGCAGCAGATCGCGCAATTCGACGTCGTCGTCGACAACCAGTATTTGAGTAGCCATGGGATGAAGTTTAACGCGCACCAGGATGGGTTTTGGATTTCAGACGGGGCTCAAGGGTTACCGGGTGTTACGGTGAAAGCCACGCGTAATGTCCCGTAACGTCCGCGTCCAGCCACGTAACACAGCGCAGCGCGCAGTTCTCTACGCTGTGTCTTACCGAATGCAGGCCGTCCACTTTACCGGTTGCATCGTCGGCTATTCCATTACAGGGAGTCTCACATGTCCACCAAAAAGATCTCGCGCGTTCTAGCCGTTGCCGCCACCGCTCTCGCCATCGGCGCGGGCGCCGCCTATGCCGCACAACCCGCCGAGCATGGCGGCCCCGGTGGCTGGCATGGCCACTTCATGAAGGAATTGACGCAACTGCACGATCAGTTGAAGCTCAATGCGGATCAGGAAAAGCAATGGCAAGCCGCGCTGGACACCATGAAGCAGAACCACGAGGCCATGCGCGCCAACCATGAGCAGATCAAGAACCAGTTCAAGGCCGCGCAGCAGCAGCCGATCCTGGACCTGAACGCCATGGCTGCCGCACACCAGCAGGTCGAGCAGAAAGACGCGCAACTGCGTCAGCAAACCACCGACGCCTGGCTCAAGTTCTACAACGGCCTGAACGACCAGCAGAAGACCACCGTCAGCACGGCGCTCAAGCAGCGCTTTGCGAAGATGGAGTCGCGTCATGAAAAGATGCACGAGCGCTGGGAGCAGCGTAAGGGCCCGGCATCGGCGCCCGCGGCCAATCAGTAAGTAGCCCGCTCAAAGCAGGCGAGCGCCTGACTCGGCCGCCTGCGCCGCCGGATGCGAAAACGCCACGGAGGTTTTGCCTTCCCTGGCGTTTCTTTTGTTACACGGCGTACTCGCATCGCTCGCGTCGAGCATGCGTTAAACGAAGACGGCAGCGCTGGCCTAACGCAAGAGTCTTAACCGTTCAGCGGCCCAAGATCGAACAGCAGCACTTCCGCGTCCTCGCCCTTCTCCAGTGTCACCGTATCGGTTTCGCTGAGCTTGGCGGCGTCGCCCGCGCGAAGCGCCTCGCCGTTCACCGTCACTGCGCCACGCGCCACATGCACATACGCGAGCCGTCCCTTGGGCAGCGCGAACGTGGCCGCCTCCGCGCCGTCGAGCAGCGCCGCGTAAATCGACGCGTCCGCGTGAATCGTCACCGAACCGTCGCGGCCGTCGGGCGAAGCGACCACGCGCAGACGGCCGCGCTTGTCGGCGGCGTCGAAGCGTTTTTCCTCGTAGCCCGGCTGGTCGCCCGCGCGTTGCGGAATCACCCAGATCTGCAACAGGTGCGCGGGTTCGTCCTGCGACGCGTTGAACTCGCTGTGCTGCACACCCGTGCCGGCGCTCATGCGCTGCACGTCGCCGGGACGGATGGTCGAGCCGTTGCCCATGCTGTCGCGGTGGGCCAGCGCGCCTTCGAGCACATAGGTGACGATCTCCATGTCGCGATGGCCGTGCGTGCCGAAACCCTGGCCGCCGGCGATGCGGTCTTCGTTGATGACCCGCAGCGGGCCGAAATGCACGTGCTGCGGATCGCGATAGTCGGCAAACGAGAAGCTGTGATACGAGTCGAGCCAGCCGTGGTTGGCATGACCGCGCTCTTCGGAGCGGCGAATCTCGAACATGGAGGAACTCCCGGTGAGTAAATGGCGATGCCAAGAATGTAGGGGCATGGCCCGCGCTAAACAATCGGCATGGGCGCACCGGATCGTTTCATCAATCAGCGCAATCGGCGGCCGGCACGATTCGGGTCGACAAAGAACGACAGCGTCGCGCTCGCACAACGTCCGCACACGCCAGTTCACCGCCGCGGGCGTCCCGCACTGGCGCCCCGTCCCTGTTCGGGTAAAATACCGCGCTTTTCGAGATTGCGTGGGCGCCGAAGGCACGCCAGCGGGCCCGCCCCGGCGCACCGCGATGGCTGAGCCGCGGGTTTCAGACCCGCGCCGGGCCGCGTCGAGGCATCAAGTGAACGCGGCTCGTACCGAAGCAGGATCGCCGGGCGGCGCGACAATTTTGACCGCCTAGAATAGCGACGGCCGGCCACGAACCGGCGGTCACCGGGATCGGCATACCACGACGATCAGTTCGACCCAGGAGAAACATGAAGAAGCTCGCACTGTGCGTGGCGTTTGCGGTCATGGCCACCGGCGCGATGGCGAAAGAGTGGAAAACCGTGCGCATCGGGGTGGACGCCAGCTATCCGCCGTTCGAATCCAAGGCGCCGGATGGTCAGGTGGTCGGCTTCGATGCCGACCTGACCCGCGCACTGTGCGCGAAGATGAACGTGAAATGCGTGTGGGTCGAGCAGGATCTCGACGGCATCATTCCCGCGTTGAAGGGCAAGAAGTTCGACGCGATCGTGTCGTCGCTGACCATCACGGACAAGCGCCGCGAGCAGATCGACTTCTCCGACAGGCTGTTCGACGCGCCGGCCCGCATGATCGCCCGGACCGCGTCGCCGCTGCTGCCCACGGCCGCCTCGTTGAAAGGCAAGCGCGTCGGCGTCGAACAGGGCTCGACTCAGGAAGCCTACGCCAAGGTCTGGTGGGAGCCCAAAGGCGTGACCGTGGTGCCCTACCAGAATCAGGATCAGGTGTACGCCGACCTCGCTTCGGGGCGTCTGGACGCCGCCTTGCAGGATGAAGTGCAGGCCGACGCCGGTTTTCTGAAGACGCCGCGCGGCAAAGGCTTCGGCTGGGCCGGCCCGGAAGTGAAGGACCCGAAGACGATCGGCGAAGGCACGGCCATCGGCCTGCGCAAGGACGACGCCGAACTGAAGGCGATGTTCAACCAGGCGCTGGCGCAGGTTCGCGAGGACGGAACGTTCAGGAAGCTCGAGAAGCAGTACTTCGACTTCGACATCTCGCCTCGGCATTGAGTCCGGACCCGGGCCCGGACACTGAGCCCGGGCCCAGGAAGCAGCACCCACGAAACTCGGGGCTCGCCCGCATGGGCTTTCACGAGGCTTCGTAATACAGTCGGCAGTAGATTGACCCGCAGTTTCACCACAAGAGTCGAAAAGCGCGCTGCAAGACCGGCAACGGCCATGCAGTCATGATTTGCACAGCGGTGCGCTGTGCGCCGCAGGTCACAGCGAGCTACAAGCTCGCGGCAAACGCGGCGCAGAGTTGGCCGCGTCTTTCGCGGTGTGTCGCAAACACATCGTCAAGGACCCCATATGTTCCTTCAAGGCTACGGCCCGCTGCTCCTCAACGGCACCTGGCAAACCGTCAAACTGGCGGTGTTGTCGCTGGCGTTCGCTTTCGTGCTGGGCCTGCTCGGCGCGGCGGCGAAACTGTCGAAAAACCGCATCTCGAACGGCGTAGGCACCGTCTACACCACGCTCGTGCGCGGCGTGCCCGATCTGGTGCTGATGCTGCTGCTGTTCTATAGCATCCAGATCTGGCTGAACAACCTGACCGACCTGCTCGGCTGGGATCAGATCGACATCGATCCGTTCGTGGCCGGCGTCGCGGTGCTCGGCTTCATTTACGGCGCGTACTTCACCGAGACTTTCCGCGGCGCGTTTCTCGCCGTGCCGCGCGGCCAGCTCGAAGCCGGCGCGGCTTACGGCATGACCGGCTGGCAGGTGTTCAGCCGCGTGATGTTCCCGCAGATGATGCGCTTCGCGCTGCCCGGCATCGGCAATAACTGGCAGGTGATGGTCAAGGCCACCGCGCTGGTGTCGATCATCGGCCTCGCCGACGTGGTCAAGGCTTCGCAGGACGCGGGCAAGGGCACGCTGCGGTTCTTCTTCTTCACCCTGTTCGCAGGGGCGATCTATCTCGTCATCACCACAGTGTCCAACTTCGTGCTGATGTACCTCGAAAAGCGTTACTCGACCGGCGTGCGAAAGGCGGATCTATGATCGAGATCATTCAGGAATACTGGCGCAATTACCTCTACACCGACGGCTACCGGATCACCGGCGTGGCGATCACGCTGTGGCTGCTGGTCGTGTCGATCGGGCTCGGCTTCTGCCTGTCGATTCCGCTCTCGGTAGCCCGCGTGTCGAAGAAGAAGTGGCTCGCCGGCCTGGTCTGGCTGTATACGTACATCTTCCGCGGCACGCCGCTCTACGTGCAGCTGCTGCTCTGCTACACCGGCTTGTACAGCCTCGAGATCATCCGCAATCACGAGCTCACCAACGCGTTCTTCCGCGACGGCATGCATTGCACGCTGCTCGCTTTCACGCTGAACACCTGCGCGTACACCACGGAGATTTTCGCCGGCGCGATCAAGGCGACGCCGTATGGCGAAATCGAAGCGGCACGCGCTTACGGCATGTCGTCGTTCACGCTGTACCGGCGCGTGATTCTGCCCTCGGCATTGCGCCGCGCGTTGCCGTACTACAGCAACGAAGTGATCCTGATGCTGCACGCCACCACGGTCGCGTTCACCGCGACCGTGCCGGACATTCTCAAGATCGCGCGCGACGTGAACTCCGCGACGTATCAGTCGTTCAATGCGTTCGGTATCGCCGCCCTGCTCTATCTGTGCATTTCGTTCGCGCTCGTGTGGCTGTTCCGCCGCGCCGAGCGCCGCTGGCTCGCTTACCTGCGGCCGCAAGGCAAGTAACCCAAGGCACCGCGCCTCAGCCAGTCAGCACGCCCAAGGATTCTGATGAACACCAAGAAGCAAAAGCTCTTCGTCGACGAGCTTCACAAACAGTACGGCGATAACGAAGTTCTCAAGGGCGTGTCGCTCAAGGCCAACGCCGGCGACGTGATCAGCGTGATCGGCTCGTCCGGTTCGGGCAAGAGCACGATGCTTCGTTGCATCAACTTCCTCGAACAGCCGAACTCCGGACGCATCTTCGTGGACGGCGAAGAAGTCCGCACGCAGATCGGCAAGAATGGCGCGTTGCGCGTGTCGGACCCGAAACAGTTGCAGCGCGTGCGCACCCGCCTCTCGATGGTGTTCCAGCACTTCAACCTGTGGTCGCACATGAACGTGCTCGAGAACATCATCGAGGCACCCGTCAACGTGCTGGGCCTGAAGCGCAAGGAAGCCGAAGAGCGCGCGCGGGAATATCTGGAAAAGGTCGGACTCGCGCCGCGCCTCGAGAAACAGTACCCGTCGCATCTGTCGGGCGGCCAGCAGCAGCGCGTGGCGATCGCGCGCGCGCTGGCCATGCATCCCGATGTGATGCTGTTCGACGAACCGACCTCCGCGCTCGACCCCGAATTGGTAGGCGAAGTGCTCAAGGTCATGCAGACGCTCGCCGAAGAAGGCCGCACGATGATCGTCGTCACGCATGAAATGGCGTTCGCGCGCAACGTGTCGAATCACGTGATGTTCCTGCATCAAGGCCGCGTGGAAGAAGAAGGCCATCCCGACGAGGTGTTTAGGAACACGAAAAGCGAACGGCTCAAGCAGTTCCTTTCCGGCAGCCTCAAATAGACACTCACGAATAACCCGTTATTTGGGCTGTAGTCAAAGCAATATTACAAGGCGCTTACGAGCGCCTTTTTTGTTTCGGTCACCTGCGCATTCCGGCCATTTCGCCCGCGAAATCCGCGTCCCAGCCGCCTCCAGCGGCCGCCTTTCCGCCTTACTCTGCCGTATCCAAAGCGTCAATAGTGGCAATCCTTAACGTTGCTCGCGCCGAACCGTGATTCCCTTATCGGATAAGGGTTTTCGCGCTTTTCACGGACGCTGCAACGGGTCGTCGCGCACATTCTTATTGCAATTTGGAGACATCAATCGAGGCCGGTACTAATTTCTTCTCCCAGTGAAGGGTATTTTTGATAAATTAGTAACCAAAGTAGCAAAACAAAGTTCATTAAAAGTAGTTTTACTTCAAAGCACAGAGGAGAACCGGTCGGCGAGGGATCGGCATGACGACCAGATAGCCCCAAGGCTACACGTCACGGCAGGAGACCCAATCCACCCGCTAATCTCCCTGGTACCGATTTCTGTTCGGCGCAACTCGCGGCCGAGCACCATTCGCAGTACTGGGTTTCACTTTTTGACAGGGTATGGAGGAGAAGATGAAGAAAGCTTTGCTCGCCGCTGCGCTGATGACAGCCGGTGTTGTTGCGCACGCCCAAAGCAGCGTGACGCTGTACGGCCGCCTTGACGCCGGTATTGAGTACATGACGGGCGTTCCGCAAGGCGTGGGTGCAAATGGTCAGGCAACTGGCAGCACGAACCGCTGGCGCGCGGAAAGCGGCGACTGGGGTACCAGCCTGTGGGGCTTGAAGGGCGTTGAGGACATCGGTGGCGGCAACAAGGTCCTGTTCCAGTTGGAAGGCTCCTTCAATACCATGACGGGTGCAGGCCCTGGCGGCGGCGGTCTCTTCAATCGTTGGGCAACTGTCGGCCTGTCGAACGACCAGTACGGTACGTTCACGATGGGTCGCATGCTGTACATCTCGAACGGCGTGTGGGACTTCGACCCGTTCGGTCAATCGAACTGGTCGTCGGCATCGCTGGTGCGTGGCCGCAACTGGCCGCAATCGAGCAACAACTTCGCTTACCAGTCGCCGAAGATCGCGGGCTTTGACTTCTACGGTCAATACGCGCTGTCGAACGCAACGAGCTGGAACGGCAACGGCACGACCGCTCAAGGTCGCGAAGCTGGCGCACAAGTTACCTACACGAACTCGCTGTTCCAGGTTCGCGGTATTTACGACGAAATCCGCAATCCGGCTAACGGCGCTCTGTACGGCCCGAACCCGAGCGCGGTCAATACGGCCAACATCGGTAACGGCGTGTTCGCGGCATCGCGTGAATACTCGGCTCTCGTGAACGTGTTCCTGGGTCAGTTCAAGATTCAGGCTGCTTACCAGGCTGTCCGTTCGGCAGGTGCACAGAACGTTCTGCCGGGCCAGCCGACCACGCTCGATCACGAATGGGGCGGTGTGACGTGGCAAGCAACGCCGGCAGCGGCGCTGATCGCTGCGGTCTACCACGTGAACGGCAACAATGGCGCAGGCAACGCGACGATCTACACGGTCGGCGGCTCGTACAACCTGTCCAAGCGCACGCTGCTGGACCTCCAGGTTGCAACGACGCAAAACAGCAAGACGGCTAACTACGGCCTGAATGCCAACAACGCAGGTACGGCAACCAGCACGGACAATCCGCTGCCGGGTCATAGCCAGACTGGCGTGTACGCAGGTATTCAACACTCGTTCTAATCGAACGGTGCTCCCCGGAGGGACTTCCTCCGGGGTTGTAGTCAAGAATTCTTCAAGAGAATCTTTTTCACGCTGCTGCGAGAGGCGCGTATCGGTGCGATGTCCGCAAGGGTATCGCACCGTTTTTTATTTGAGCGGACGGTTTTGCCACGGCTTGAGCGCACCGCCACGGTGCATGCGTGGCTCACGTCACGCTTGTGAGCGCAGTGGGTAAATGCCGCCGCGCCCGGTCCTGCTTCAAGGCGACGAAGTCAGGCGGTTCAAACCGCTGCTTCGTTTTCTTCGCCGGTGCGAATACGGATCACGCGCTCCACGTCGGCGACGAAAATCTTGCCGTCGCCGATCTTGCCGGTGCGCGCCGCGCCGATGATCGCGTCGATCACCTGGTCGCACTGGTTATCCGCCACCACCACTTCGATTTTCACTTTCGGCAGAAAGTCGACCACGTACTCTGCACCACGATAGAGCTCGGTATGCCCTTTCTGCCGGCCGAAACCCTTGACCTCGGTCACGGTCAGCCCGGTGAGGCCGACTTCAGCGAGCGCCTCGCGCACTTCGTCGAGTTTGAACGGTTTGATGACTGCAGTGATGCGCTTCATGGCGGACCTCGTCTCGTGTCTTGAAGAGTGAAAGGGAAATGGATGATTTTTATTCTACGCCGCGCCGGATGCGTTGCGGCAATCCGGCGCGTGGTTCGGTTGAGTCCGCAGCGATCGGCCGAGGGTTCGGCGCGGCTCACTCCGCCGGTTCGGTGTAGCGCGACGTGATCGGATAACGCCAGTCGCGCCCGAACGCGCGATGCGTGACGCGAATGCCGATCGGCGCCTGGCGGCGCTTGTACTCGTTGATCTTGATGAGGCGCGTGACGCGTTTCACGTCGTCGACCGCGTAACCCGCCGCGATGATTTCGGCAAGCGAGCGGTCCTCTTCCATGTACATGCGCATGATCGCGTCGAGGACTTCGTACTCGGGCAAGCTGTCCTGATCGGTCTGGTTCTCGCGCAGTTCCGCCGAGGGAGCGCGCGTCAGGATCCGTTCGGGGATGATGTCCTGCTTGCTGAACGTGGTGGCCTGATTGCGGTAATGGCAAAGCCGGTAGACGAGCGTCTTGGCAATGTCCTTGATGACCGCGAAACCGCCGGCCATGTCGCCGTACAGCGTGCAGTAGCCCACCGCCATTTCGCTCTTGTTGCCGGTGGTGAGCACGATCGAGCCGAACTTGTTCGAGAGCGCCATCAGCAAGGTGCCGCGAATGCGCGCCTGAATGTTCTCTTCGGTGGCGTCTTCGGCGCGGCCGGCGAATTCTTCCGCAAGCGAGCTGCGGAACGCGTCGAACATCGGCGCGATCGCGATTTCGTCGTAGCGCACGCCGACGCGGCGCGCCATCTCGGCGGCGTCCGTCGTGGAAATGTCCGCGGTGTAGCGGGACGGCATCATCACCGCGCGCACGCGGTCCGCGCCGAGCGCGTCGCACGCAACAGCCAGCACCAGCGCCGAATCTACCCCGCCCGACAGGCCGATCAACGCGCCCGGGAAGCCGTTCTTATTGATGTAGTCGCGCACGCCCATGACGAGCGCCGCATACACCTGAGCCTCGATCGACTGATCCGGCGCGATCGCCGCGGGCAACGGCTTGCCGTTTTCGAATTCGACGATCGCGGTCGCTTCCTCGAACTGCGCCATCTTGGCGACCAGTTCACCCTGCGCGCCGAGCACGAACGAACCGCCGTCGAACACCAGTTCGTCCTGCGCGCCGACCATGTTCACGTAGACCATCGGCAGGCCGGTTTCGCGAATCCGCGCGCGCAGAATGTCGAAGCGCACCGCCTCCTTGTTCAGGTGGTACGGCGAGCCGTTCGGAATCAGCACCACCTGCGCGCCCGCCGCCTTCGCCATTTGCGCGGCCGACGCATGCCACGCGTCCTCGCAGATCACCACGCCGTACTTCACGCCGTCGAGTTCGAACACGAACGGCTGCGGGTCGGACGCGAAGTAGCGCTTCTCGTCGAACACCTCGGTATTGGGCAAATCCTGCTTGCGGTACGTGCCGCGCACTTCGCCATCCACGATCAGCGAGGCCGCGTTGAACGTGTCGACCGGCGGCACGCCGCGCTCGATCGGCGCGTTTGCATTACCATGGCCGTGCGCCGCGTTGTGCGTGACATCGCGCAGCGGATGGCCGACGATCACATGCAGGCCGGCGAACGGTTTCAGTTGCACAGCGAGGTCGGCCAGCGCGGCCGCGCTCGCGGCATAAAACGCGGGACGCAGCAGCAGGTCTTCGGGCGGATAGCCGGAGAGCGCGAGTTCAGGCGCGATCAGCAGCTTCGCACCACCGTTGTGCGCGGTGCGCGCGGCGGCGACAATCTTCTCGACGTTGCCGGCGAAGTCGCCGACGGTGACATTGATTTGGGCAAGAGCGATTCGGGTCTTCATGGCAGGATCGACAGGCAAGCCGACGTGGCTTGCGAGTACCGCGGCTGGTTAGCTCGACGGAATGGACAAATCGGATAAACGAACGGCGTAGCGCTCAATGCGCCGCGCCGTTCATTGGGAACAGTCACACAGATTGAACCAGGAACGCTTTGATTATCGCACGGGCATTCTGGCGTCGCCCTCCGAGGTGGACGCCGCCGAATGGAATGCCCTCCTCGCCCAGCAGTCGCAGCCCACGCCGTTTTTGCGGCACGAGTTCCTGAGCGCGCTGCATGCGACCCGCTGCGCGGTCGCCGATACCGGCTGGGCGCCGCAATTCGTCACGCTGACGGACCCGCGCACGGACAAGCTGGTGGCCGCCGCGCCGGTGTACCTGAAGGGCCACTCGTACGGCGAGTACACGCTTTTATGTATTATTGGCGGGGTGACTGACTGATTGATACATTAGCGGAGACGGCATGCCAAACGGACCGCGCACGCCAAGGCTGGCAGCTCACCATACCTGGTCAGGAAATGTGGCAACCATTTTCTGCATCAAAACGGTGCACGGAAAGTCTATCTACCCAACGGTGTCCTTGGACTTGGACGCTCTTGGCGTGGCGAGGGGCGGCCTGCTCGAAGAAGCTATTCGCTCTGCCCCCTGCCCCCTCAACAGTTCCTACGCGGGCCCACTTCAACAGGTTCTTAACGATGTCGCTGGTAGCTCTCAAGCAGTTTCGATTCTCAGCACACCCGTCAACAAGATTTCCCGGCCACAATTGCATGGCTTGCTTTTCGAGGCGTTTGAAAATGCAATTGAAAAATGGAACGGCGGATACAAATACAGCCGCTTCATGCGCGCGCGCCATATATTCACGTTAGTTAATGTAAAGCTGGCGACGGGAGAAAGCATCTCCGAGTCGGGCTTCAAGTCACGCTTCCCAAGGGATAATACTCCGACCAAACAACTCTTGAGCGAAGGTTACGATTCTAGCTTTGACCAGAAAGAACTAGCCGCACCAATTTCTGCGACCGATTTTGAAAATCTACCTGAGTTAAACCGGAAAGCATTGACACATCTGGAGTCACGGCTGAATCGCGTAACTTCAGCGTGCCATAAAGCATTGGATGATTTTTGTGATGTCCGCCAACGCATTTATGATTCGCAAGCCGCGCCTCCCCCCTCAGAGATTACTGAATTGAGGCTCACCCACTTTCGAAAAGGGCGCGGTCCAACGCGCAAGGTTTACGACAATCTTTCCGAGTCGTCTCGATTTTGGGTCGCAGCCAATCTTGTATTGCGCGATGAATTACATAAATCCTATTTCGACAAATCGCTCTCACTCGCTGGATTATCGGGACTGATGCCCGTGTGCCACACCTTGTCTAACAAGGTTCTATTTACAGCGCTTTTGAGCACCCATTATCTTCCTCGCTCAACCCTGATTGCTTGTTTGCTTTTGACAATGGCTCCTACGCCGTGGAATGCCTCAGTTGTCTTGTCGATGACATCCGACAATATAAAAATCAATAGCGATGGCACTTACACAATATCAGGAATGAAGACGCGTACTGCCCAACTGCAAGAAAGGACGCTCACCAGTCTAGAGGATGAAGAGTGGCAAGACATAGAAGCGGTAACCGATGCATGTGACATTAACGATGAATATGCGTGCAAGGCTCTGGGGTTGCTCTTGTGGCACGACCGAAACCTCAAGGATGCGAACGTCACGCGTTCGTCTGACTCCCTCTTTGTGACGCTGAATCTCGGGAAAGCATCAGCATATACGTTTGATATCATTGATTTGAGCACATCTCTTTCGCAATTCTGTCAACAATATGACATTCCCACGTTTATTCCGAGCAGTATACGGGACCAAGTTGCCAGCATTGAATATCTACGCTCGAACCGCGACGTCCACTACGTTTCTGCACTGCTTGGGCACGCCGATTTGCACACCACGCAGCGATATCTCAACTCTACAATTATAAAACTTTTAAATGCCGCAAATATGAAGCGGTTTATGGACCACCTTTCCGCATCTATTATTTTCGCTTGCGGAGGGATGGAGCGCGTAGTCGAATTGAACTTCGACCCGGCAAAGGTACGGGAGCAAATGCTATTTCCATCGAGCCCGACTTCTCCGGAGACAGGCGAATCGTTGGCCGACAAATGGCTCGACTCTGTTGGCGACATGGCAATCTGCATCACCGAAGTCGAAATTCAACATTGCGTACTACAGCATCGATTTTATAGTCGCTCCCTAAGAACACTAATTCAATTCAACCTTGACCGCTTCTGTCACTTCCACCTTCCAAGAGTTATATTTTGTCAGGCGCTTTACAAACTTATTTCCGCCAGTCCGTATTGCGACGTTTTACGAGATTATGAGGAGACGCTAAATGCCGCTTAAGCGTGCGACACCTGATTTCACTATTAGGTCAACCGACTCAGTGCCTGAGCAAACCGGCAGGTTGAATCCTACTGATGGCCGCCCCTCGGCAGCGCAGCGGCCAGAGAAAGAGTGGCCTCAACCTCATGGCCGCTACCTAAGCGAATGGCGGGACGACATCGTTCGGGTCAATGTCTCCCATCAGAGGGCGGCACCGGAGGCAGTATCTTATGACCTGACGAATATTGTGGTCGCGGTGAACGGTGGATTAAGCCCTTTCACAACACATCGTCGGCTTGGGGATTTCCCTGAGTTCGTCGACACCTTGAAAATCCTGATAAACCTGACCTGCAAGAGGCATCATCGCGGCAACGTCGAGCCCGCGATTACTGCCGCCATCGCCACGGCGGTCCGCCTCTTCATCTGGATGCACCGGAAAGGAGCACCTGCTCTACGGGCGCTCACAAGCGAGGACGTAAATGCGCTGGTCGTCGACGTCGCGGAGAAGGGTTGGTGGTCAATACTCGAATACGACGAAGCCTTGAAGGTCCTGTTGGAGCGCGCCAGTGAGGACCTTGAGTTGCGAGAAAGCCTTCGCTCAGCGAGCTCCGCCAAGCACCACCGAGAAGGAAACTTCAAGCGCGACATTTTTGCGACGGAGCTCGGCTTGCCATATGCGCCGCATCTCACGCCCACTTGGTTCGCACGGGACTTTGGTCGTCTTGTCGGAATACCGGAGGACCAAATCAAACCACGCGCGGGCGGACTTCTGAAAAACAAGAAGACGACCATGCATACGCTGAATTTACTGGCTGAGATGCCGGCAGGCTTCGACGGGTTATCGCGCTACCCGTTCGCAAATGTATCCCGAAGTCAGCGGTCGCTTAACATCACTTCAGCCTCAAATCGCGACGGCAGGACGGAGAACCTCGACTTGGACGTCGCCGTAACGATTTTCAGAAACTCCATAAAGTGGGTCTACGATTATTTTCCCGGAATCATTGAGTTGGTCGCAGCCGCTAGAGACGAGCTCGAGAAAAATGTCAGCAAGGAGCCTTGGACGACGCTGCGACGCCTCCGTCTGCGCCTACGGAAGGAGTACCCTGGGATCAAAGCGAAGTTCCATCTTCCGTTCCCGACGATTGATGCTTCTGAGGGCGAGTTTTCGTTGGCGCGCATGATTGATTACTTATTCGTTGCCGCGACATCCTTGATTGCGTCGAATCATGGTCGCCGGCGAAATGAAGTGAACGGATTTGAGAAGCCTTATGGCTTGTACTTTGGATGTGTCGAGCAAGTGGCTGCCGAGCCTGAGCTCCGGCGCATAGATTTTTACATCGAAAAATCGCTGAAAGACTATGCGACCTTCTGGTGCAACAAGTTGGTCGCCGACGTTGTCGAACGACTGGAGCAACTCCAGCAATACTTCCGGCCACTGAACACTAATCCTATTGACATCGAGAGGGACCACGAAGCTGGCCGGAATATCAAACTTTTTTCACGACGGACTTTCAGCCAACACGGGTTCTCCGCCGCAGCCACCGAGTTCGACTGGGAAAGCCACGCCCGTCAATTTTTCGCTCTTTGCGGCATGTCGACGCTAGATTTCTCTGGGAGGGCACATCCCTTCCGGAGAATTTTCTGCCTTTTGTTTGTTAATCGTTACGACCATCCGGAGCTAATTGCGCTCAGCGAACATCTCGGGCACGTCGACATCGACCAAACACAGGTCTACATCACCGACCCACCGGCTCGTCGGCTGGAGCGGCGCATCGCAATGCTGATTGGAAAAGCCCGAGACGAGATGAAGGATTTCTATCAGATGTTGCAGGACGTTCGCTCCGAAGCTTTCGAGCAAAAGATTCTGGACCTTTTGTCCGGAAAATTGATAGGCGGTGGGCTCCCCAGACTTATTTTGAAATTCATCAAGCGGATGTCGGCATCGGCAACCTTTCGCAAGATGAGCCTTGAAGACCAAGCTCGACTCACGCGCGAGAGGATGGAAGCTCACGCATACAGGTACCAGGAAAGCCGTAACGGTGGTTGTTCAGCAGGCAATGCGCGACACACCCGAAAGGCGGCCAAGTGCGCTGCAGACGGGCAAATCCACCATGAGCGTGCAAACCCGGAGACATGCCATGGTTGCATCCACTCCTTGACAACCGAGAACTATATTACCCTGATGGAGCAAGATGCCGCTGAACTGCGTGCAGCGTCCGAAAACCCGAGGACCCCCCCGAGTCTACGGCTTCGCTGGGCTAAAGATGCAGAGAGGTTGTTCGAAATCGCTAGGCAAGAACGCCAGCTTGGTGAAAAGAGCCGTGCGTTAATGCTATCCGTCGTCCAAGGGTTCACGAAGGTCTATCCAATTGCGGAGGTAAGCCATGCGTCATCCCAATGAGTTCGTACGCACTGCGGCACTTAACAACATCCGCGCCAAAATCAATTTACTCAGAAAGTGGGAAGTGGCCGGTCTTCCTCCGCTCCCCAGGAATTCAGGAAACGTCGCCGTAGACGAATTGAACAATCCGATGCTCGACTACCTCACCGCCAGCGTCGAGGCCTTTTGCGCCTGGACGGGTACGACAACTGTCGTGCAACTCTAGACGGCCTCCTGAGCTCGAGCTTCTATGCCCGCTAAGCCGTGCCTTACTGTTTTCGCTTTCCAACCGGTACATGTTAAGGCGGGTGGAATTTCAGACTACTGCTATGTGTCGGAAATTTCCGGCGGACTCCCTTAGGAACAACGCGCGGGGGAAGAACAACGGCCTTGCCCGCGGGCATTGAAAAGTCTTGGAAACGCGTGGATGCAGGTTCTGCGGCGAGAGTAACTGCCCTTTGAGCCACATCTCCCAAAGGAGTTCGAACTGTGACTGAACATATTTCAGAGAGATACGTTGCCGAGGTCAGGAAGAAAATCGCCGACAAGGTGGAACTGCTAAGAAAGTGGAAGGCACACGGAGTCCCGCCGTTAATTGACGACGCCGGAAAGCAACTCACGGATGAGAACAACAAGCCCCTCTACGACTATTTCCCCGACGACAAGCGAGCATTCTGTGCGTGGACGGCAAAAGACAACTGCAGCGCTACGATTGCGAAGTATCCCGAAATCCTGGAATTCGCCACTCTCAGCCGTTCGACGCTAGGCAAAAAGTATCATGCCAAGAGTCTGGAAGATGTAGAGACTCAAATTGAGGGTGTAATCAAGAAGGTTGCGGCTCAAGCATCCAAGGACAATCTCAAACCAGAGCTGCAGTCGATGCGCAAGGAGCTTGACTACTGGAAACAGATAGCCATAGAGGCCAACAACGACCTGGTCCACCAAAGGCGACTGGCCGCTCGAGCGCAAACCGAGTGGCGTAGGTCTGAGCTGGCGCGAGAACATAACAACAACCTCCTGAATGACCAGATAGCACGACTGACCACCGCCAACGCCGAGCTGACTGCGCAGCTCGCGAAAATTCGGCCACTGAGTTCAAAAGGCAAGAAATGAAATTATCGAAATCATTCGACCGCCATGGCCGTGCAGTGGAGAATGCCGGCCGACTGGCTGAGTGGTGTGCCCAAACCGCCTTAGAGCACGTCCCTCTCAACCAGTTTGGCGAATCGTCCAAAGAGTCGATTTGCAAGATGCTCGGAATCTCACGGTCGACCGCGCGTAGCAATCCGACAATGAAGGCAATTTTTGGCCAGCTGGACGCCGAAATTGCGAAAATGCATGCGCGAAACGTAGGGAAGCGAGCGCCAGAGGGCAACTCGAAAAGCGGTCTAACGTCTCAAGAGATAAACGAAGCACTAGCTGAGTTACAGACGGATAACAGCCTGCTGAGGAGAAAGTTAAACGCATTGATGTATCTCGAAGATACTGGACTGGACGTCCGGCTGTGAACACGCCTGGTCCAACTCGCCTGCACCGGGGCGAAATACTGAAAGTGCTTTCGCGAACAGGAGGTGGCGCGATTTTCGTCCTGACGGTCTCGCCTGTTCGGCAGATTCGCGTCGTTGTCCCGTACAACCTGCTTCCCCTCGAGCCGCAGGCCGGCGACATCTGGAGGGTCGAGGGACGCTTCAGGTATAGCGCGACACATGGCTCGCAACTGCACGCGACCGAGGCATACATCGATATGCCGCGAGGCGCCGAGATAGCCAGCTTCCTTGGCCGTAACCTTTACTTTGCCGAAGTTGACCTTCGCACAAGCAAGTCAGCATACAAACGGCTGGGCGACGGATTGAGACTTATGCTTGACGCAGCCGACTATGTTGGCATCGCCGGGGCTTTGCGATTGGAACTTCGAGATGCCGTCGCATTCTGTGAACGTTGGCTCGATTTTTGGGCGGAGATACGCCTCCGAAAAGTGCTCGTTCAGGCATCTTTTTCCGTCAGTTCGGCGCCGCTCCTGTTCAAATTCTGGGGACGAACTGCGGCCAATCTCCTCACAGACAATCCATACCGATACCTCGCGTTCTCAACTTGGAGACAGGTCGATTCTGCGGCCCTTCGGGTATTCAACATAGATGCAGAATCGTCGAAGCGACTAATCGGCGCCGTCGAAGCCACCCTTTATGCAGCATCAAGCTTTGGCGACACTGCGCTTGCTGACGCATCGTTGCGACGGCTGCTAAGCATCCGACTTGGTTCGACGCCGCTGGTCAGTAGAGCCATTTCACTTGCGATTGAGCATGGAAAACTAATCACGCTCAAGCGGCCAGTCGGCGAATGTGTCTATCAGACAACAGGGCTCTACAATATTGAATCAGCACTGAGAAACCGGCTGTCGATTGATAGCCAACCCGGTACTTCAGAGTCGCAACGCTCAAGCGGAAAACACTTCCCTCAAGGTACCCTGAGCATCAGCCTGATGTTCGCTGAGGGATGGTCGCCCGTCGGGGTCGTCTCGCACCTTGCTTCCATGGAAGAGCAATCGCTTCACGTCGTACCGGACCAGTCCATCGTGAGCGGTTTGAGGGCTTCGGGTGCACGGACACGAATCACAACTATTACCGCACTCTTCACCGACGGTCTTGGACGCTCGGTACCCAAAATCATCTATGTCTACGGCACTGAAGGATTCAATGTCTTGCTGTTCTCGAAATTGTTACACCGCCTGCCGGCGTCAACAGACGTACGTCTGGTGGTCCGGTCAAAATACCAGCTTGCCGTCGGCCCTGGACCTGTTCTTCAATGGCTCATGAGTCTCACAACGATTCAGTCGAGGACGCTGATGTCGACGAGAAGGCGGCCGCGGACTGGCATCGCGAGCTTGCTGCACGACATTGACGTCGGCCGCGCTACTTTGCCCTCCAGCAACGGGTACGGCGGAGCGTTCCGACTGGTCCCGACCTCCGGTTGGAGAGAGACCTTGGCCGCAACAGTTTCGGAATTCTATGCGGCTGCGTCGGCTCAAAGTGTCTTGGTAATACTACCGTTGCCAGAACAGTGCCACCAGTTCAATACGTTAATTCATCAGGAGTCGATACTCTACAAACGCGAAACGGGGCAGTCTGCGTCGACCGTCAAACTCCGGGGTGCGCAGTTCGCGACGACTGGGGAGCCGATTGTCTGCCACAAGCAGGTATGGGAGCTCGGTTTGATACCGGGTGCTTTGGGAACGTTGCTCGAGGTACTTGACGACGCCCGATATGAAGTTCGCAATGGCCATCCGGTGCGCATCCTTGCCATCGCCAGGTTCACCATAGTCGGTGAGGTGACACTGACTGCGGAAAATCTGTCACATATTTCGCTTGCGCATGCGCTACCGGTTCAGCGTTGTCAGTTTGCTTCGTCCGAGCATGTCATTCTTCCGTTGACATCGTCCCCTGTTGTAGACCGTCTGTGGGTTCATAAAGCTGTATCGTGTGCCAGCGAAGCTGTAGCATTGATTGGCGATGAATCCATTTTCGCCCGCGCCGTAAGTTGGACTAGAGCACGCCGGCCTCGGCGTTTTGGAGCATTGCAGACGCCCGAAAGCAGCATGGTCCAGGAGCATCACCTATGAGTACTCGGCGGTTTCGCGTTCCAGCCGTTACCCTGATTTGGGTTGGCAACTCAGAGCTCGAGCGTGTCCCTGTATTCCGAGACCAAAAACTTGCGCTCATTGAGCCTTTGGTCGACTTCTGTGATTTCAAGCTCGCGAGCTACCGCCGGAATGGAATCAACAGGAAGGGGTATGCGTCATATGTTGAGAGCTTGACTTATTCAATGCTGAGTTATGCGGAGTATCTTGCCGAGAAGAAGATAGATTGGAAAAACGAACAATCCAGATTCAATCTGGATATCTTGCTAAAGCCAGTCAGAACACTTGAGCAATTCGACAAACCCGTTGCGCATTGGCTCGATGCCAACGACACGCTTCTGCAGAACTACGGCGAATGGGCGCTCCAGCGCATTCGAGACAACCCGCGCAGCCGCCATTCTATGCGCAAAGCCATGGCCACGGCCAACAGGAAACTGGAATGGGTTTATGAATTTTACTGCTGGGCCCAGATGGACGCGAAGTACGCATCAAATCTGATGTCGTGGGATGACGACAAATGCAACATCAGGTCCTCACTTCCATCGCTACGAGTTGCTCAGACCGATGCAAACGTAAAGGCGTCAGCCAAGTACCCTGTGAGATTCGAACACACTGGTGAGCGCTCAAGAACAAAAGAGGGCCAGCACTGGGCAACACCCGATGAAATCCGTCAACTCGCACACCACTTTCGCGAAAATTTCGATAGTGTACTGGCTGAGCGAAACGTGCTCCTTCTGCATCTGGGCGAGCATGTAGGATGGCGGTGCGAATCGGCCAACTCCCTTACGGTGGACCTGTTCTCGGACGAGGCAATCGAGAGTCAGTTCAAAGCCGGAAAAGACCACTTCCTCGTCATCCCCCCAAAGCAAAAAAACTACCATCAATTTTCGTTTCCCGTGCCGTGGGAGCTTGCGTATCGCATTCAGGCCTACATCAAGGATTCGAACACCGGACGCGCAGCTATTCTGAACGCTGCCAAGGGCTCTGAGAAAAACACCGGTGGGCGCATATTCCTTTCCCGCAGAGGCACGTCCTTGACGGACCGCTCTCTTTCACAGCTATTTGGTAAGGCGTTCCGCGCTATTGGGGCACCGAAGGGCGCTGGGTATCACGCCTTGAGACGAGGCATGCTGGATGATTTTGCGGACCGCGCGCTCGAAGCACGGCATCTGGCAGGTGCGTCGGTCGCCAAGGACGATGTGCTTCAAGACATTATGGACGTCTCGGGCCACGTCTCAGGAAACTCGTATCAAGCCTATGTCCGCTCTAGCCGACGGCGGAAGAAACTGTCAATCGTCGAGAAGCAGCAAGCGGAAATCTGCGCCCGCGAGGCAGAGAAGGAGCAAAGTCTTATGGAAGCCGCAGTCCTCAGAGACGTAATTCGACGCCGTGGTCCAGTACCGAAAAAAGTTGCCTCTTGAAAATCTCGCGCCCTTCAACCCTTTCGCTTGAACGGCGTATGTGCCTCAAGCTCATCAATGTGCTCGTCCATCGCCGCGGTCTCCCGGTCCAGGAACTCGCTGATGGCATGAGCAAACCTGCGGTCAGCAATCCAGTGCGCTGACCACGTCGGCGTTGGCATCAGCCCTCGCGACATCTTGTGCACACCTTGGGCTCCGCCCTCGAAACTGTGAAGTCCGTTAGCGATGCAGTACTCGATACCCTGCATGTAACAGGTTTCAAAGTGAAGACCCGAGACGAATTCTTTGGTGCCCCAGTAGCGGCCGTACATCGTATAGCCCTGAACGACATTCAGGGCCACCGCCAGCCTCTTTCCATCTGCCTCAGCGATGACCAGCATCAGCGCGTCAGGCATCGTCCGGTGGACCAAGCCAAAAAACTTGCGATTCAGGTATGGCGGGTTCCAGTGTTCCCGGTACGTGTTCTCGTAGCATTCGTAGAAGAAATCTAGGTCGTCCTCGCTAATCTCCTGCCCACGTAGCCATCGGAAGGTCACACCGGCGTCGTGAACCTTTCTCCGGTCTTGCTTGACCTTCTTTCGCTTGTCATGCGACATCTTCGAGAGAAATTCGTCGAAGGTCTTGTATCCAAAATTTTCCCAGTGGAACTGGACGCCTTCTCGCAGCATGAAGCCGGCATCGGTCAAGGCTTCGAGGTCGTTTTCGTGTGAGAACAGGACGTGGATGGACGACACGTCGAGTTGCTTCGCGAACTCGATGGCGCCCCGTGCGAGCATGACCCTATCGGCATGCGTTGGTGCCAGCAGCCTCGGACCCGTTACTGGCGTGAAAGGGACTGCTGAGAGGAGCTTCGGGTAGTACTGGATGCCATGCCGGGCGAAGGCGTCCGCCCAAGCGTGGTCGAACACGTACTCGCCGCGGCTATGCGATTTCAGGTAGAGGGGCATGGCACCGGCGAGTTCACCCCCGCGCCACATCAGCAGGTAGGTGGGCTGCCACCCTGTCGACTTGGATGCGCACTTCGTACTGTGCATTGCCGACAGGTATTCATGCGTGACGAAAGGATTCCCGGCGGCTAGCGCGTTCCAATCCTCTGCTCGCACATCCGAAAGCGAATCAATAACCAGAATTTCGACTTTGCTGCTCACCCAGCCTCCCGACAACCTTTCTATGGCGGCATAACACCGCAAAGCAAGGATTGTCGCCGATTCAGAAGAAGTCGTCAGGCGCCTAGGTATGCCCCGCGGTCCTTCACTCGTCCTCAAGTTGAGCGCGCAGTGCGCCGTGGTGAGCAAACAGGGCTTCCGCTCGGTTCATTTCTTCATGAACGCGGGTGAAGGGCGACGTAATCTCTGCTGGCGCCCGTTCGCTATCGGCCACTGCTTTGACGCCCGGAATCTCGAAGCAACTGGCCGGAGGGCTCCCCACCAGACATCTCCTGAAATTGACATAGGACGCTGTTGTCCCGGCGCTGCTGTGCCCGAGAAGCTTTGCAGACACCGCCCGCGGCAATATCTGTCTTTCGCTCTCGCGCTGGCCGCTCAACATGGCCTGTAGGATAAGTTGGACCTGTAGCCGCCTGAACTCATTTGGGGGTCAGTTTCTTGTCCGTTCCGTCTCGTGCGCCGTTGCGGCGGTCAGCGACACTCATGATGACAATCTCCTTTCACTTAGAAAGCCGAGTGAGACGGCGTCTCCAGAGCGCAGTCACGAGAAGCATAGGCGGCAAAGGAGAACCTTTCCATGAGTAATGGAACTGAACCCCACATCGAGCGCCTTCTCTGCGCACAGGAATCTGGAAAATCGTCCGCGTCATCGGAACGTCTCCAGCGGCTTTACTATCGCTCCTTCTTTAACAATCGCCCGTAATTCGCAAGTCGCTGATAAGGCACCGTAAAATAGGTCTCATTCCGGCAACGCGGGGCCGCTCGGGGGCGATGGTTCAGAAGGCTCAAGTACAGTGGAAGTATCACGCGTGCCGTTTGAGCGCCCGAGCGAACCCTGTTCAGAAAAGCGGGGCGTCTGGCCCACGGCCCGGCGCGGTCAGATGCTCGAATAGCCGCCCGGTGTATCCCTATGCAAATTGTTCGAGCCTAGAACTGCGAACCGCTATATGAACGAAACATCGATTGTCAAACGTGGCCCGCAAAGCGACGAAAGCGGCAGGCCGAGTCTTGTCGCTAAATGGCCAGCACGCGACCAACACTCGCACCGAGACTATGCCTGGCGTCTGTATCGAGTTCACGATGAGCAGCGAAACATTCAACATGTGCTTGCAGTTGGCACCCAGGAATCCCGAGCGCTAGGCCGAGAACGCATTGACCTTAAAGCCTGCCTCCTCGATACCGACCGTTTCGGCGACTGGAGGGAGAGCGAAGAAGTATGTTCGATGTCAGCGTGCAGGTCATTTGGAATCAAGCTAACCAACGGTTTCGTAGTGGTTGAACAAGAGGCCCTGCGAAGTCTGAACGTCGGCAGTCTCTGCTTCAACGAGATTGTTAAGTGGGCCCAGCGAGCGGGCCCTGATGAGACAGTATTGCCCATCAACTTGCTGGCACACCACGTTGGCACCTACAGGAAGGAGAACGTGGAAAGACGATATCGCTTCTATCGCCGGTTCGGCCTTGATTTCAACCTGACTGGCCAGGATGGAAACCCGTTGGCGAGTGGCGAATCAAAACCCATGCTTGTTCGCGAACTCATCTGCCATCCTGCGTTGAAATTCCCTAACATCGTTGAACTCGACCTCGTCCCAATCCTCCAGCAGCTGTCGATGAAGAACGTCGAACTCGATGATGACGTGCACCGACTAAAGGGTGCGGTCTCGCGAATGGTCAAAGAACGTCAGCGGATTCGGGACGTCATCACTCATGCTGCCATTATGGCCAGATGGCCAGTCGCGTTCCTCGCCTTTTCAGCCGGCGCAGTCCTTTTCCGCCCGGGCCACTTCGGATTCCATTTTTAGCTAGCAATCGTCGTTCGCCAGAATGTCGAAGTCGTTGTTTAGCAGCCGGGCGACTATCCCGGAATGAAGACTGGTGCCCATTGGGTGTACGAGAACTCTCTACAAGACGTATTTAGACCGTGCTATCGATGCCAGTCGGCAGCGTGCCTCGGGCATCGTCGCGACTTGGCGTGACGGAATGAGCGCCTTGAAAGCGTTACGAATGCGAGGCTGATTTCCAAGTTCTAGAAGGGAATCGCGTCATCGGGAAAGATGTTTGGAAGCTTCGGTTCTGGGCGTCCTTTCGCAATCCAGTTTGCGACCCAGAGGTCGGTCGGGGTCATTGCTGGGTGCTTGAGTATGGTCGGGATGAATTTGTTGCGTTCGTCCCCCGAAAGCACTGATAGCGCGTGCAGATAAGAACGACGGTCCCATGACGCATGTGACAGGACTTTTCCCTTCGCACTTTTCGCCCATGCCAGATTCTTCGTTGTGATAGCAGCGGTCGCCTGTGCGACGACACTTCCCTTCTTCTTCAAGAACTGCTGAATCGTCCTGTCTCTGAGTAACACGGCTCGACTACTGAAGAGCCACTCCATCCAGGTTTTCACGCATTGCCTGTCATAGCGACCATGCGCACAACCTTCGACAAATAGTGGTAGCAGCTCTAACAACTGGTAGTCTGACAGCCGCGCGAGATAGAGAACAACATCATTTGCCGCAGGCGAAAAAAATTCAATCTCCTGAAGCAGCAGTTCGGCAATATCGGAAATGCGCTTCGCTTTTGCGCGGCGAATAATTGCACGGATTACCGCCAAATCCACCATTCCGAACTTGCGTACTCGACTAAGCGCGTCTAGCAGCACCTCACCAGGGTCACGTGATTCCTCGCTTTGCTCGACTTCGTCATCCTCGCCGTCGTCGTCCTCAACATGGGCCGAATAAGGATTGGCAACTTCAATGTCGTTCAGAATTTCAAGCTTCTCTAACTGATATTGATTCTTCAGTTCGTCATGTAAGAATTCTGACGTCTTCTTGACGCTCGTTTTGTCACCAACAACGTTTAGCCGATGGTTCTCGTGAAGATATATGACGAGGTCTTCAAGGCAGCGGTCGAGTTCCTCGCGAGAGTTCGCGAAGATGCGAATGTCGTCTACATAACGCACATGGTCCAGACCCATGTTCTGGATGTGCTGGTCAACATCAATCATTACTGCCTCCGCCAACACAACTGAAGGTGCAGGTCCGATAGGTATTCCCTGCGATGCCTTGTTGTTCAAGCGGGTGATGAACTGCTCGATTTGCAAGCCGGCGTTCTTGTCACCAGTCGCGGACTCGATGGCGTTCCCGACCCGATGAAGGTAAATCTGATTGTAGAAATCAGAGATATCTGTCGACAAGACGTATCGGAACTCCTCTGAAAGATACTCACAGCGAGCCCGATATATGTTAAACCCTGACCCATCACCAAAAAAACTCGAGTCATCGACGCTCATTCTGTATGAGCAAGCGACTTCTGGGCCCATCCGCGCTTCTGCAATCTGTTCGGCAACGCTGTGGGTCAGGGCCACATAGACAATCGCATCCAGAGGTTCCAATTGATGGACAACCCGATAGCCGCCTCGCGCTTTCGGCCATGCGATTGACTTCGGCGGTCCGACAAACAATTCAGCCGGCCTCACTTTCTGCAGGTGTTCCTTGACCTCATCCCAGTAGTACCAGAGCGCGCGATATTCAAAAGGCTTCGGATAGAAATCCGTGTCGTAAAACGCGGTGATGTGCGCACGTGCAAAATCAAGCGAGTCGTCGGTTAGCATAGAGTGAATTTTGACAGATTTTGTACTTGTAAGAAGCTCGACGTGTTGCGGTCTATCGGTATGACGCGAAAGCGATGAACGGCTATCATGCTTCAAGCGCCCCCAATCACGCCGAAGGGTACGCCATACGTCTCGAGCAGAAAGTTTTCGGTCACACTCAGCAAAGAAAGTTGCTCAGGGCTCACTTTTGCGCGGGACAGGCCAGGTTGCACAATGAACACGCGGAGCCTTAAGGCCGCCGTTCGACTCTGGTTTCTTATGGCGACGAGCATGTCACGGTCACTGGTCTGGTACCTCGACAGAGCAACTCCCTTGCGCACCTTCGGGTCCCGCCGCAACAGGTGAACGAAAAGTTCAGTGTGTCGAAGTTGGTTCTGTAGCCAGCTGATGCTCTTTTGCGCTTGACCGCAGACCTCGTACAAGTCGCCGACTCGACCGCCAGCAACGCTATCTTGCGAGTATTTGAGGTGATAGAAGTCGACGGCGATGGTTGTACGCGCATCCTCTTCCGTCACCTTAATGCCAACTACGTCAGCGGACTCTCCCGAGCCGTCATCGTCGTAGATGAGGTCGTATCTGTTCGCAGCCTTCAGGTCCTCGATTACTTTGTACTGGATGGAATCCTTCTCCCTAGTTGCGCCCTGCGCTTCCTTCTTGATGTCGACCTTTGACCAGTCCCAAATCTCAATCCGCGAAGCGTCGAACGGCGCATACGTGTCCGGCAACGTTACGAGTAGGTTACCTTCCAGATAAGAACCGTCAGCGAAGAAAATCTGGGGCGGGTTCTCATCGAAGAACTCAGCAAGAGTCCAAGCTTTCATCCGCCGGCGCAGTATCCCCGGCTCTCCTTCCTGCACGAAGCGATAGGTAGACACCGAATCGTCCGCGACTGGGATGATTTCCAGACGCAAGATGATTTCCATCGACTCGCTCGCGATTCGGAACCTCAATTCTCCGGTTTCGGAGGGCTCGACCAGCTTAAGTTCGAGGTCCCAAAAATCACTTTTGACGCCATGTTCACCGAGCTTAACGGAGAACACGCTCTCTTGGTCCTGGTAAATGCTATCAGGCCATTCGATTGCAATCGGCATAACGGCTGGACGCTGCTTGACCAGCTTCGGGATAAGTGTCCCGTTGAGGACATCTTCCGGATTGATGTCCTTGTCGATGACCTTCTTGCCAACGTGCCTGCACCACCGAGCGAAGGATTCGAGACGAAGACGTTGAAACGACCAAACGCGACCGCGCTTGGTCGCACCAATGGTCGCTGTGCCCCCCTGTTCGAAGCCGATTCCTGAAATGACAGCGCGACGCGCAGTTCTCTTCGACTTCTCCGAAAGCTGCGATGCGACGTCAGCACCCATACGCGAGATGTATCGTATCTTTCGACCGAACTGCTCGTTCATGCCCAAGTTTGTGAGCAGAAGGCGCTTCACGCCGTGAAAGCAGCGATACAACTCGGGGTCGCGAATCAACTCGACGTCTTCTCCGCAAAGCGCCTTGGCTAGGGTCCGATACTCGCCGCTCTTCGATGAGCCGTGGATGTAGAGTAGCTCACGCTCTTTGTCCCATATGGCAACCAGCAGCTCCCACTGCCAATCCTGAACCGCTTCAATGTCTGTCCACGAAACGCCTTTGCTGCTTCCAACGACAACCACCAGCATGTTCTCGGACTCGTTGACGGTATGGCGCACCTTGTCGGACGCTTTGACGCCCTGGATACCTTTGCGGAAGTCCTTCGGCTTCCAGACGCTGCAACGCGTACGGTACACAACCATGCTTGTAGCGGGGCGAATCTCCTGAATCGGAATCTCCCCCGAGAACGGCTCGAATCCTTCGAGAAATTTGCGTGAATCAATCTGGTTGTCTATCTGAGAATCGCTCAGGTCCGGAAGAAGCTCGTTCCAGTCTGGGTCTTGGCTGTAGAGCTTCTCCAGGTCCCCCTTCACGCCCGGGTCCGCAATGTTGGCGATAAACGTTGCATCGCCCAAATCCGCTCTCGCTCGAGTGAATCGTCCTGCAAGCTGAAGCGTCACAGGCAAGCTCTTTCTGGTATCGTGAAATGCTGCAATCTTGAGTTCAGGCATGTCAAAGCCTTCGCCAAGCATATCGCAGCACACGACTATCCGTGACGCTCTCGACGCAAGCTTCGCGAGGGCCTCCCGTCGCTCTGAGGCCGTGAGCCGACTATGGAGCAGAACGGGGCTGTAGCGACCGATTTCTTCGTAAATCTTGAAGACCTGCTCCGCTCGCGATATGTCATATGCCCGGGCCATTGCGACATGAAGGCCGGTCGCGTCGGCGTCCAGCTCGCTGATAGTGGCTTCGGCGATTGCTCTGTCGGCCTTCCGCGGGTCGAACTCGAAGACCGACCGGAAGGTAATCGGACGGAAGTATCCATCTCGCTGCGCTTGCCGCAACGGATAGCGATAGATGATTCTGCCATCTATCTGCTTGTCGTCATCTCTGAACGGAGTCGCCGTGAACTGTAGGACGCGCCGCTTTTCGAACTGAGCTTTGAACTGCTTCCATGTTCGGGCCTCTGCGTGATGCGCCTCGTCGATGAACAGATGCGAACACAGCTCGGCGACGTGGGCTTGGCATTCCAGCGTCATCTTGGCTGCAATGTGACTGGTGGTGACAACGACGTTGCACGCGGAGAAGAAAGCTGCCAGACCTTCAACAGTTGGGATGCTGTGTTCAAGGAGCCCGACGACCGGGAATTGCGCACTCTCGGCGAGGATGTTGCTCCGGTGCGCCTTGAGCAGCCCGAGGGTCAAGAATTTCTCAGCTATCTGCGTACGCAGTGCTTCTGTCGGGACCACAACAACGACCCGCTCGCATGGGGTCGATGTCAGAACGCCCAGCATGGTCTCTGTCTTCCCCGTACCCGTGGGCAGCACCACCGACGCGACTTCGTTGCTGGTCGACCAATGGGCGTGTATCGCGTGCAAGGCACCAGCTTGCGGAGGACGCATGTCACGGATCGGCGTAATCGCGCCGGGGATGATCGGCATAATGAGGCCACCAGAAGTGGCCCCGAAACGCGATTTCGAAGGGACTCAAGAATGCGGTTTTTTGCCGGATTTTGCAACGGCGTTTTC
>Ga0255336_100283_pt1 | contig 98236 bp, 99 predicted proteins | sample MeOH1_35cm_T3_17_FD_189102 | JGI IMG/M metagenome (GOLD analysis project Ga0255336, IMG submission 189102) | Sandy soil microbial communities from University of British Columbia, Vancouver, Canada - MeOH1_35cm_T3_179 | ecosystem: Engineered > Artificial ecosystem > Sand microcosm > Unclassified ...
CTCAACCTGCTCAAGCAGGACCAGACCACCAAACTCGGACTCAAAGGCAAACGCCTCAAAGCGGGCTGGGACAATGACTATCTGCTCCAACTACTCGGAATCGGAAATTAAGATGCGTCGGCCCTGCTGGGCTCAAGGAGGATGTTACATGTTAGAAGACCGAATGAAGGTTTGGCAGGCGGATCGCTTCGAATCGGCATCGCTCACACTTCGGGAGAGCCCGGTTCCCGAAGTAGCTGACAATCAGATTCTGGTAAAGGTGGGTGCGGTTTCCCTGAATTATCGGGATAAGCTGTTCCTCGAAGGGCAGTTCGGAACTGATTTCCCTTTGCCGTTTGTCCCGGCCTCGGATGCCGCCGGGAACGTCGCCGTGGTGGGGCGGAATGTTCGCTCTTTCAAGGTTGGCGATCGTGTCATAAGCCACTTCTACCCCCGCTGGCTCAGAGGCGACATCCGCACTGAGGAGGAATCAGAGAATCTTGGCGTACCGCTGCCTGGTGTCTTGGCCGAGTACATTGTGCTTGACGAACGAGGCGCTGTACATATTCCGGCCTATCTCAGCGACACACAGGCATCGACTCTGCCGGTCGCCGCCGTGACCGCATGGTCGGCCCTGTTCGAGAAGTGCCATGTTCAACCAGGCGATACGGTCTTGGTTCAGGGTACAGGAGGAGTATCCATCTTTGCGCTTCAACTAGCCTGCGCGGCTGGCGCAAGAGTAATCGTGACTTCCAGCAGCGATGTCAAATTGGAACGTGCAAAGGGACTCGGTGCTCATGAGGGCATCAACTACATCCGAGAACCGGAGTGGCAGGAGAGCGTGAAGTCACTCACAAACGGGAAAGGGGCGAATCATATTGTGGAGGTCGCGGGTGGAGAAAACATTCGCCGCTCAGTCGATGCGCTTGTGCGCGGCGGCCACATCGCAATTGTGGGGTTTCTGCAAGACGATTCATTCGAGATCAAGATTCTGCCGCTCATGTTGAAGCTGGCAACAATCCACACGGTGGGGGTGGGCTCGAAGGAAACCTTTGAGAAAGTAATCCGCGCGCTGGAAGTTTCGAGGATTTACCCAGTGATTGATCAGGAGTTTCTGTTCACCGAAGCTCCGCAAGCATTTGCGAGGCTCAACAATGGGCCGTTTGGGAAAATCGTGGTGAGAATAGACAAGGAATGAAAAGTCTCAACCGCGGCAAGTATCAAATATGTGCGACTGACGGTCTTCGGCAAGCCTCAAGCCCGGATGCGATCTATCCGATCTCTGTACTTGCTAATGTGGTGCTTCGCTTTCTCGGTTCCTTGGCAAAAAGCGCGCAGGAAAGCTGTGACGGTTTCCGAGCGGTTGTGACAACGGAGTCGTCACATCCAGAGCGGCTTCGACGATTTTGCGGCCGAGGCTGCGGGAACTTCCGGTAACGAACCAGAGAATTTTCCTAAACGGAAGATGCTGCGAGAGTGCCCGGGTGAACTGGACTGGACAAGGACGCCCCGGCCTGTTCGTCGAGTGTGATAGTTGGATGTAGTGACTTGTCCGTTGTCGTGCTTTTTTGACAACTGGAGTCAAAGACTTTTGACGCTACAGCCTTGTCTTTCCATCCCCAAGCCGTCTGCCTCTTAAGATTCAACAACTTAACGCAACCATGCGACTGGCGGGTCAAATGCATTCGGCTGAGTGGGGCGAGAAAAGCACTTTGCCTGTCCCCCAGAGGAGAATGAAGAATGAGAATGTTTCGCACGGGCCTCACTTTGGCATCGGTAATTGTCCTTGGGTTAGGCTGCTTCGCAGCCGCCGCGACCACGAACGACAAGACACTTAACAATCTGCAGACCGCCTTCAATGGCGAGAGCAACGCACACGCCCGCTACGTCGCATTTGCGGACAAGGCTGATAAGGAAGGATACGGCGAAGTTGCGAGCTTGTTCCGCGCGGCGGCCAAGGCGGAGGAGATCCATGCAGGTAATCACGCGACTGTGATCAAGAAGATGGGCGCTACGCCACAGGCGAAGATCGGCACTCCGGAAGTGAAGTCCACCAAAGAGAATCTGGAAGCTGCCATCAAAGGCGAGTCTTACGAACGCGACACGATGTATCCCGAATTTCTCAAACAGGCGCGCGCCGAAGGGAATAAGGATGCGGTCAAGACCTTTAACCAGGCAAGAACCGCCGAAATCGAGCACGCCAAGCTTTACACCGAAGCCTTGGGAAGGCTTGCCCAGTTGAAGGGAACAAAGTCTAAGGAGTTCGCCGTTTGTCCGGTCTGCGGATTTACATCGGCAAAAGTGGATTTTGCGAAATGTCCGTCCTGCTTCACCCCGAAAGAGAAATTCCTGAAGGTCAGCTAACAGCCGATGGGCCGTCCTTGAACCGGCGGCCCACACGCAATACTGAGAAGGAGTAGGTCATGTTTCAATTTCCACCAATTCCGAGCTGGGATGCATTGCACCCGCTCATCATTCACTTCCCGATTGTGTTGCTGCTGGTGGCGCCGCTGTTCATTGTTATCGGTGCCGTGCTACAGCCCGCAAAAGGACGCCCCTATCATCTAGCAGGATTGGCGTTGATGCTGCTGGGTACCGCAGCCGTCTTCGTTGCCGTGGGGACAGGCGAAGCCGCTGGAGAACTGGCTGAAAGAACTCAGGGCGTAAGTCAGGTTCTTGAAACTCACGAAACGCTTGCCGAGCGAACTCGCGTGGTCTTCAGTGTGCTCTCTGTGATTTTTGGGGTGCTGCTGTTTGTGCCGCGGTTGTTGAAGCATGCCGAGAACAGACTCGTCAGCACGACACTGCCTTTGGCGTTTCTAGTACTCTACTCGGCCGGTGCGCTCCTGCTGGTAAACACCGCGCACAATGGCGGCAGGCTCGTCCACGAATTCGGCGTGAGGGCGATGGTTACGCCGGGTCCGGATGGCGCGTTGCCTCAGAGTGGGTTACCTGCTGCGGCGGGCGCGGAGCAAAAGGACGATAAAGACTGAACCGATTCGAGAGGGAGTTGCCCCTCCCTTTCGACAGGGGTAGCTGCCGGCGTAACCTGTTCATATCGTGAATCGACGAGAGATCAAGCACTGGAGTGAGCTCGCGATGGCACAAGTCGATTTCGAATCGTTTCGATCGCAGCAGACGACTTTTGCCGTCCTGAATCTGTTTGTCCTTGCGGCGCTGCTGCTGTTGCATACTCTGTTTTCGCAATTGCTGGGCAATCCATCGCCTATTCTTCTGGTCAGTTTGGGGTCAGCGTTCCTGATCAAATTGCTGGAGCTGCTTTGGGTCCAAACACGCACTGACCACCTGTCGCGCTCTGCGGCAAGTGCGCTCAACTGGGTTTCGATTGCGGTAAACCTCGCGGTGGCATTGCTGCTGACTCTCCTGACCGACAAGGAAGAAAGTCCGTACTTTGTGCTTCTGGCGATACCTGTATTGCAGGCCGCATACCACTTCGGACTTTCAGCATTGATATGCGTCATGGCCGTTGCCGACTCGATGATGATTTTCTGGGTCTGGCACTTTGCGACATTTTATGGAACACGTCGGTGAAGTGGCTTTGGCTCGCGAAGCCGACTTCGAGAGCTATGTCGGCGATCGGTCGATTTGTTTACGCATACGCCATTACATTGTGCTTCTCCCCTTGGCAATGCCGGGCAATGGCTTCGATAATCTGCTCCGGCGAGTCGCTCCGGCTCAGAGCGCGCTTGGCATAGGCCCAATCGAGTTCAGACTGTGAGATCGCGCTTCTTGAAGAAGTGGATGGATGTCTGCTTACATTCCAACCTCGTTGAACCATTCCTTCCAATGGGAACTGCGGAAAATGTTCAGGGCGATAGACATCCGTTGAATGTTCCTCGGCCCGCACCTAATGGGGTTTGGCGTACTTGTGATTGTAGAAACCTGGTAAGCGCAGCACACGGCTGCTATCGGTTGCAGCGAGATCGGCGCCCAGTTCCCGCACCAATGCGCGCTGAAGGGATTCCGCCTGGTCCTTTTCGAAGATCTTGCGTTGTAGCAACTTGGGATTGATCGCGCAGGCGTATACGTCAAACAATGTCACGTAGTCGTAGAGGACCTTGTGTAGCAGGATGATGAACTTCACGAGGTTCGTGTACGCCTGCTGCCAGAACGGCTCTTTGCCTCTACCGAAGAGATTGTTCAGCAGCGATGCGATGTACATCAGCGCGAAAAGATTGAGGAACAGGACGGCGGCGAATCCGGCGATCACGCTTCCGTACTTGGCGAGAAGCAGATTCCGGTAAGCAATCAGGAAGGCGCACTCCTGCAAAAGCAAGAAGAAGAGGGCGAGAAAGAGGATCGTGGTGGCGAAGAATACGTTCGTGATCATGGCAGATGCGCACCTGCGGGCATGATCGCAATATACGAACAAGGACGACCGAGCTTCTTTCAGGGAACGCCGAGAGGTATAAGAATTGATGAAAAATTCGGCCTCAGATTATTGCGACGTTGCGAGTTACGCTCAAGCTTGAGGACATGGAGCTAGTGGCCGCGCCAGAGAAAGCGGCAACTGTTAGGGAGCACCCGAGAACCCGCCCCGACATTTCTGAAGCGGATTTTGCTGGCCCACAGGGCCAGCCCCAAAGACGTCAAACTTGCCGATATGGTAAACGCGGGTCTCAAAAAACGAAAACACGATTGCGTTCTTTCGTGCTTTTGTTATTTCTTGTGATGTCAATAGGTAGGATCGGACGACGTGCATGGCATTAGTTGCATTGCATCGTCTGAAAAGGACGGCGGACCAGACGTATGACGAAACCTCCACAGCCGCGCAAAGCCAAGCCCGCGCCGCAACCGGCTGAATTCCGGCGGGAATTCAAGACCTATGCGGTCCAGCACAACAAAAAGCTCAACCAACTGCTCTACGAGTCTTTCGCGGCGCTGAAAGCAAAGCATGCAGACTAGAACGAGGACATTTCCGCGTGCACTGGCGTTTGTGGCGCCTTGCCGTGACAGGCTACGTTTATGAACCTGCTCGAAGGGATACACGGCTGTCGCTGCAGTCCTGCGGCTCACGGAGATCAGGGAATCCACCGCGTCGATCATGAAAAGAAGGAGAAAAAGAGAAACAAGTCACTAAAGTGAAAGGCGGGAATTGGAATTCTCCGGCTAGAGAAACTCGGTTGGATAGAAAGCGATATCACGTTAGCTAACGTGCTTCGTACTGCCTTTGAAAGACTCATGTCACCCAAGCAGCCAAAACCGCCCCTAGCAAATCGTCATCTGCAACTCTGAGCGGAACGAACCGCGCGATGTGTATATACTGCGTCGAGCATTAACCGCAGGTACTGCTTGCGCAACATTTTTTTTGACTTTTCTTCTTTCGCATACTGCCGATGATGGAAGCGGCACAGCCAACTCCGGACGAGACCTCGATGGCCTGAGTCGGGCAGTTCATCCGACAAGCGCCGCATTCCATGCATCCCTCGCGATAGCTCACCACCGCTTTGCGATCGATGATCGAGAATACTTCATGCGGACAAACCTCCACGCAACGACCGCACCCGCCGCAAAGCACGAGGTTCAGCACGAGCGAATGGCCATTAAGCAGATACCTCATCGAATTCCCCCTAAACGAATGCTGCCGTGATTCGAAGGATTGTGCCGATTACCAAGGAAGCCAGGATTGGCGGCAAAGCACGACGAACTTCGAGTTGCGCTCCTGCCAAGGTCGTGAATGTGGTGCACCCCGTGAACATCATGGCCATATAAGAGGGGATTGCTATAACCAGAAATGTCACCCCCGCGGCTTCCAATCTGCCCATCGGCAAACACGCCAGCAAAAGCGCCGCCACCAGGGCTCCTACGGCCGCCCCCTTGAGGGCAAAATAGCGAAATGGAATCAAGGGGAGAAACAACGGTACGAGAACCCCGCCGGCTAAAAACGCGGCGGCAAAGGGAACGAAATCGGTAAACACATGCGCTGTCAGCCGATGATCGTGCACCATGTTGAGCAAGGCCAACGCAGCGAAAATAAGTAGCATGTTCTTGGATTCGTTTACGACCTCAACCGGCGAAAGTACGATGCGTTCATTCCATTTGAAGGTAACTCTACGCATGCCGGGCGTGGCTTTCAATCCGGCCACAAGATATTCCCGGATGTCGGCTGCCCGGACAGGTCCGTAGTGGACGGTGAATCCCGTGGCGCGCTTCACCTCATGGGCCGCAACCCCGGTGGCACTGAGTTGAGGCAGAATGAGATTGCGGTGGTTCACCAGATCCTTCAGGTTGGTACTCTGAACACGGCGTACGACTTCATCAGTACCGAACGTTCCCTTGCTCGCGGCGCACCACACGTTGATGCCTTTGGTGTCCAGAACCAGAAGCCAGACATCCAGCCCGGCGAGTTCTTTACGAACCGTATCGACCGTCAACTTGTAGTTGGCAGTAACCAGCACCGGCGAGCCTGCATCCGGCTTCCCAATGCGATAGAGCCCCGATGGAGTCAGATACTTCATTCGCCAAACGCCCCAGCGAACCCTCCAGGTGCCGAGCTCATCACGCCAGGTGACCCGGGTGCATAACGTCTCCGCGATTGGCTCCAACTCCACCTGCACAGGCGAAGATGAGCAGGGCAAAGGGGTAGACGAACAGGCGGAGATCGTGCAACAGGAAGACGGTGGATTCACAGGAAACCTCCTGAGGGCATCGTGGCTGGTCCCTGAAATATTTAAATCTTATGACAATTGGTTGTTGGCGTCATCAGAAAACAATCTGAAGGGCGCCCATATAAGAATGCCGATGCAACCTTACGGTGGTGGAATCATAATCTGTCGCCTGCCATGCTTGCGGCTGCGAAAGCAGAGCGCAGGTGAACAAACGTTCCAGTGCTTCGCATCGTCCTCCGCACCCGCCACGCGAGGGGTCCGTACCAGGGCGCCGGAATCGAAGGCCAGTTGCGTGATCCCAGCGACGCACCGGCGAGAGTAGGGAGAAGACCCGCCCCTGCGCACTCGTGGGAGGGTCCGCGTCAGAATTGCTCGCACTCGCACCTTGCCTGCTCACGAGGACCTCCGCGAGACGATCTCGTGGACTGCCGCGATGCGCTGTCCGATCCAGCGCATGACCGGGACTGCCATGGAATTGCCGAGAGCACGGTAACGGGGCCATCGGAAGCCAACTTGCCGCGATACTCGACCAGGGTGTAATCGTCGGGGAATCCTTGCAGCCGCTCGCACTCGCGTGGAGTCAGGCGCCGCACGGCCATCTGCGAATGCAATAGATTCGGAGGCCCGTTGCTGGTGTCGGAGCTGTCGGCCTGTTTGGAGTAGGAGGCGGTCAACGGAGAGGCGATAGATTGCTCCTGCAATACCGCCGTCGTCGAGCTGTTCTCGATGCTGCCCGGCGCGCGTGTCCGAAGACTTCCCGCGATGTCAGTGTGGGACGCGACACTAGCTGTCTTGTCGCTGCCGTGAAGCGTATATGTGGATGGCGAAGCGGCCAGAGGAGAGCCAGAAGACTGGAGGACACCATCGACCTGCTTCCCGCTACGGGAACCGTTCAGACTCCCATGCAGCTCATGCTCTCGCACCTCACCACGCTGGTTGGTGCTGAAGGCGATAGCGACTTGGCCACCGCCGTTCGGATTTCCGCTGCGATTGTTCAAGCTGCGCAGCGTGGGTGCGATATCACTCGCATCACCGGCGTCGTCGCTCGCGGAGAACGCGATATAGCTGTTGCTACTACCGCCCGAAGCGGCGCGAAGGCTGACCGCATCCGACACTTCCGGCAATGCACCGCCATCCCGCCCACGCAGGTTGAAGGCTACGGGCAGCAGGGCAGAACTGTCGGAGAGATCCCGGCCGGAGGACGCTCCATATCGCATGCTTAGTGTCGCCGCGATGAGCGGCACGCCGCGTCCGGTGCCGTCTTCGCTGGCATCAAAGCCATCGGCAGAGAGTGAATGTGCGATCAACGTCTCTGTCTCGAAGTCCTGCCGTCCCATGCCGCCCGCATTCAAGCAATGGGATATCTCAGATGTCGACGACAGCACGCCCGCGCCTACTTGGTTGCGAATGAAGCCGTCCTTGCATCCTGTGTCGATGGTAGGTGCTGTGTCTGTGAGGCGACCGCCAGCAGGGCCGACTTCAACGCCTCCGGCAGCTCCTTTCCGCGCTTTTCGGCGCGGCGGAGGATTCCCCGACAGGCACGTGGCGTCAAGTAGTACCGCCGCGGCAGCTCGCCAGTCTCCAAGACATCCGACAACGAAGATGCGACGGCGGCGCTGGGGTACTCCAAAATATTGAGCGTCAAGAACGCGGTAGGCGACCCCATACCCGCATTCGACCAGCATCCGGAGGAAGGCTCCAAACGTTCGTCCATCGTCAATCGACAGGACGCCGGGGACGTTCTCCCACACCAGCCATAGGGGCCGGAGTCGCCCAGCAAGCCGAGCAAACTCGATGGTGAGGTTGCCACGCGGGTCATCCAGTCCTGCTCGTTTACCGGCGACGGAAAAAGACTGGCAAGGTGTTCCTCCGACCAGAAGGTCGATTGTTCCCACATCCTGTTTTCCTATCCTCGTGAAATCGCCGGCGTTGATGATGCCGCCAGCGGCGGGCAGCGCAGCCACGTTGCGAATGGCCGCTGCGCGGCGCTTTGCCTCTTTCCTGTCCGGTGCGTCATGCGGGCTCGGCATGAAAATAGGCCGCGATGCGCGATAGCGCGAGCGCAACAGCCAGCAGCAGAAAGGCTCGATTTCGGCGAACATCGCGGGCTGCCAGCCGAGCGGCTGCCATGCAACCGATACTGCCTCGACGCCCGAGCACACGGAGAGATACCGAAAGGGCACTCCCGCAATGTATTCGGGAGGGCCGTCAGCGCTCTTTCAGAAGGCGATGGGAAACATGGAAATGTACGGGAATCTGGCAACTCAACCGAAGCGGCCGGAGCTTACAAATCATGGGGAAACGAGGTGAGAGGCGATGGATACGGTTCAATAAAGAATGTGGTATAACAGTTATACTGAAATGCGCTTCCACTTCGATGAGCGCTCATCTTTGAAGTGCGGAAAGACAACGATGGAGAGTATCACCACCTCGTTACGCTGTGGAGAGCAACCAGGCTGGAGCAACAACTTTATGAAGAGCATTCGTAAACAAAAGAAACCGGTGGAGGCGGAAACCATTGTACGTTTGGCGGATGAGGGGAAAGACGTTTCGCGTTTTTTCACAAACACGGGCCACATGATGGGACCAATCCAGCGGGTCAATGTGGATTTTGCTTCGCCGATGCTGGAAGAACTGGACAATGCGGCAAAGGAAATGAACGTCAGCCGTCAGGCGGTGATCAAAACGCTCATTCGCCAGGCGCTTGATCAGCATTACCTTGCAACCATGCACCAGCCTGCCACAAAGGGGCGGTAGGCTAACAGTCGCGATCTGGTTTTCGACTCGCCGACGGTCTATTCGTGCCTCCTTCCGGCAGCCATCAGTGAGGTGCGGTTTAAATAAGAACGTGCGTCGCTTTTTCCCCAGAGATTGTTCTGGAGGGCGTAAACCCAAGTTGGAGAGATCAATTCCAGAAAAAAGATGTTCCCCTTCGCCCCCAAAATACTGGCGACACGGCTGAATGAATTTCATCGATCCGGTCCGCGGCCAGACGAATGACGGATACACCGCCGCTGATTATGACCTCCTTGTCTTTGGCCTCTTCTTGGGGTCTCTTGAGAGCTGCCTCCACTCCATCGGTGACAAAGTGGAAGGTTATGCCGCCTTCCATCGATAGAGACGGCCGCCGGTGGTGAGTGAGCACAAAGGCAGGGGCATGAAACGGCGGATTGTCACCCCACCAAAATGGAGCAACTATGGCTGAATCACCGATAACGCCGCGCGAGAAAGATTTCGCTGCGTGGTTTCAGGACGTTACGATCAACGGCGACATGGCCGAACCGGCCGAAATCGTAAAGGGCTGCATGGTTATCAAGGCCAACGGCTATGCCGTGTGGGAAGTGCTGCAGCGTGAACTAGACCAGCGCTTCAAAGCCACCGGGCACGAGAACATGTACTTCCCTCTGCTGATTCCGCAGAGTTTTCTGCAAAAGGAAGCTGAGCACGTGGAAGGCTTCTCTCCGGAGCTGGCCGTAGTGACCGTGGCGGGGGGCAAGGAGTTGGAAGAGCCCTATGTCATCCGCCCGACGTCGGAGACCATCATCGGTCACTTCTTTTCCAAGTGGATCAAGAGCTGGCGCGATCTGCCAGTGCTGGCCAACCAGTGGGCCAACGTGGTGCGCTGGGAGCTTCGCACGCGCATGTTCCTGCGGACGACAGAATTCCTGTGGCAGGAAGGGCACACGGCGCACGCAACCCACGAGGAAGCACTGGAAGAGACGCTGCGGATGCTGGACATCTACGCGGACGTGGCCGAGAACATTATGGCGATGCCCATCATCAAGGGCGTGAAGACGAATGCGGAGAAGTTCGCCGGGGCTGCACGGAGCTATTCCATTGAGGCGATGATGCAGAACGGCCTCGCTTTGCAGGCTGGAACCAGCCATGACCTTGGGCAAAACTTCGGCAAAGCCTTTAATGTGCAGTTCCAGAACAAGGAAGGCAAGCTGGATTATGTCTGGCAAACCAGTTGGGGAGTTTCTACGCGGCTGATCGGTGGGCTCATCATGACGCACTCGGACGACAAAGGTCTGGTGCTGCCGCCAAAGATGGCTCCGCAGAAGACGGTGCTCGTGCCCATCTATCGCAAGGAAGAAGAACGCGCGCAGGTGATGGAGGTAGCGCACCGGATTGCCGCCGACTCCAGCGCAAAAGTGGATGATCGTGACGCGCAGTCGCCGGGCGCGAAGTTCTTTCATTGGGAGAGGCGGGGAGTGCCGGTCGTGCTGGAGTTGGGACCGCGTGACGTGGCCAGCGGAAACATCGTGCTGAAGCGGCGTGACACGGGCGAGAAACAGATTTTGTCCCAGGACGGCATTGCCGCAAAGGTACAGGAAGCACTGGACGACATACAGAAGGCCTTGTTTGCGCGGGCCGTCGAGCGCCGCCAGCAGAACACCGTGCTGGCAAACTCGCTCGAAGAGGTGGAGCACATCCTGCGCGAGGTGACAGCGGAAAAGGGCGGCGGCAAGTTCGTGATGGCCCACCTGAAGGACGACCCTGCCTGTGACGCTCGACTAAAGCAGTTCAAAGCCACGGTCCGTTGCATACCTGCCAAGGATAACTACGACGGCGCGGGCAAGTGCATTGTGACTGGCGAGCCGGTGAACCGGCGCGTGGTAATTGCCAAGGCTTACTAGTGGCTTGCAGAAATCAGGAGGCGACGCCCTTGTTCTGTTGCCGCCGCCGCTCACTCTCCTTCATCATTTCGTTCAAGTCCGCCGCTGGCCGAATCTCGAAAATGCTGCCGTACTTCAGGGCTGGATGCTGCGCCATGAGCTGCACAGCGTGATTCATGTCCCGCGCCTCAAGGACGAGAATGCCGCCGAGTTGTTCCTTGGTTTCCACATAGGGACCGTCGGTCGTTGCGACTTTGCCGTTCTTCCAATATATGGTCAAGGCGGTTTCCTGCGCCTGAAGTGCTTCTCCACCAGCCCAATCCCCGTTGGCGCGAAGATGGTCGTCGTATTCAAAGCACGTGTCGAACATCGCGTGCTGCTCGCCTTCGGTCATGGCTTCGTGTTTGTCTTTCTCGTAGTATCCCAAACAGACGTATTTCATTGTTCTTCTCCTCGTTCTTTCTCGTCGCTTCTTCTCGTTTCGGGTGGGAGCCCAGCAGCACAGATGTCGCACTTTTTGTCACCGTTTCAAGTAACGAAGCACAACACATCCTGATTTAAAAATCTTTGACTCAACAAGTTTTAGTTGCAGTCTCTCCGGCAGGCTAACACCTTCCAACAACCGTCTTCCTTCTCCTGCAACGATTGGCCCAACCACAAAACGAAATTCATCCACCAGACCAAGCTCTATAAGTTGCGAAGGAATATCTACACCACCGGCTAAAATATTTTTGCCGCTTTCTTGTTTCAGTTTAAGTATTTCGTCGTGAAGGTTCCCGCGAACAATTCGCGTATTTCTGTCTTCCGCACGGTCTAATGATCGTGAAAAAACAATTTTGTTTATGGAGTCAAATGCCCGGGCAAATTCGGTATCTGCCTTTGTCTCAGAGGGGTTGTTGAGGACCTCAGGCCAATAGGGAACCATCAATTGATAGGTTTTACGCCCAAAGACCTGCAGGTCAACCTCTCGCGTGAGATGAGTAAAATATTCAAGTGTTTCTGCATCGACAAATTGTTTGGTGTGGTCGCAGCAGCCATCCAGGGTAATGTTGATTGCGAAGATTACGTTTCTCATTGGACTGTCCTGCCCCCTTTTTGTGATCCAGTGCTCATGAGAGTTTGAGGCCTTGCGCGGCGCATGAGGCAGGCGATGACACTCGCGGACTCGATGCGCCAGACGGCTTCGATGGTGCGATGCAGCGCCAGATGTGAGGCCTGCTGTGTGGCGTTTGGTGTGATCGGTAGCGGACACTGCTACCGATCACACCAACTCGCGATCCATGGACGCAAGAGCGGCTATTTGTTGGCGGTCTGAAGTGGCAGCTGAGCCCGTTTCTCTACTTTGTGTTGGATCTGCTCTTCGGACAGGATGGGTGCGAAGTCTTCCATCTCAAAGACCTGGCGGATTTCGATTTCGGAGTCGCTGGCGTGGGGGTTGGGGCAACGCTTGACCCACTCGATGGCTTCTTCGAGGGACTTGACCTGCCAGAGCCAGAAGCCGGCGACGAGTTCCTTGGCCTCGGTGAAGGGGCCGTCGATGACGGTGCGGTTCTTGCCGGAGAATTTGATGCGTGCGCCTTTGGAGCTGGGATGCAGGCCGTCCATGGCGAGCAGGACGCCAGCCTTTCTGAGCTCTTCGTTGTACTTGCTCATCTCGGCCATCAACTGTGGATCGGGGAGCGCGCCTTCTCTTTCTGACTCTGCGGTTGCTTTGACGATAACCATGAATCGCATTGCGAAATCTCCTTTGGGTTGAGCGACGATTGTGTGGTTTGTTTTCAAGTTTTTGCTATTTGTTGGTTACCCTGCTTTCACCGTATAGTCGAACGACCAGACTGAAATTCGACAAGTCGGCCAAAAATATTTTTGTTTCTTCCGTTCTTTTATTTCAACTGCCGAATCCGCTCTTGCAGGAATTGCCGCTCTGGTTCCTGTTGGGTCAGCGCCAGAGCTTTTTCATACGAGGACCGGGCCTCGGCTGTCCTGCCGAGCCTGCGGTACATATCCGCACGGGCTGAATGCGCCAGGTAATAGTTGGCCAATTCGCCATCTTCCAACACCGCGTCGATATGCCTGAGACCGGCCTCGGGACCATCGCGCATGGCAATTGCCACGGCACGATTTAGCTTTACAACTGGCGAAGGCTGAATTCGCACCAACCGGTCGTAAAGCGCAACAATCTGCCGCCAGTCGGTCGTCGCGACCGATTTCGCTTCCGCATGAACGGCCGCAATCGCAGCCTGCAGGGTGTAGGAGCCGATGCGGCGGGACTTCAGGGCTTTCTCCAGCCAGGCCACTCCCTCTGCGATCTGCTCCCGATTCCAGAGAGAGCGATCCTGGTCCTCCAGCAAAATCAGATCTCCCTCCGGAGAGGTTCTCGCGGCGTGACGCGATTCCTGGATCAACATCAGGGAAAGCAGCCCAATGACCTCCGGCTCTGGCCGGAGGTCGGTCATCAACCGGCCCAGTCGAATCGCCTCCCCGGTTAGCTCAGCCCGCGTTACCTCCGCTCCCTCCGCAGCCGAGTAACCCTCGTTAAAAACGAGATAGATGACCTGAAGCACCGCGCCCAGCCGCTCCGGAAATTCCCGCGGCATTGGCACCTCGTAGGGAATCGGTGTCTCTCGAATCTTTGTCTTTGCGCGCACAATGCGCTGCGCCAGTGTTGCCGGGGTAACCAGAAATGCACGGGCAATCTCCTCCGTCGTCAGGCCGCAGATTTCGCGCAAGGTGAGCGCAACCTGTCCTTCCGGGGGCAGAGCGGGATGGCAACAGGTGAAGATCAGACGGAGGCGATCATCTTCGATCTCCTCCTCGTCGAGGGGAGTGTCGTTGATGCGCGACTCCATGTGGGCAGCAAGATCTCTCTGTGCTCCATCGAAGCGCGCGCGCCGGCGCATCCCATCGATGGCCTTGAAGCGTGCGGTTGAAATCAGCCAGGGGCGCGGCCTGTCCGGAATACCAGTCTGAGGCCACGACTCCAGAGCGGTGGCGAATGCTTCATGCATGGCCTCTTCGGCGATATCCATATCTCCGAGCAGGCGTACGAGCGTCGCCAGAATCCGGCCCGATTCCAATCGGTAAAGAGTCTCAATGGTCCTGCTGAGTTGTTCGGACACAGGCTGCGGCATGTACGCCAAACTACCAAACGGAACGGCTCGACACAACTGCGCTCGGGCTTCCCCCACCGCACAATTCAGTGGCTCTCTACTGTGCTGATCGATGGTTTGCAAAGGGACAACACCATAGGTCCTCGTAAACGCGGATCGCGTCCGGCAAAATCGACCGCTTCATAAACAGACAGCAAAGGTTTTCATTTGAACGCCTGGTCCTCACGGAAGTAGGTTATGGTGAGACCGAGCGGGTTGACGGGGATGAGCGCATTGGGTACCTTGTCACGCACGATGAAGACGAAGTGCGCCAGATAGCGTTCGCGTTTGTCGAGCTTGTGCTCGCCGGGCGAGTAGTACAGTTCCTCGAATTCCACCGTCGCCTTGTACGGTGGCGTGCGCAAGTCCTCGATGGAAACGTTTTTCACATCGATTTCGATCTGGTCACCTTGGCCGGTGAGGAAATTGTCGATCTGGCTGAACTATGGCCGAGCTTAGCGGGGGAAGCCTTGCCAGCTCTTCCAGTTATTCCGCTGATTTATCGAAAGCCATGGGAATGAGAAAAGTGCGTGGAGATGATTGCAGCGACGCAGAGTAGTTTCTCCGACGGGCATCGCTCCGCCGCTAGGCGGCTCTGGATGAGAGCCGCCGTAAAGAGACTGCATGATACTGCGCGTCGGGTTCAATGCCGATGTAGTGGCGCTGGAGTTGGCGTGCAGCCAGTAGCGTCGATCCCGAACCGCAGAACGGGTCCAGCACGACATCACCGATGGAAGAGAAAGCCTGCACAAGCGGCAACAACGACGAGACAGCCTTTTGCGTGGGATGTAATTCATTTCCGGTGTACTTGAGTTCCAGCACATCGGGAATTGGCGACTCCGGCAACTGCGGGCGGCCCTTTGCCAGCAGGTACGCTTGCTCATGCTGATAGCGGACGAACCGCGCCGACGAGGTATACGTCTTGCGAAATACCAAATGCCCAACCGGATAGAAACCAGCAGCCTTCCATGCGGCCAGGAATCTGTCGGCCTTCGACCACCCGTAGAAGGAAACACAGAACCGGTCACGCTTGAGTACGCGGAATGCCTCGGCGAATGCGGGCTTCAACCACGCATCGCCGGAATCGTTGCGCAGTGTGCGGCCGTCCCGGTCACGGAAGTTCACCAAATATGGCGGATCGGTGAGGACGAAATCAACGCTTGCGGCTGGCATCCGGCGCATCACCTCGATGCAATCTCCCTGCTCCACTGTGTCGAGCAGCGTCTTTGGCTGCGACTGAATTTGAGTTGTCTGATTCTGGTTCATGGCTTTTCTCCGTTTCTGCCCCGTTCTCTCAGGGCACACCGGGCGAAGCCATGCGAGGGGCGCTGCTCCCAAGGCCAAGGCGCGCTTTCTGGAAGGGGACCCAGGCTTGTCCTGGGGTGAGGAGTCCGGAAAGCAGAGCGCCGCCGTGCCGCAGGGCGCAGCTACAGCTCCGAAGCAGTGCCTGAGAGATAAGGTAAGAAAACGGAGAGATGGAGCGGAATCACAGCTCAGATTTGTTCGGAGCTGGGCATCGACACGGGTGCGCTGATGCGCTGTTAGAAGAATTGCTCAGAAAAGACGGCCCAGTTCATACGGCCAAATAATGCAGTTACGGTTCACGCACTGAGCTGAACGTTGCGATGAAACGATATATTCGGACTATCTTCATGACAGACGCCGCTACCTGCCTATAGCTACGCTGGCTGTGATTACTATTGGCGGTGGTGCAATGAAGCGCGGTGAGCTTCACCCCCTCAATTCTCATGCCGGGCTGAATTCTCAATCCCCAGCAGAAATACAGACAGGTGATATGAGGCTGGTGACCGCGAAAGAGTCGCTTCTAACAGCGCAGGATGTCGCCGTGCGTCTGAATGTCAGCATCGACTGGGTGTGGGACCACTCCTCTCGAAAAGCTCCCTACCTTCCCGTGATCCGCATGAGCGATGGAGTTCTTCGTTATCGCGCCAGCGAAATCGAAACCTTCATTCTTGAGCGTGAACGCTTGTCAACTTTGCGACGCAATCGACGCAAAGCGAGCTAACATGGAAGCGGCCCACTTGTTCCCCCACAGAAATAGAGGAATGAATGGGTAGTTCACATCAGCGGGGTTGTGTCCTCGCGCGCGGGAAGAAGTGGTACGGATATTTCCGCCGGACGGTGATTGACTCCGAAACCAATGAACCGGCGAGCCGCCTGATTCCGGTGGTTCTTGGCCTCAAGTCGCAGATGACGAAATACGAGGCCAGGGAGGCTCTGGAACAGAAGATCGCTCAGGAAACCGGGCAACTAGCTGGGAGTAAGGTCGCGCAGGATGGTTCGGCGACCTTCGGCTGGTTCGTTCGCAACCGCTTCTTTCCCTTGAAAGAAGCTCACTGGAAGGAAGAGACCGCCAAGGTGAAAAAGCTGCTGATCCAACGCGACCTCGTCGATGACTTCGAGGAGATCCCGCTGGAGAGCTTCGACAAGTTCACCTTGCAACTCCACCTCAACAAGCTGGCAAAGACCAGATCGAAGGACAGAGTGCTTCAGATGCGGGCCTACCTGCGGGACATCTTCGCCGAGGCGGTCGATCAAGATTTCCTCCGGAAAGACCCCGCGCGCAAGGTCCGGGTGCCGAGCCAGTTGCGCGATGCGGACAAAACAACGCTTACCTGGGAGCAACTCAGGAAGGCGCTCTCAGAAGTACTTATTCGGGATCGCGTCCTGCTCGAACTCGATATGACGAACGCACTGCGCCCCAGCGAGTTGTTCGCGCTACGGTGGCGGTGCTTCAACGCGGAAGAATGCACGATGAGGGTGGAGGAGACTGTCTACAAAGGCAAGATTCGTCCCTGGGGAAAAACCCAAAAGAGCCTCGGGGTGGTGCATATTCCCAAAACGCTGGCATCGGATCTCCAGCTTTGGGCTAAGCAGTGTCCCCATCCCTCGCCGGAGGGCTTCATCTTCCCGAACCGGAGAGGTGGCTTTATGGACACGAGCAATTACCGCAAGCGGGTGCTGCACAAACTGGCCGAGGATCTGGAACTGCCGAAGCTGACGTTTCAGGTCATTCGACGCACGATTGCGACGCTGGCGCAGAAGAAGGGCTCGGTGAAGGACGTGCAGGGCGTGCTCCGGCACTCGCGGACGGCAACCACGGCGGACGTCTATATGCAGGAAATTCCGCGCAGCGTGCAGGCAACCGTCGATTCGATCAGCCGGGAGTTGAGGAAGAAACAGCCCCAGTCTGTCGGGGGTCGGGAAAAAATGTTTGGGAATTTGTTACCAAATGTTACCAAGTCCAGCAGCCCGGGAAATGATAGCGCCTGTAACTGATTGATTTTAGTTGAGTTATTGGTGGACCTGGTCGGGATCGAACCGACGACCTCTTCCATGCCATGAAATTCAGAAAACTGTAAACTATAGACGGTACACACTTACGAACCGGCAAAACCGGCAAAACCGGCCCTCTGGGCGGTATTTGCGACAAAAATGCGACAAACTTTTTAGCTACGGGCCGGAGGGCTGGCCGTGTGGGACCAGCCCTAATCTCTTCGATGTCTCAGGCTCTATATCGCGGGGAACTGCACGGTAACATCGAGTGAGTTATCGTGCGCAAGAGGGTTAGCGTCGCACGGTCAGGATCGAGCGAATCCGCGTGCCCCCAGTGAGCGCGTGCGCGGCGGATGTCACCAGCCACGCAATTCGTTCTTGCGATCCAAAACCGACTTGGGTTTGTCACGAACGAACGGATCGAGACGAGCAGCCTGACTCTTCGCCCATTCGATCCACGCGCGACGCCTTGGCTGTTCCTCCGCAGGGCGCGACGCCGCCCAATCTGTGTACGCTGCTGTGAATCGGCGGATTCTCTCTGCCTCCTCCCATTTCTCCATGCATTGATTTAGGTCGGCCATTTTGGCCTCTTCCTCTTCGATCAATTGGCGAAGTACCGCACGCTCTTGCTCCCGCTCCTGCTGCTCTTTTTGGCGGCGCTTTTGTTCCTCATCGGCTCGCTGTATTGCGATGGCCATGCGCATAAGCCCTGCCACAAAGTCCGGAACCAGGTTCTCGACCCTCTGCTTCTTAGCATCGCTCCACTTGCATCGAAGAGAGCCCGATTGCCAAGTATTCGTGTGGATCAGGAGTTCGAGCTTCCCCGAAGCCTCGAAGGAAGTGCTTATGTCGTAGTCCCAGCGATCCGTTGGATTGGGAACCCTCGGCTTTTTCGTGACTACCTTATTCACACGCTCCTCGATGCCGAACGGAATTCGCTGCCCGTGGATCAGGCTGACAGTAGCTCCGCCCTGTCCGATCTCGACAGCGAGGCCTTGAGCTTCCAAAACGGCCAAGACCTGCGCCATCACTTGCAAGGCACGATCCAATGTCCCGGCCGTGGCCTTCACATTCAGTCCGCCGGCCTCACGCGGAAGCAGGATTCCGTGCTCGTCCTTCCTGCTCTGGCTCCGGAGCAAGCTGGCTGTATGACGAATGAGCGGATGAATCTTGGCCGCGGAGTCAATTGCCGCGGGCTTGAGCGCGCCGGAAGCGAGGAGCTCTCCGACCTCAGAGTATGCCGCCCCTTTCAACTCGGCTGCAGCCTTCCGCACTTGGTCAGACTGTCGGCTCCGGTAAATGACGGGGACGTTTTCCATCCTGGTCAGGGGCAGTTTCCGAGCGCCAGAGTGACCGTGTGCCAGTTTTGCCCAATGACCTCGCCCTGGAACCGGAACTCCCAGTTTCCTGCAAACCTTGCCGAGCGCAACTGATGACACGCCATATTCTTCGGCAATCTTTAACATGGGCTTCTCCCAGACCTGCTGGTAGAGCAGTTCGCGATCATATCGTTCCATTCCTAGCTCCCTGTGGCACTATCCCGAGCATTCACGAGGCCATTGCTTGCACCGCCGCGGTAAAATCTAACGCCGAAGAAGCCATGAAACAAGCCTCCAAGGACGTCCCGTCGGCCGAACTCTCCGAGCCAAAACTACTATTGACCCTCGTCCGGGCGGGTAGGCTCTACGACCTAGAACGATGGATTCTCGCCGACCGCCCGGTGGAGTTGCCCGCTAGCCGCAACGGGCGAAAGAAGGCCCTGTTGCAAGCCGCTGTAGAGACGGGTTTCCATAGCTTGGTTGAGCTTGTCGTGAAGCACGAAAGCAGCCAGGAATCGAAGAATACGGCGCTTAGCGAAGCACTCTCCCAGAAGCGGCTGGATCTCATCGAGTTGCTGGTGGCAAATGGGGCCGAGCCCGCCTCTATCCCTTTTGCTGATGTCCTCCTAATTTGGGAGCCGAAGATCATTGAGTACTTCATCAGCCGCGGTGCTGACTTGGTCACAGACTCGCCCTTCGCCGAGGCTTTTGGGGCGAAGGTTCGAACTGCACTGCGCCCATTCAAGGATTGCAAGCGAGATCACCCGGAGCTTGCGGAATCCCTTCAGGAGCAGGTTGATTGCGCCTTGCGGTATTTCTGTTCCAAGGCCGACTTGCTCTGGGTCAATCTGCTCATTTGGGCCGGCGGTGATGTGCGCTCCAATGGGCCTTGCTGGAGCGTGGAATACACCAAAGATCCCGAGTGCTATACAACCGGGCTCGCTGAAGCCTGCAACTCGGGGAATCTCGACCTGATCAAGAAGCTCAAGCCCGACCCGCTGAAAGACGACATGCCCGACCTGCTTCATTCCGCGGCCATGTCCAAGAAGCGAGAGGTTCTCAAATTTCTTCTGGAAAGTGGAACGGCTCCGAACAACAAGCCGAACGGTGGCTCGGCCGCGCTTGATACTGCGCTTTGGCACCTTGATACAGCCAGGATCTTCGGCGACAGGAACGGTTCGAGGTATGGGGCATGGGAGACTCTCGGTTGCATAGAGGAGCTATTGGCTCACGGCGCCGTTTGGGTGCCCGACGCATACCAGATCAATAATCTCCGTAAGGATCTGCTTGCCTACGATCCGGGGGTTACGATCGACCTCCTTCGCCTGTTCCGCAAGCACAGCTCCTGTCCGGCGGCACTAATCCACAAGCTGATTGGAACGCCGAAGATGAAAGAGCATCTCAAATCCGAAAGCTGGCAGCTCACTCGGCTGGGACTGACGATTGGAAACCCAGCTTAGATATCAATGCTGTGGTGAGCATCTGGCGGTTGTCGCACCGGCGTAGGATCGGCGCAACCGGGTTTATATCAGCGAGAATGAGGGAGTATGCGTGATATCTGGTTCACGTCCGATTTCCACTTCGGGCACTTCAATATCATTCGGTACTGCAATCGCCCTTTTGCGAGCGTGCAGGCCATGGACGATGCAATCGCAGACGGCGTGAACGCCTGCGTTAAGCCGAACGACGTTCTCTATTTCCTTGGGGACTTTTGCCTGGGGAGAGCGGAGCAAGTGATTGCCTATCGGAAGCGCTTGGCCTGTAATACGATCCACTTTATCGAAGGCAATCACGACAGGATTGCGCGAACGCAGCAGCATCTCTTCGCCACCTGGGGCGTACTGTCGGAGATCACCATAGCGAAACAGAAGATTGTGCTTTGCCACTATGCGATGCGGGTCTGGCCGCGCCACGCGCAAGGCGCTTGGCACCTCTATGGGCATTCGCACGGCAACCTGCCCGATGATTCTCGCTCTCTCTCGATTGATGTCGGAGTTGATACTCATGCGTTTCGTGCTTGGCACTTCGACGAACTTCAGGCAGTGATGAAGGCAAGAATTGCGGCGCGAGACTCAAGCGTCCTTGTCGAACCCGGCATCTCTCTAGATAGTCTGGGGGACGAGCCGCGGCGATGAAGAAATCAGATGGATGCTAAGATGGGTAGCGATTGCATCTCGGACAAGAGCTCTCGCAAGTCGAGTAGGAATGGCTCCATCCTGTGCAGGGTAGATTAGCGCTCTCGGTAACGGGCACGATTCAAACTGTTCATCGAAGGTCTTTCGCGATGGATGAAAGTCGTTCAAGAATCAGTGGAACGCGTCCGTCGTCTAAAACAAATCCGGGCAGAACGTCGAGGAACCGGGATTCTGCCAGGAGGTTCGCAGCGGCTTCGGCGAGATACTGCCGGACATCCCTCTGTGACTGCTCAATTTCGCGGGTTATATCGGTGCGCCCTTCAACCACGGCTACGAAATCTTCCAGATCGTGGCTCGCTTGAAAGTCCATTTTTCCTCTACCACGAAACGCTTCCATCTTGGTCGCTAAGAAATAGGGGGCGGTTATGACGCGAATCGTTGGTCCGCTTGGGAGAACAACGGGTGCGGCGTTGTGTAGCGCGGCCTCGTACCAGATATTCGTGAAGCCCAGGACTTCTTTGTTCAACGCGAGTACATCCAACGTCAAGGTGCCGTGATGCCATCGGCAGGTGAGTTGCTGATCTTCCGCAAACTGCGCTTTTCGAAGGCGCTCCGAAAAGACGATGTAATCGGTATAGGTGAGAATCTCTGCGATCACATCGACGTCTGTCGTACCGCGAATCGGTGCGGCGGCCTCATCTGTAACCAGCAGGCCGAGCGTGACGCCGCCTACAAATACGATCTCGTCGAGAAAAGGAGCAAGTTTGCGCGCTGCGTCTTCGAGCAACGGCAAATTTGGGTCAGGCATGAATCTCCTTCTTGAGCAGTTCTACAGCGAGGTTCCGCTCGCGCGTCCTGCCGCCCCGAATGGCATCTGCGAGCGCAAGAATCGCATAGAATCTGGAATCTTGAAGCGCAGCTCTTGGCGCTCCCTTGTAAATAGGCGCGATGGCGATGCCTCGAACCGTCCCCTCCGCGAAACGCCAGACCACGGGGGGCTCCCCGTCTTCCAGGAGGCGTGACTTCAACGGCTCGGCGGCGGCAGCCGTGGGCACGCCGCGCACCAGCGAGCCCATCGCGGGCGGAAAGACGTATCGCAGACCATGCTCCAGAAATTCGAGCAGGCCAGTCCGATTCACCCGCTTTTCCGCGCCTGAAATGTACAGCAGTCCTGAATTAACGCAGCGCTTTAGCGCCTTGGAGATTTCCGAAGGCGAAATGAACAGGCTTGCCGCCAGTTCCTTCGATGGAAGCGAACTGTCATCCTGAATGGCGAGTTTGAGGAGAATCGCGATATCTTGCCCCTGCATAGATAACATTGTAAGCCCGTAATTTCCAATTTGGAAACTGGAAATCGAGGGGCCTGGTAGATTTCTCGTGAGTGGTGCAGCCAAAGGAAGCCAGCCGTTGCTGGGAGAGTCTTTCGTCAGCACTGGCAAGACCTAAAGAGGATATGCGGGATGCTCAAAAGCGATTGTGTTATAATCGTGGATCAGGAGGAACTACGGATGCATTCGTTGCTATTTCACGCCGCGTAACGTGTGGGCGGCAGGAGAACTCGAATGCGTCATCCTCGCTCGTTGGCGGAGCGTCGGCATAATCGGTGGACGATTATCGCCCGTCGTTGTCTCACTATCCTGACTTTCTTTACTTTAGATTCCAAGAACAATCCCGAAGACAATCGCGCTTGGTTCCGCTGTGCCAAGTGGAACCTCAACTGTGGCTGTAAACTCTGCCACGCCGATAAGTACAATAGCGCGCGAAGGAAGCGAAGAGATCAGCTTCGCAGAGACATCGGGGAGAATCTCATAAGCTGGGCGGCGACTCCCGCCGAGAAAGAACTGGAAGTTGGGGAGAGCCTTCAGTATGTTGGCTGCGCAGGGTGGATGTGATCCTCAGGTCATGAATCACGTTGCAGCCAACCTGCATGTAGGCAATGACCGGGCACGGCTGGTTGATTGTCGTCACCCAATTGCTGCCGTTCATGACGATTGATGCTCGGGCCAACTACCAACGACGCCCTCTTTCCAATTGTCGGAAAATGCCTGTCTGTTGTATTCGCCACGAGCAAAGCGCGCTGCTGACACCGTAGTGCTCTGCAATTTCTTCGACTAACTTTCCAGCCCGCGCCATCCTTAACGCCCCTTCGCGCGGGACAAGGAGGGCTGCTCCGAGCCAGTGCGCCTCTGCCTCCATCTCCGGGTTCCATTCACGCTGACCATCGCTGCCAACAAGTGCGACGGGTTCATGTTCTAGGAGGGTGTGAGATATTTCGTGCGACACGTTGCTTGCCTGTCGGTGCGGATGCTGGGTTTCGTTGTGGACGATAAAGCGCCGCCGACCTATAAAGATCGTGATTGCGGAGAACACGTCAGGGTCTACTACCGAGAAATACTGCTTGAACGAGCTTTGCCCATTACGGCTAGCCACGTCGCCCATCGTGAGCACAGGAATTTCGAGATGGTTTGCGAGCGCAAAGACATCCAGCCCATCGCAATCGCGAAGATTGAGTTCTCCCCGAGCTTCCAACGCAATTCGCTCAGCTTCCGCCTTGAACCCGCGCTTCAATTCACTTTAGCTCCTTGGATAATTTGAACGCGGCATTTACCAGTTCTTGGAGCGCAGCTAAGGCTTTTGGGTTCATCTTCTTGCGCCCTCTCAAGAGGGTCGAGACAACCGCCATAGGATCGTCCGTTGCTTGAGGCGCTGCAGTACCGTCCAAGTAAAAACGTTCGGCGGGCGTACCCAGCCACTGCGTGAGCGCAGAAAAAGTATTCACATCAGGAGACTTCCCCTGTTGCATACGCGTCAGCGTCGAAGGGCTAACACCTGCTTCCTTTGCTAACTGACGCCAGGATATTGACTTAGCGCTACGCTCCGAGTCCAGAGCGGCAATGAGCGCTTCCACATTCAGTAGGTTTTGTGGCATGGTCCTCCATGTTGCGTTAGTCGAATACTGTTGACAGGCAGCAACACTGCCGTGCTATATATAGAATACCGTTCGACAGTAGCAACAGTCGAGTGGAAAATTTCACCGTGCTCTCAGGCGAGTACCAGGAAAGGAATATCACCGATGGAAGCGCAAGAAAGCAAGCAGACAGTACGCATTCACATTGACCAGCACCGGCACGAGGTGGGCAGCCCCGCAACCGGTGAAGTCCTGTACGGAGTCGGCCAAGTTCAACCGGGGCTCGTACTCTTTCGGGAAGTGGAAGGTGATAGGGAGGATGTTGAGGTGCCGCGTGGCCCCGAAGTGCTCCATCTCCGTGTGGACGAACATTTCCACAGCGGGAAACCGAAGGTCTATGTGGTTTTCGTGAACGGCGAGCAAAAAGAACTTGTATCGAAAGAGGTCACCTTTGCGGAGTTGGTGAAGCTCGCCTTTCCCGTGCCGCCAGTAGGCAACAACATTCTCTACACGGTGTCTTACGAGGACGGCCCCAAGGCAAACGCTCAGGGATCGCTCAAAGAAGGCGAAAGCGTCAAGGTAAAGGACGGGATGATCTTCAATGTCTCAGCGACCGATAAATCGTAGCGCCGATTTGAGAAGGTTGAGGCAAGAAGGCTTCGACCTTGAGATTCGCTCCGGATACTTGCTGGTTAAGGATGTTCCATATGTGAACTCCAGCAAGCAAGTCCGGAGTGGAGCATTGGTAATGAAACTCGTTCTGGCCGGTGACGAAACCTCGCGCCCGGACAACCATGTTGCGTACTTCGCAGGCGAGCATCCCTGCGACGAAAACGGGATTGAAATCGCGAAGATCAAATGCGGAAGTGGCGAACAGGTCATGGCCGAGGGGGTCACAACTCAGCACTGGTTATCTGCGAAGCCCAAGCCGGACGATGCGTACCCTGATTACTACGCTAAGGTCAAAACCTACGTTGAGATTCTCTCGGGTCCGGCGTGGAGGCTATCCGTCGCACCATTGCAACCCTCGCCAAGGACAAGGGCCACGTCAAGGACATTCAGGGCATGATGCGCCACTCGCGGCTGGCCACCACAACCGAAGTCTACATGCAGTCGCTTGAGGATGGAGTGCGAACGACGGTAAATTCGATTCACGACGAGCTGAGCGGTACGTGGGGACCGGGACCGTCGCGGACACCTCGGAAACAACACACTGCTGTGATCGCTTCGACGAGCGCCGCATCAGCGTCTCAAAAACAGGATCAGTCCGCGAAGCCGGTTCGCGGAGTGGTTTTGGAATTTGCGACAAGAATGCGACAAAGTCGAGGAAGGGAGGTGCTTCTAAATGCTTGAAATGATTGGTGGACCTGGTCGGGATCGAACCGACGACCTCTTCCATGCCATAACGAAAAGTGCTTGTAACTTATTGAAAACATGAGCATCGATGGCGATGAAAAGCACCCAAGAGCATCCTTATAACACCCGAATCTTTTGGTCAACACCCTTGGCAGCACCCTCGGATGTTTTTTGAGTGGCGATTGGCAATGGAGATATGCGCTTGAGAAACAGATCGCTGTTGTATCGGAATCGACCCGTCCAGCAAGGTCGATAAGTGACTGGGGCCGTTCCCGCCATTCCAGAATCGTTTCCGCAGAGATCAACGAACGCTGGCCGACTTCTCGTTACCAATTTTGGTTCTGTGAGTGACTTAGCGATAGTGCGGCAATCGAGGCTTCACGTTTGGCAGCACCGCACTTGCTCGTAGTCTTCTGGGAAAGGAAATTCTCGGCGCGTACACATGTTCGCAGAAAAGCTCTGCTTCTTCGGGCTGTCGTCTCCGCTATTGAGAAGTCGGTCCGTTCCAGGCCTCCGAAAAGGACGTAGTCGCCAGGAGTATCAAGCTGCCCAACAATCCGCGACCTTCCGAAAGAACGTGGTTTTGACCAGTCAGCGTGCTCTCCGTCCTCTGATCCTCCCGCGATCGCTACTGGCTCCGGTGATTACTATCTATCCTGCAATGTCCAAATCGAATTCCAGGATGCCGAGGTCGATTGTTCGAATTATTCCGGGACCTTTTTCGGAAAAGAACATGCACGCTACCCGCATCTTCGACGCTCAGGAAAATTCGTCACTCCGAAGGAGTACGGGCAAAGATAGTCTCGATGGGGCGTTCCCATATCAGTTTCGTTCCAAAGCCTAATGTGTTGTCCGTCAATTTTCCATAATCAATCGCGATTCGCCAAACAGTAGAGTCCGAAGCTAGTGCAACTGGAAACCGGCGACAATATTGTCTTCGTGCGTTCTTCGCATCGTTTCCTTCCGGAATGCTGGCTGATCCGGAGAACTGGAATCCTCGAATATTCGCGATTATCTGAGACTGCGTTGCGACCGTGCCAGAGACCCGTGAATTCCGCAACATAATCGCTCCATGCCGGGTGCTCTTATCTGTCATGATGATGAAGCTCATCTGCTCCGGAACAAAAGCATAGAAACACGTAGCACACCAGACTTGGCTATCCTCCGATGCGGCAACCGTAAGAACGTGTTGCTTCGCGAGATAACTTTGAATCCGGTCGCAATCCTGATTTGAAGCTGCCATGCGTCCTCGCAAAAGTTGATGGTTTGTTGTGTTGTTTACAGGGGGCTCGCGCATTGGAAGTGGTTGAAGCCTTTGCCGGTACTGGCCTATACGGCAGGGCAGTCGGTCGTGGTCCGCAGTGCAGTATTAGCTCTTTTGCCAGAATCCTAGAGCGGGAAAAGTAAGGAAGGTCCGCTCGTTTCCCGCTCTAGGGTCTTTCGGCAGCTATTGGTTCCAATAGTGAAGCACACGCTTGCGAATTTCTTCTGGATACGCGCCTTCGAAAGAACTGTGCCGTAGCCGCCCCTGTCCAGGAGACGGAAGCAAGCAGTCATGAGCCACGCGAACTCCTTGGTGCTTATGCCGTTCCTCTTCCGTATAGCAGGCAAGCAACGGCAACACCGGTCCTTCGCTCGTGATCTGGCGCTTAGTCGGATGGCATCGCGTCGGAACAGCCCACAAATAGTCGATAGGATTTGTGGGGTCTATATCATCATCAAGAACAAAGATAACTGGGCAAAGAAGCCCGAATTTTGTCCTCCAGATAACCTCCGCAATCTGCTTTGTAAACTGCTCGCTATTTACCCCATGCAGTTTCTCTCGCCAATCAGACGGCACTGTAACAAAGATCCAGTGGTTGGCTGTCTCCAGCGGCGACCAAACTGTCGTCACCGGCAGGCCCGCTTCACGCATCAATGCCAGAGCCTCTCCGCCGAGTGCCACGCTCACGGCAGTATGATACTCATCAATCGGCCGTCCTTCAGGAACAAAGGGCCAGATGGCTCCGTCGCGATGAGTAATGCACTCGACGTGATAAACCGGCTGCATGGACTTCTCGGTGACTACGTAGCCTGGATATTCGCCAAACGGACCTTCCTCTGCTTCACGTTCAACGGATACGTGCCCTTCAATGACGATCTCTGCGCTCGCTGGCACTTCCAAATCGTTGGTTTCGCAGAGGACAATTTCGATCGGCTCCCCAAAATGGCCACCGAGATAATCTGCTTCGTTAACATAGTCAGCAAGCGGCATCGAAGAGACAATCGGCAATGCAGGTTCACATCCCTGGACGAGTGCAAAGGGCATCGGCTTTCCAATCTTCCGCCACTCTTCCCAAACGCGGGCGATATGTTGCGGGAGCATGAATAAGCCAGTCATGCGGTAAGAATCCAGTTTCTGGATTCGAGCGATCGACCAGTTCGTCCACTTCCCATCTGGTGTCCGGGCAACAATAGTCCCCCAAGTGTTGCTGTAGGGGCCACCGTCTCCCTCGTGAAGAAAGGGAATTGGAAAAACATCGAGGCTCGCGTCTTTTCCATGCAGGATGTTCTCTTTGCAAGGCGCTGTCTTCACTAGCAGAGGAGGAATTGGTTCCTTCGTGCGCGAACGTGCCAGGCACTCTACGATTTCCAACCAGGTTGCAGTTGGAGGCAAGCCTACAGAAAGAGCAACGCGGGCTGCCGGCATTCCCGGAACAGAACTGACAGAGGCCGGTGCTCCCAGGGTTCGCAGCCCGGGCTTGGCGCCGAGCAGATGATTGAAAAGAAGAGCCGGAGAGCGCAAATCATAGCTGTGACGCGCTAACGCCGCCATTTCAAGGTAAGGGTCGACGTCACGATTAATTTCTGTTATGTCTCCAAGTTCACGCAGGGCCGCAATGTAAGCTCTTAGGTCGTTCAGACGTTTCATTGTGTTGTTCCTCCATCTTCCGAAATTCTTTTTGTCGCAGCAGATCCACTGGATGTGCGCTGTACTCCCTTCCGAGGCCGATCAACCCTCAGTGGCAGCGGGTTTACCCCTGCGTGGATCCCCTTCCACCGTGCAGATAGATTGTTTTCCAGACCGATCTGATCGAGAACTCGTGCGACCCAGTGATCCACGAGTTCATTGATCGTCTGAGGCCGGTTATAAAAGGCGGGCATGGGAGGCAGGATCACCGCACCCATGCGGCACAAGGCCAACATATTCTGTAGATGAATCTCATTGAGAGGCGTTTCCCGAGTGACAAGGATGAGCTTTCTTCTTTCCTTGAGAACAACGTCTGCGGCCCGCAATATCAGGTTGTCAGCATATCCAGTGCATATACCCGCAACGGTCTTCATGCTGCACGGGCAAATGATCATTCCGGATGTCAACGAAGAGCCGCTTGCAATCGATGCAGACACATCGGCAGAGGAATGTACTTGGTCCGCCAGCGACACGAGATCCTGATACGAATAGTCCGTTTCTGTTTCAATCGTGACGCGGGCCCACTTACTGATAATTAGATCGACAGTGACATCAGAGATACTTCTTAGTGCCTGCAGAAGGCGAATTCCTATAATCGCTCCCGTCGCGCCGGTCATGGCTACAATAATTCTCATAGATACCTTCAAACCAAATTAACGTCCGGATACGTTTGTAGAGTTTGCGCAAACGCCCCATTCCTAGCGAGGGCCAGTTGCAGAGAACCTGTTAATGTTTCGGGATCCCCGTCGCACATCGGACTTCTCCCAACTGAACCAGCATTAGCTTCGTGAGTGATTGGCTGCTTTGCAATATTCAAAAGCATAGATGATCTGGAGGAGGTGGAATGATCGACAGATGGGAGTTTGTTTGTCTTTCGTAAGACGTATAATGTCTAGCAGTTATGGAACTGCGCCACCTGAGATACTTCGTTGCCGTCGCCGAGGAACTGAGCTTCACTCGCGCTGCGAAACGCCTCCATACTGCGCAGCCATCGCTGAGCCAGCAGATTAGAGATCTGGAGCAGGAGATCGGCTGCCCGCTGCTAGAACGGGACCGTCAACACGTCTCGCTTACCGCGGCGGGAAAAACCTTCTTATCGGAAGCACGACTCACGCTCGCACAAGCGGAGCGGTCATCCGAGCTGGCGAGGCAGGCTAGCCGTTCGAGTCCGAATCAAATCCGCGTCGGTCTCCTTCCTGGTTATGAAGCGTACTTCCTCTCAAGAGTCTTGCCTGTCTTGAGCACGCGCCTGCCTCAAGTCTCCTTGTTCGTCAGGAGTCTGTCGAGCCGCGAATTGTTGAGCGGCCTGCAGCGAGCCACCATTGACGTGGCCCTGATGCGGCCCACACCGGGCAATGATCGATTCGTGTCCGAGACGGTCCGCGAGGAACCCTTGATGGCGGTGTTGCCGTCAAAGCACCGGTTGTCGAGATTCAAAACGATTAAGCTAGCCCAACTGGCTCAGGAGCGGTGGATCATTCCCTATCCCGATGCGTCTGGCTTCAACGTTCGGCAAACTATCGACGCGTTTCTCGACAAACATGAATTCACGCCAGCCTCAATCCAGGAAACGGATAACGTCCTTGCGAACCTCATTCTTGTTGGGAGCGGAATGGGAGTTGCTCTTTTGCCACAATATGTCCAGGAATTGCGGCTCAGCACGGTCAGTTGTAAACCCCTGTTCGAATCTGCACCTACCATTCAACTGCTGATGGCTTATCACGGGGAAAGTTCTTCCGAGCCCTTGAAGCTCTTCCTTGTTGTAGTGCGAGAAATCATGAAGATCCAGGCATAGTTCCTGGCGCGTCCAAGGTCTGTAGGGATGTCGCGGTCTGTGACATGCTTTATCTTGAGACGGGCACGAAGACCCAGCAACTGCCCTGCGCATACCACGCGCACATCGAAAGTCGGCGTTTTGGTTAGATATCGTAGGTCTCACTCAAGACAAATAAACTCCTACAACAATGCAGTCTTTGACAGAACTGCCACATCAATTCGATGTAAAGATGTAAAGACGCGGGCGAGCAAGCAAGGCAAAGATAGGTGAGTATGCTAAGTCGAATGTCTCTTTGCCATTTAGTTTCTAAATCGCGGGCCGTATGAATTACAAGACCCGGGCATTACCGATTTCGTCAACTTGTTCCCTCGCCGGAGGCAGGAAGTTGATTGCCGCGATCCTGGGCCTGCTTTTTACCATAAGTAGTTTGAAGGAGAAGGGTCATGTTCAACGTCCTTACGGTTACGCGGGAGTATGGCAGCGGTGGATCGGAGATCGGGCGAAGGGTGGCAAAGTTGCTCGGATGGGAACTGCTCGACCGGCAACTTATCGAACGCGTTGCCGCGATGGGCAAGATTGATCTCACCTCTGCAGAGCAACTGGATGGGAAATCAGGAGCGTGGTGGGAGCAATTGCTGAGCGGCTTTCGTCACGGCGGACCGGAGCTCTACGTGGGAGATTCCCCTGCCTCGGAAATCGACCATGATGCTTTGCAGAAGTTGACCGCCAGAATCATCGTCGAGGCTGGCAATACAGGAAACTGCGTCATCGTCGGCAGGAGCTCGCAGTGTGCCTTGCGGCAATTCGCGCAGGCGTTCCATGTGCTTGTATACGCTCCGGTGCCCGAAAGGCTAGAACGAATACGGCAACGCTATCCGCAAGAACACAGCCTGATAGGCTTGCTGCACCAAGTCGATCAGGAGAGGATTCGCTATGCGCACACGTATTTCGGTTGTGACTCGACAAACCGCCAGCTCTATCACCTATGCTTGAATAGCACAATTGGCCTTGACGCCTGCGCGGAACTCATTGTGAGTGCCATGCACTCAGCTAGGCGAGAGGCCCCGGTGAAATGCCCTACCGCACCGGCTGAAATCCGTTGAGCCATTGACGGCGATCCTGCTGGCTGATGGGCACTCATACACTCCGAGATCAGTCGTATACCACGTGAGAGGCGCATCTCACGTGAGTGAGCTGTAATGTGAGGAGCACAGATGTCTATTAGCTCTCCCGAAGAACTTGCGGGAATGGAACAGGCGGGTAAGGTCACTCGAGCGGTGCTTGAAGCGATGAAAGCTGCCGCTCGCGCCGGCATCAGCACTCGCGAGTTGGACGAACTGGGCGCGGCGGTGATGCGCTCCCGTGGCGGAAGGTCCGGGCCCAAGAAGGTCTATGGATTTCCGGGGCACAGTTGCATCAGCGTGAACGACGAAGTGGTGCATGGAATTCCGGGCGCGCGGAAGCTGGCGGACGGCGATCTGGTGAAGCTCGACGTAACGATTGAAGTGAGTGGCTACATGGGAGACGCCTGCGAGACAGTCGCTGTGGGCGATGTCGGGCAGGATCACAGGAAGCTGATCGAGTGCGCGAAGGATGCATTTCAAGCAGGCCTCTCGGCGGTGCATCCCGGCGCTCGGGCCTTCGACATTGGGAACGAAATCCAGAAGACGGTGCATGCAGCCGGCTTTTTCGTAGTGCGTGATCTGGGAGGCCACGGCATTGGGCACACGATCCATGAGGAGCCCCTCATTCCCAACGATTACGACCGCCGTTGCTCCGATGTCATCACCGAGGGACTGGTGTTCACCATTGAACCGATTATCGCCATGGGAACATCCAGGACAATCACGTTGAAGGATGGCTGGACGATTCGCACGCGCGATCACTCCTTTGCCGCACACTATGAGCATACCGTCATAGTGACTGCAAACGGGACGCGGCTGCTAACGGCCTGAGGTTCTTGTTCACAGACAGACCACCGTTGCGGTGGCCTCAGACTGCGGACAAAGCTCTCGCTTTTGCGGGAGCTTTGTTGTGTTCAGAGTCGATGCCTCTCAGAGATACTGATCGAGAAATAGCGCGATGGTACTCATGGCATCCTGCACGGCATCCAAGATGCCGCCCATCTCAATAAATCCATGAATCTGACCAGCAAAGTGACGGTGAACGACATCAGTGCCAGCTTTTCGAGCAGGGTTGCATAAGCCGCGCCCTCGTCGTGGAGGGGATCGTAGCCACCTGTGAAGATGAGAGCGGGCGGAAGGCCCGAATGATCTCGGGCAAGTAGAGGAGAAGCGCGCCAGTCGTCTCCGTCAGCGGGATATGGCAGGAACTTGTCCATGAAGTACTGCATCGTCTCTCGCGTTATGGGAGGGACAGCGGCGTTCTCAATTCGTGACGCATACGATGTCTTTCCGGAGTTGTCCGTTCCCGGATAGATCAGAATCTGGCAGCGCAATGCCGGGCCGCGATCACGCGCCGCAATACATGCTACGGCTGACATACTGCCGCCTGCACTGTCACCACAGATGCCAATATGATTTTCGTCGATACCCAGAGATCGCGCGTTGGCCGCAATCCATCGGGTTGCCGCGATCACATCGTCGGGGCCTGCAGGAAACGGATGCTCCGGAGCCAAACGATAGTCGACGGCAGTCACCGCACATCCGGCAACATGCGCAATCTTCCGGCACACCCTGTCATGGGACTCGAGGTCTCCCATCACCCAGCCCCCTCCATGTATGTAGATGACGGTCGGGACCTCATCTCCCACCAAACCATTGGGGCGATAAACACGCAATGGAATTTGGCCAGCAGGTCCCGTCGCATTTAGGTTACCTACCTCCGCCATTTCTAGGATCGGACCGCCGACGCTTACGCTTTGCCCGCGATAAAATTGCCGCGCCTGTTCGACGCTCAGCGTATTCACCGCAGGTATGCGGCTCTCCTGCATCGTTGCAAGGAGATTCCGTACTTGTGGATCCATGGCCATATTTTCTCTTTTCTCCAGTTGGAACGATATTCCTTCCGTCGAAAACACGTCTCCAGGATAAAGCCTCGACATCAATACCTGGGCTATTACCTTATCTGAATATATGCGGCAGCATCCGTAAGGATGACCGTTGGCTGAGACGTTCTTTCTCTCACGTAAGACGCTGAGCTCTTGCGAGACACTGCACTACGGGGTGATTGCAAACGAGGTTGGATACGGAATTTTCACACGTTTTTGGTGTAATCACCTGCGCTCTCGAGCAGGCGCTTGACCGCGTTGGCCTCAATGCAGGGAAGACGGGAATGGAAGCGGCACTGGAACGGAAAATTTAAGGTGTGAGTTAGCGAATGCCTGGCAGGGGCGAGAGGTTCATGCCGTGCTTGCGGTCAGAGCATCCGCCTTGTTGACCTGTATGCGCAACTACTCTCTGGCCGGCAAAGACTCCTCGTTCTCGCTTTGAATTCCACTTGGTTCGCTGTTAGCAATTGATTGCGTAAGCGCGCATCCCGCGATATAGCCGCTCGTCCAAGAGAGACCGGCGCTATGGAGAATACCACCCAATGATGAAGCATTCTCCCCAACTGCACCACCGGCAGTGTGAAACGCCGCATATAGACCTGGGATTACTTGCTGCTTGGTATTTAGAACCTGCATTTTCGTATTCACGCGCAACCCGCACTTCGTCGCAAATAGATTCGCACCAATTCGAATACCGTAAAACGGTGGCTTGAGGACGGGTATCAGCCACTCTGGCGGGAAATGAAGTTCCGAATCCACACCTGCCTCACAGGTCTCATTCCAACGTCGCACAGAGGCCGATAGAACTCCAGGTTCGAAATTTAACAACTCTCCAAGCTCCTCAATAGAATTGGCTCTTTTGATCACACCTTTTTCGATTGCTAATCGAGCACCCTCTCGCCAATCGTGTGGAGCAACCCAAGTTGGCATTCTGTCCAGATTTGGCATGTCAGGTGTGATTGGCTTGCGACAGCCAACCTGTTTGAATCGCAGGATGTGCGCCTCGTAGTCGTGGTCGAAAATCACGTATCCCCTGCCTCCGGGCTGAGACATCAGGACAATCGCTTGGCTATCCATCTTTTGCCAGACATTTGCTGAAAAGCCGCCGGGGTATGCATCAAGAAAAGGATATCGCTTACCGGAGATGTCAACTCCTAGCCAAGGTTGCCGAGCGAGTTGGGTACTCCCATTATAGAGATACTGATAGAAGCTGCCCCGCTGTTCGTGCAACCAATCGACTCCGCCGTCGAAGGAGACGGAGGAGCCGAGCCCCGCAATATCTGCTCCGAGGCCAATCCCCATTCGGATTGCTTCGCCCGTATCTGACGGCATTGCGTAGGAGCAGGCAGCCCCCGCGTAAGCCTGGGGAATGTATTTCTTAAGCATCTCGCGATTATTTGCAAAGCCGCCTGCAGCGAGGACGACCCCTCTTCTTGCACGGAGGTACAGAGTTCCCTTGTCGGTACGACACTTCACGCCAATGACCCGCTTGCCGTCCTGCACGAGCGCTTGCAATTCAGTTCTGAAAGAGAATTGCGCACCCTGCCGCAATGAGAAGCTGTACATGTGGTCCGTGATCGGCTTCATGCCACGTGCAATGAAACCACCTTCGTCGGCTCCCTCCCAGATATGTCCTGTCGGGCCTGAGAGGGGATCAAGAGACCAAAGGACTCCGCAGTCGCCCATCCAATCCACACACTCCGCACCTTTCACCGCCAACTCACGGAGAAGGCGAGAGTCAACAGAATAATTGTAGTGTGGCAGCATGTACTGTACGAGAGCATCTGGGTCAAATGGAAAGGTTGGCAAGGCAAAACGAGCTGCATTTTGATAGCGTGTCCCGCCGAATGTGATAAAAACGAGCGCCTGTTTGGTTCCACCTCCGACCCAATCTTCAGGAGATTTATCAATAGTGATTACAGAACTACCGCCCTCGGCAACGCGAGCAGTCGCCGCTAGTCCGCCACCTCCAGTACCCACTACTACGACATCGGCTTCTCTATCCCATCTTTTCGGTGGAGGAACAGACGCGATCGGAGAACTCCTCGCTGCTTTCATGCCTTGCCCCACACACGAGAGCGATTGGTCGCAAGGCGTCGCGCGCTCTGTCTACTATGACGTCTATCCCGATTGCGTCTAGCCTGCCGCTGCATTTCGTAACTCCCGTTGAACGAGATCCTTGTTGTGTGTTTCCGATTATTCGCTCTCAAACTCTTCCATTCGCACTTTATATGCATCAGCTCCTGAAGCTATGCGTGACCCTGAATGACAAAGACCCAGCATTCGAAGAAAGTGCGGCAGAACTGGATTTTCACTAGAGCGTTCCCAGAACGCGGTTAGGTGCGCCACGTATTGAGGTTGTGGGACGAGCGGAATGTATTTAATGCCCTTGATATTTAGACGATCTGGATGAATTACTGCGGTGATTCCAAAACCAGCTGCCACCAGCCCAAGAGCTGTAAGAATGTTGCTCACACACCTGACGCTTCGAGGCCGGCAATCCCCAGCTTCGCTCGACTTAGCAGATCCTCCGGCAATGAAAGGCTCATTAGTCAACGACAAGATCAGGTCCTCGCCGCTAAGCATGGGCAGAGCGATGGCATTCTGTGAGCTGAGCTCGTGTTCTTTAGGCAACGCCAGAAACATAGGCTCACCTTCCAAGATGCGAACTCCAGGGGACGAATGGTTCGAGCGCGAATAGAAAAAGCAGATATCAAACGCCCCGACGCGTCCGTTGGAGAAGACTTCGTCAATCTCCAGCTCATAAACCTGAACAGCAATGAGTGGCCGCTCCGAGCGAAATCGGGCGATCAACTCGGGTAAATTGCCCATCATCGTGGCATTCGTCACGCCGAGCGAAAGAGTCCCAGCCATGCCTTGTGCGGCCTGTCTCGTAGAGAGGATTGCAGAATCCCAGGCTCGCAAGAGCTCTTCGGCTTGGCGCGCGAGCACTTGACCAGCATTTGTCAGCTTGATGTTTGGCCCTGACCGTGCAAAGACCTGGCAGCCAAGCTGTTCCTCCAATTGCATGATCGTTCGACTGAGAGCGGGTTGGCCGGTGTGTAGCCGCTCAGCGGCCTTTGTGAAGTTTAGCGAGCGGGCAACAGCATCGAAACATCGAAGGTGGCGTAACTCAATGAAGCACGGAATCCCGACCGAGAATTCAGATGTTTCCACTAGGAAGGTCGGTGGATCGCCGTCAGACGTGATTCTGTCAGTCATCTCGACACTCGAATGCGGCGCAATGCAGCGTCAGATAAATATAAGGTTGCAGCATAGCACACCCTTGAATGCCAAACGGTGATTCAACGCACCGCCGACGAGATGCCAGGAATCACCACGCTCGAGAGCGTTTGGAATAGCTCTTGTTCTTGAGGAATCGCGCTACGCTGAGCGACCGGACTTGGCAGTATTCCTGCGCAGCATACTCATCATTCCTATTCCGAATCAGCATTGGACTTCATTCCTGATGTAAGACAAAGTTCCAACGTCACCCGGCGATTCAGTGTTTGAATATCCTGCCTCGTTTGCACGCTCATGCGGATGTCTGTCAGTCGGACCTTCGTTTTGGCGCGCAATCTGTGCAGGTCGTATCTGTTCGACGAGGTGAGTCGCAGCACATTCCTGTTGTACTTGGAGGAAGGATGACTGAGCGTCATGACTCCGTATTGCGTTTAATAGCGTTAATTTTTCTACTTTTCTTTGTGTCCGTAAGCGGATTTTCCCAGAGCCTTGGGTGGGACGGGGAAACTGGAGTTTTTGTGACGCCGTTGGCTTACACAGCCTCCGGCGAAGGACAGAAGCTTCACCCAGTTGTGGCGTATCACTACTTGAATGGAGGACCAGTTGTAGGGGACTTTCATGAATTCTCAACCACCATTGGAATCGGAAGTCGACTGGAACTCGGATACACGCACGAATACCACATCACCGGAGGCGACGCGAATCTCAGTCCCTTGTGGCAAAACGGATTCGAAATCTTCAACGGTAAGGTGAACCTCCTGCGGGAAAACTGCGCCAATAAAGCTTGGGCTCCAGCGATCTCCGTTGGATTTATCGCAAGAACAGGCGTGCGAAATATCGGAAATTACGAGTCGGCCGGGGCTGGAGTCAGCCCGACCGCAAGCGGGAAGACGGATGGAGATATCTATTTAGTTGGTAGCAAAACAATTCCGAACAAGCTCGCCCCCATCATCCTCAATGCTGGAGTGCGAGGTACGAATGCAGTGTTATGGGGAATAGGTGGTAATGCCCCAGGATGGGAAGCCCGCGCTTTCGGTGCGGCTGCCGTTGTTCTGAAAGGACCTGCGAAGAGCACAATCGTTCTTGCGTCAGAGATAGCACAGCAACCTCACCACCCGCTGAATTTTCCGACCCTCAACATTCCGACAACTCTTACGTATTGCTTACGCCTAATACCGAGCAATAAACAAAGAGTGAATCTCGACTTTGGCTTTGCGCAATTGGCAGGCAAAGTCGGTCCAGGGGTTGACCTGAAGGCGCGTCATCAGTTTGGAACCCAGATCTCTTACGCATTCTAGTTCGGAGCGGTTGCCTGCTTCGTATGTTTGATTGTTCGTTCCATACATTCTTAAGGAAGGTCTTATATGCAAGAACCAAAGTTGCATAACACGTCGTGCGAGGAGCAGTTCGAAAACGTTCCAACCACGGAGTCGAAGAAGCAAGTGTCTCGCCGCGGCTTCTTGAAAGCAGCAGCCACGAGTGCAGCAATAGCCGGAAGCACTGGCCTGATTGGCAGTCTACCTCTCGCAGCAGAAACAACAGCCAGCGTTGCAAGCAGTGAACCGGATGGAGCGAAACCTATCCCTCCGGTTCATCCACCCGCAAAATGGGACGATGAGGCAGATGTTGTAGTAGTCGGCACCGGCGGCGGAGGACTCGCAGCCGCGGTCAAGGCCGCCGAAAATGGCAAGAAAGTCATCGTCATCGAGAAGCTTGGTGAAGAGTCTGTTGGCGGGACTACCAAGCAGGCGATCGTATTCATCAACTACGGTGGCAGCCGTCTCCAGAACGAAGCGAAGTTTGCCGTCCCTTCCTACCCCTTCGACGCGGCCAAGGCCGTCCAGGAGATGTTCCCCTACTTCCAGTACTCGGCTGATACCAATCTTCTGGAAGCGGTCTACGGTGCCATGGGGCCTTGCATCGACTGGATGGAGCAGCTTGGCGTGCCGTGGGAACTGGATCCGTACACCGGGCCTATGTGTCACGTCTGGAAGGGCATCGACAAGGAAGGTTTCATCGCACGCGGCATCAAGCCGGTGACCGATCTGATGTACCGAGTTGCCAAGGAAAAGGGCGTTAAGTTCTATCTCGAAACAGCGTGCGTTGCCCTGGTGTCGGAGGGCGGCAGGATCACCGGTCTCAAGACGCGCAATCTCAGTGGCCAGACCAAGTACTTCAAAGGGTCCCAAGGAGTTGTGCTGGCTGCCGGCGGATTTGCCAACAATCGCGACATGATAAAGAAATATCTGCCGGGCGTCTATGAAGGTGCTGGCTGTACCTACGCCATGCCGAGCGATACGGGAGAGTGCATCCGAATGGGTGTGGGCGCAGGCGCCGATATAGCCGGACTGGGCTCCTCCACCTCGTTCGATGCCGGAATCGACTGGTTCTCCGATGGCAAAGGCACCTTCCACCAGTATCTCTACAACGGTTCCACTCAACTCGCGCGCCAACCGTGGCTGGGGATCGACATCAATGGCAATCGCTACCCGTACTTGGACGTCTATCCCGCGAAGCAGCACAACCCCTGGGATCTGATGCCGAATCAGGCGGCGGTGCATATGTCTCTGCCGGGCCATCGCGGCTATGTGATTTTCGACAAGCACTACGAGGAGAACATCGCGAAGTTCAAGCAGTGGGGATGCCGCCGCCCCATCCAGCCGAACTGGCCGGACATTGATCGTATGCCTGAATGGATCGCCGCGCATGACTGGCGGGAAGGCGCCAAGTATGCGATCGAGAAGGGCGCTATCAAGCGGTCAAACACCCTTGATGGCCTCGGCGAGTTGCTTGGTTTCAAGCCCGGTGTCCTGAACAAATCAGTGGCCTCATGGAATGAAGTGTGCTCAAGCGGAGAAGACAAGCAGTTCTTCTTCCCCAAAGACTGGCTGGTTCCTGTTCTGGAGCCACCGTTCCATGGCATCAAGATCGGTGGAAACCTCTTTGCAACCAAGTGCGGTCTCCGCGTGACCCCGAAGATGCAGGTGGTGGACGTGAACCATAAGGTCATTCCTGGACTTTATGCGGCCTTCCACACGGCGGGTGGCAATATCGGTGAAGCCGCTTTGTCGGGCGAGCCGAACTGCGTTGGCATGACTTTCACAAGTGGGTACATGGCAGGCCAAGCGCTGGTCGAGGAAAAAGCATAAGCACGGCAGCAGAGAATTGGAGATAGATACCACAATGAAAATCACTCATACAGTTCGCATTCTCACCGTCGTTGCGGCGCTTTTAATTGCCTCTCTCGCGTTTGCCAGCGAAAAACCAAATGACCAGCTTGCACAGAAGCACCTAAAGGCAGGAGTTACCTGCGAGCAGTGCCACGGCTCGAAGATTCCTGCCAAAGGAGCGGTTCCAAGCAAGTACCCTTCGATCGGCACCAAGGAGATGTGCCTGCAGTGTCACGGTAGCTACAAAGAACTCGCTCAGAAGACGAGAGGGATCAAAGAGTGGGAAGAAAATCCTCACGCTCACCACTATGGTGAGTTGAATTGCAACCAGTGCCATCGGGCGCATCAGGCCTCAGAATATTTCTGCACCCAGTGTCACATTGAGCTGAAGGTTCCAAGCGGCTGGAAGAAGGCGAAGAACCCAGTCGACGAATAGGACGGTTAAGAAAACCTCCTAATTGCCTCGTGTCTGCCAGTGAACGTTAGGCTGTAAGACTGGATAAGCGGTTCCTAGCCGGCACGAGGCTTTAAGGGATGTTCATCGATAATGATTTCCAGTAATCGACGTCGAGTAGAGGTTCAGAGATGAGGCTAGGCGGCGATAACGACGAGTTCGCTGAAGTCGAACTCGCATGTAAGGAACTAGCACAGGGGCGCGTGGTAGCGATCGCGATTGAATCTATCGAAATGCGATACCTAACAGTTGTCGCCGAGATTGCAACTTTGGACACGATCGAATCCATTGAGAGCGCCGCGGGCGGATTGCTATGGATAACAAATCCAGGCAACTTGGATTTGCGTCAGTTCCCTGTTTTCTTGCAGGGGCTATATATGGTCGGAGCCGCAGTATTCGGGCAGGCGAGACCGACAGATAGGCTAGCGACACAGCGTTCGAAGGCTTGTAGAGTAATCGTCCCGGTAACATGCGGAAGAGATGGTGTGTTTACGCGGGCTGGTATTGCAGAATGCGCGTCCGACCTTGTGAAACTTGCCGGGTTCGCGCCCCACGCAATCGTCTGTGCCTGCGTTCAGGGTGAATTTGTCAGAATAACGGGCGTAGGTCCGGAATTTGTTGCCTCGTGCATTCCGATAGTGAGAGTGTCCGATGTGGTCCGATACCGGGCGTTTGTTGAAAGAACACCAAGTCATGGAGAGATAAGGAGTCGGCGCATATTCGAGAGATTGCTACGGCGACGCTGGGCGCTGCTGCGGATGCGGAGCAGAAGGCGCCTTTGCTCAGAAGAAGATGCGCAATCCAGTGTCATAAAGAGTATCTAAGCCGGGCTCGCCCGAATTGTCGGCCCTTAGTGCCCTGCGAAGCGAAAGATTGTGCTTGTGTGGTTGCGGAGTTCAGTGTAACCAAGTCTGAAACTCAGAGAGGTGTGCGATGTTTGGTGGAAAAATAGGTGTGCCCGAGCTACTTGTCATATTGGTTATTGCCCTCATTATTTTTGGACCTTCCAAGATTTCCGACCTCGGAAAAGGCATGGGTGAAGGAATTAAGAATTTCAAGAATGCGATGAAGGAAGATGGTCAGGCACCGGCAGGTGTCTCCGAGCAGAAGTAGGTCGCCGGAAGCAACTGTCTTTATCGCGGCCAGGGTGCAAACCCGTCTTTAAGAAGGTCGACTGAAGAGTTGTTGACCTGACCACGGTACAATCACGTACCTGTTATTACGAACCGTTTATAAAGTCAGTGTATGAACCTTGGAATGTCGGAAATGATTTTCATTGCTGTGATCGCGCTTATTGTGGTCGGGCCCAGTAGGTTGCCGGAGGTAGCTAGAACTGTCGGCAAACTGCTGGCGGAAGTCAAGCGCGCTTCCGCCAGCTTCCAGGACGATGTGCATACGGAAATGGAAAAACTCGGAGGCGAAATCAAAGAATCTGGCAAGGGACTGAATAGTGGTTCCTTAGGAGCACCAGAAACGCTGCTTCCCGTTTCGATGATGTCGATGTTATCCGGAGTGGATGATTCTCAAGAGCGTCTAATCATGCGGGCGGCCCGGAAAGCTGTGGACTGCGAGAAGGCATTGATGGCGTCGAATTCTGCAGCCAGTGATCGCGCTAGGCGCGCTTCCATAATTTCATCAGATCCCGCCCTCCGCGAAGGGGACAAAGAAGTAACTGGCTCTGTGAGGCACATACAGGCCAACGAAGAATTCGACCTGACTCAAGCTCCTAATGGCGGAAGCGGAAGTGCAAAGTGCAGGGATATTGTGACCACTGGGGAGGCATGCTAGGTGGTAGCCTCTCCGAATCCAATGAACCTATTGCGCAGCAGTCAGGAGCTCTCCTCGATGGGCTTCCTTGAACACCTTGAGGAACTCCGTAAACGCATCATCTGGAGCATTGTCTACATCGGTGCCGGGTTCAGCCTCTGCTACTGGTGGCACGAACAAATTTTCGGTCTCATCCAGAGTCCGATTGTTTTCGCTCTCAAGCGCCACGACCTGCCGGTCCAACTTGTTTATACGAACCCCACCGATCCGTTTAACATGTACCTGAAAATCAGCCTGATCGTGGGCATCTTCGTGGCATCGCCCTTTGTGCTCTACCAGGTGTGGGCTTTCATCGCCCCCGGCCTATATAAAAGCGAGCGTAGATATGTAGCGCCGTTCATGTTCAGCACCGTCGGATTGTTCGTTGCAGGTGGCTTTTTTGCCTACAAGATGGTGTATCCGGCGGCATTGGACTTCCTGATCGATTACAGCAAGCAGTTCACTCCGATGATCACGATTAACGAGTACACCGATCTGTTTATGACGATCGTGCTCGGCCTTGGCGTGGTCTTTGAGATGCCCATCCTCGTCTTCTTCCTGGCCCTGTTTGGCATCGTGAGTCCGGGCTGGATGTGGCGGAATCTGCGCTATTCGATTCTCGTGATCTTCATCATTGCGGCGGTTATCACTCCCACTACCGACATCATGAACATGTGTATCTTCGCTGCTCCAATGGTCATTCTGTACTTGGTCAGCATCGGTGTCGCATACCTTGTACATCCCAAGCAGCGCAAACGACGCAGTCGAAACGTTCCGATGTAGCATGTGTGGTAACTTGCTCACCCGTGCTGGCCTTTAAGGAGCCTCGCGCGGCAGAGGAGGGTACGGGACACTTATGCAGGTGAGCACAAGTGCAAGTTGCGATCTGAAGGCAGCAGCCCGTTGTCATGGCTGAAGAATCACGCGGCAATTTGATATCGCCAAGTTGGCACAGACATGTTCAACCGGTTATTTTGCACAGCGCAATTTGATGGGGACCACATTGGCAGCAAAGACGAACCAACGGATTTCGTCAGCCAGCGTCGAATCCCGCTGATCCATAATCCTGAAATCGTGCGGCATCGCCTTAGATACGAGTGTCTGATTCGTGAAGAGACGCCATCTCCAGCCAAAACGTTACACAAGGTTTTTGCATTGCTTTGAATCACAGGTGTGATCCGCTCGTAGCCCTAGTAAAAGAGCACGCATCGGGTCTGGGCAAGCAAGTCCCGGTGGTCCGGATCGAATGGATTACTTCTGGGACGCAGGGTGCAGTCCTGTGTCGAACTTCCTGAGAGCAGCGTTGCATTCGCGCTGTATTGGAGTGGAATTTGTCTTTGTGAGTGCAGCCCACCAATTTTTAGTCTTGTAAGTTTCTGAGTTTTCGGTTTTGATTTGTCAGTCGCGAACCGTTGGGGAGCCGGTGAGCTGGCGAGCTTTGACGTCGCGCATTGGTGGTTGGCCGAAGAAGCGTTTATATTCGCGGCTGAACTGACTTGCGCTTTCGTATCCAACCTCGAATGCCGCGCTCGCAGCATCGAGTCTGTCATTGAGCATTCGTTCGCGAGCAGCATGTAACCGGAGCTGCTTCTGGTACTGGAGCGGGCTCATTGCGGTCAGCGCGCGAAAGTGACGATTGAACGTCGAAGTTCCCATGCGCGCCATATCCGCGAGTGCCTCTACATGCAATGGCTTATCAAAGTTAGCTACGAGCCAGGCGATTGCCTTCGCTGTTCTGTGGCTCTGGTCCCCCGCGGTGGCTATCGCGCGCAGACGCTCCCCCTGTGGGCCGCGAAGCAAGCGGTAGATGATCTCACCCTGAATCGTCTTACTCAGAAACGGTATATCTTCTGGCGTGTCGAGTAGATCCAGTAACCGCGAGCACGCGTTTAACAGCTCGGCAGTAGTTTTTCCCACGGCAATGCCACGAACTTGAGAGGATACTGCGGGTTCAGGCAAGTCTTCCCGGCTGATGATCTCTCGCACCAGTGGCATATCAAGAGCCAGTCGCAATGCGAGGTATGGCACTTTCTCAGTGGCAAAGATTTGACTAACAACGGGCACATCTACCGAAGTCAACAGAAATGTTGACTCATCGCAGAGGTATGCCGCTTGTCCCATGGTGAGGCGCTTTCGGCCTTGCAAGAATACCGACAGGTTCGGTCCATAGGTTGTAGGGTTGCACGGAGTCGGGGTGTCATGCCGATGCAGAGAGAGCGCTGGTATGGCGGTTCTCTTTTCACCTTCCGCTGGAAGGTATTCAACAACCCTGTGGACAAGCTCCGTCCGAAGTTCAACTAACCGTGAAGCCTGCTCACGCTTCGCGCTTTGCTGATTGCCTGTCTGCCCCATGCATATGCTCCTTTGGACAATTGTACTGTAGCGCAATCTCAACCCGGAACATGCATGAAATCACGCACGATGATCGGAATAGGCAATGATTTGGAGGGATTAGGCTACCGCCAAACTACAAACTGGCAGTAGTGTCGAGACATTGGGATCGTCATCGGCGGGGTGCGCCGCCGGGGGACGACGGGAGCAGCCATGAAGAAACGTACATTGGGAAACAGCAATCTCGAAGTCTCGGCCATTGGATTAGGCTGCATGGGGTTCAGCCATGGATACGGACCTGGGCCGAGCGAGGACGAGGCGATTGTCCTGATGCAAAAGGCATTCGACTTGGGATGCACGTTCTTCGACACCGCGGAAGTTTACGGCGCAGGTGAAAACGAGCGGTTAGTCGGTCGTGCGCTAGCACCCATCCGTAACCAGATCGTGATCGCCACGAAGTTCCATATGGACGACCCCATGTCACGTACCCAGCTCGGCAAGGAGATCCGGGCACACCTAGATGCGTCCTTGGCGCGACTCGGGACCGATCATGTGGAACTGTATTACCAGCATCGGGTGCGGGATTCGATTCCCGTCGAGGACGTTGCCTCCGTCATGGGCGAGTTGATTACCGAGGGCAAGATCCTCGGTTGGGGGCAGTCGCAGTCAAGAGAGGAGCAAATCCGCCGCGCGCACGCCGTTACGCCTCTGACAGCCATCCAGAGCGAATACTCCATGATGGAGCGCATGTTCGAAAAGGATGTCATTCCCGCATGTGAGGAACTCGGGATCGGGTTCGTGCCGTTCAGTCCGCTCGCCAGCGGATTCCTGTCCGGAAAGGTCACGACGAACGACAAGTACATTGGCGATGATGTCCGGCGCGTGATCACTAGGTTCGACAAAGAGAATGTGCGCGCGAACCAGCCGCTGCTCGACCTGCTCACTGCATTCGCGAAGGACAAGGACGCCACACCGGCGCAAATCTCCCTCGCCTGGATGCTGCACAAGAAGCGCTTTATCGTGCCAATCCCTGGAATGCGCAAGCTTGAACGCATCAAGGAGAACCTCGGCGCTGCCGACGTCCACCTGGCCGAGGAGGAATTCGAGCGTATCGAGACGGAGTTGGCAAAGATCGAGATCTACGGCAACCGCACCGACGAGGACATTGCAAAGCTGCGCAATATGAGCAGCTAGTGGGCCGCTGAGTGCCAGCAGCCAGGGAGAATTGACAATGGAGGTTTTACGTTCTGGCGCAGCAGTCGCACTTGCGGCGGTCGTCGCACTTGTGCCGCTTCAGTCAGCCAGCACTCAGTCGGCGGGCCATGTGTCCGACAGAGAAAGACTGATCGGAGCGTGGCATCTGGTGCGTATCGAGTCGCCGGACGCGGACGGCAAGGCGATAGATTCCATTCAGCCGAAAGGCATGTTGATCTACACACGCGACGGCCACATGTCTGTGCAACTCATGTACCCGAAGTCTGCCCACGCTCTCTCCAACGAGTATGTCCTGAACGGGTATGAGGCTTCTTTCGGAAGCTATGACGTCGATGAAACAACGCACACTTTAACTCACCACCTGCAAGGATCGATTACAGGCGACCGGCTCGTCGGCAAGAACCTTCCTCGTGCCTATCAGTTCAGCGCAGACGGGCACCTGATCATCCGCTCGGTTCGGCCCGATGAGCACTGGTCGGTGATGTGGGAGCACTATTGAGCGCGAACACGTTCAAGAATTGAGGAACGCATTATGAACATATCTTTTGAAAACAAAGTGGTACTCATCACAGGCGCTGCTTCCGGCATCGGCCTTGCGACAGCGAAGGCGTTTGCTGAAGCGGGCGCTACCGTGGTGTTGGCGGACTGGAATGAAAAGGCCGCGCAATCAGCGGCAAAGGCGCTTTCTGACAACGGGCATAAGACTCTGGCTATCCACTGTGACGTATCCGATGAGGCCCAGGTGGAAGCCATGGTGAAACAGACGGTTGCCACTTTCGGACGGCTCGACGTTGCGTACAACAATGCCGGCGTGCAGAACGTCCTTGCTGAAACCGCCGACACCACACGGGAAGATTACGACCGCGTGATGGGAGTCAATCTTCGGGGCGAATGGAGTTGCATGAAGTTTGAATTGCAGCAGATGCGCAAGCAAGGAAGCGGCGCCATCGTCAACTGCTCTTCACTTGGTGGACTTGTGGGAGGAGCAGAGCGTGGCATCTACCACGCCGCCAAGCACGGTGTGATTGGGTTCACCAAGAGCGCGGCTCTTGAATATGCCGCTCGCGGCATTCGTATCAACGCCGTGTGCCCAGGACTCATATGGACGCCAATGGTCGATCAGATGGTCGAGGCCGGCCAAGGTGAAGCTATGAAGGCGATGGAGAAGAGTGTCCCGATGGGGCGGGTTGGCCGACCTGAAGAGATCGCCGATGTTGTTCTGTGGCTTTCGAGCGATGCTGCAAGCTACGTGACTGGCCAGTCCATCTCGGTGGACGGCGGATTCATCATGCGCTGAAGGGTGAATCGGGATAGGGCCTGCAGCGATGGGAGGAAAAGCCAAAATGCAGAATCCACTGGATACAAATAAGCACGGCAATTCGTCTCTATCGGACCGCCGCGGCTTCTTAAAGACAGGAGCACTCCTGGGAACAGCCATGTGCTTGTCAACTGCCGCAGAAGGCGTCCTGGAAGGACAGAACATGCCGAAGACGAACAGGTCATCCAGAAGCAAGGAATTGAATCTGCCTGTGATTACCCAGAGGCGCACTTTGGGAACAGGGAAATTCAGTATGGAAGTCTCCGCGCTTGGGCTGGGATTGATGGGAATGAGCTACAATCGCGGTCCCCATCCCGATCGAAATGCGCTGATTGATGTAATTCGCCAGGCTGTGGAACATGGGGTTACGCTATTCGACACCGCCCAGGTTTACGGACCTCTCATTAATGAGGAACTGGCAGGCGAAGCCCTTTACCCTTATCGAAATAAGGTATCCGTCACAACCAAATTCGGGCACAGCATCGTCGATGGGAAATATCAGGTCGGCAAATTGAATAGCCGTTCCGAGAACATACGCAAAGTTGCCGAGGAATCACTCAAGCGGCTCAGAGTCGATGTCATTGAACTCTTCTACCAGCACCGCTTAGATCCAGAAGTGCCAATAGAAGATGTAGCCGGAGCGGTGAAAGACCTGATTCAGGAAGGCAAGGTGAAACGCTTTGGCCTTTGTGAAGTGGGAGCACAAACGATCCGTCGCGCCCATGCCGTTCAGCCCGTCACCGCTGTCCAAAGCGAATATCACCTGATGTGGAGGGAACCGGAGAAGGATGTTCTGCCGGTGCTCGAAGAACTCGGAATTGGGTTTGTTCCTTACAGCCCGCTGAACCGCGGTTTCCTCGGCGGCACATTGAATGAATATACGAAATTCGATTCCGGCAACGATAACCGTGCCACCTTGCCGCGTTTCACGCCGGAAGCCATGAGATCCAATATGGCTTTAGTGGAGGTGCTCAATGCATTCGGCAGAACGAGAGGAGCGACATCCGCCCAGGTCGCTTTGGCGTGGCTGCTTACTCGGAAACCTTGGATTGTTCCCATTCCGGGTACAACCAAGATGGCGCACCTGGAAGAAAACCTGAGGGCTGCGAACCTCAAATTGACCGCCAGCGACATGGTCGAACTTGAAGCTGCTGTTTCAAAGATTGAGATCGTGGGAGCTCGATATCCGTCAGAACAGGAGAAACAGGTCCAACACTAAGGACGAGTGGATATCAATGTAGTCGAACATCCGGCGGTCAAGTGATGACAGTAGGCCGAGAGCAAGAAAGGGAGACCAAACATGCGAGGAGCTGTACTTTATGGGCCGCGCGACGTGCGCTTCGAAGAGCGCGACACGCCAAAGATTCTCAAACCGTCCGATGCAATCATCAGGATCTCGGCCACGTGCGTGTGCGGGTCGGACCTCTGGCCGTACCGAGGCATTCAGAAGATTGAGCAGCCGATTCCAATGGGACACGAGTATTGCGGCATTGTCGAAGAAGTCGGCAGCGCGGTCAGATCCATCAAGCCCGGACAGTTTGTCATCGGTTCGTTCTTTGCTTCGGACAATACCTGCCCGAATTGCAACCACGGATACCAGTCCTCATGCCAGCATAGGGAGTTCGTTGGCGATGCTCAAGCACCTTTCCTGCGTGTCCCGCTTGCGGACGGCACCTTGGTCAGCACGCCGGATGCGCCTCCAGAGGACATGATTTCAAGTCTTCTCACGGTTTCGGATGTGATGGGAACTGGTTGGTTTGCCGCTGCTGCTGCAAATGTGAAGCCAGGCTCAACGGTGGCGGTGGTTGGCGACGGCGCAGTCGGCTTGCTCGGCGTGCTCTCCGCAAAACAGATGGGAGCCGAGCGGATTATTGCGATGAGTCGCCATGAATCACGGCAGAAACTGGCTCGCGAGTTTGGCGCGACCGACATCGTGACGGAACGCGGTGATGAAGGCGTGGCCCGCATCATGGAGCTAACCCGCGGAATTGGTGTTGACTCTGTACTGGAGTGCGTCGGCACTCAGGAGTCGATGATGCAGGCGATTCAGTCCACTCGCCGTGGCGGCTATGTGGGCTACGTCGGTGTCCCACACGGGGTCGAACTCTACGGTGAGAAATTGTTCTTTGCTCACGTTCACCTGCACGGTGGTCCTGCACCGGTTCGTCATTATCTGCCTGAGCTTATCGATCTGGTGTGGAAAGGGCGGGTCAATCCTGGCAGGGTATTTGACCTGACTCTGCCTCTCGATCAAGTGGCGGAGGGTTATCGCGCAATGGACGAGCGACGCGCCATCAAGACGCTGCTGCGTCCCTGAGGTCACATGACCAAACAGAAGCTTAGGAGTTGACAAGATGACCAAATGGGCAAAAGACGAGCTGCGCAAGATTGCTGAGTTCGACGACCTGCATATCTCACCCTTCCGTGAGGACGGCGAGACGTACGGCACACCGACGTGGATCTGGTCGGTTGTGGTTGACGACGCTCTCTATGTGCGCGCCTACAACGGGCAGAACTCGCGCTGGTACAAGGCCGCGAAGCAGCAAAAGGCGGGTCGGATCACCGCGGCCGGCCTGACGAAGGAGGTTTCTTTTGAGCTGGTCGATGGCGCGATCAACGACGTTCTAGACGATGCCTATCGGACGAAGTACAAGGGCAGCCCGTATCTCAAGCCGATGATTGGTGCTCGCGCCCGCTCAGCGACAGTCAAGATTATGCCGCGCGAAAGCGCTAGTTGACTAAGCCTTACAACGACAGGAAAGCATTGCTATTGCAATCTTCACGAAAGGAACACGTATGAGCGAACGACTGAATGATGAACCGCAACACCCTAAACCCGCTCTGCCGACTCGACGTGACGCTCTCATGATAGGCGCAGGCTTGCTGGCCGCACCATTAGTGGCGAGTGTAGTTCCCGCCGCGTATGCGGCAGAAGCGCGTGCCTCAGTCGGGAACGGTCCGTTTCCCGCACATGCCTACGGCGCAACCAGCGCCACCAGTACACTCGGACCTCTGCAAATTGAGCGTCGCGCACTAGCCCCGAATGACGTGCTGCTGGATGTGCTGTACTGCGGGGTCTGCCATTCCGACATTCACACTGTGCGCGGGGAATGGGGACCGACCCCGTATCCTTGTGTTCCTGGTCACGAAATCATCGGTCAAGTGCAGGCTGTGGGGAAAGCCGTAACTAAGTTCAAGGTTGGGGACATTGGCGGCGTGGGCTGCCTGGTCAATTCCTGCAGCACCTGCGAGAGCTGCCTCGCCGATCTTGAACAGTATTGCCTCAACGGCTTCACCTTGACCTACGCCTCGCCCGACTCTTCAAAGGCTGGTCACACGCTTGGCGGCTATTCCGACAAGATCGTCGTCACTGAGCACTTCGTTATTCGTATTCCACCGGGAGCAGACCTGCCGGCTACAGCGCCACTGCTGTGTGCCGGAATCACAACTTTCTCTCCCATGCAGCACTGGAAGCTGGCAGCCGGTCAGCGTGTGGGCGTCGTCGGGCTTGGCGGTTTGGGCCATGTGGCGGTGAAGCTGGCCGTAGCGCGCAAAGCCGACGTCACTGTGTTCACCACCTCCCCTGGCAAGGTCCCTGATGCCAAGAGGCTGGGCGCACGGGAAGCAGTGCTATCGACTGACACTGCGGCGATGAAAGAACTCGCCACCAAGTTCGATCTTTTGATTTCCACGGTGCCAGAAGCCTTCCCAATGCAGCCGTTCATCAATCTCCTCAAACTCGACGGTACTCTCGTCAATGTGGGAGCAATGAATCCGCTTGAGGATGTACATGGCTTGGGACTCGCACGTACACGACGGAGCCTTGCCGGCTCGATCATCGGTGGCATAGCAGAAACCCAGGAAGTCATTGACTACTGCACGACACGCAATATCAAAGCAGACATCGAGCTAATTCGCATCGAGGACGTCAACGGGGCTTATGAGCGAGTCGTGAACAAAGACGTGCGCTACCGGTTTGTCATCGACATGGCTTCACTGAAGGACGGAAGTCAACCACGCTCATGAACACCTTGATGCAGCCACTCACCACTGAATTGAGAGGACGGAGATGAAACTGCTCGCCGCTACCGTTGTATCGCTTTCTATACTCGCGATGGAGGTAGCTGTCGCTCAAGTAGGAGGCACATCAACATCTACTTCCGCCCCGAACGCCACAGTCGAAGATTCGCAGACAATTTATATCGCGCGAAGTGGCACGCAACAGCCGATCAATGGGCCTACCGAGCACTTCACGGGGGCGATACGGATCGAGCCGCTCATCACTGCGCACGATCCATCACGTACCACCATTGCGAAGGTCACATTCAAACCCGGCGCTCGCGAAGCATGGCACACCCACCCGCTCGGCCAGGCACTCATCGTTACGTCAGGCACTGGCTGGATTCAACAGTGGGGCGGCCCGATTGAGGAAATCCGAGCAGGCGATGTCGTCTGGATTCCTGCGGGAGTGAAACACTGGCACGGCGCTACTCCCAACGCAGCAATGGCACAGCTTGCAATACAGGAACAGCTCAACGGTAATGTCGTGGAATGGATGGAGAAGGTCCCCGACGAGCAATATCTAAAGTTTGCCTTCTCTGCTCAACCTAAAACGACGTCGCCATCAGTAGCCGCCGCGACTCCATCTGCTCAGAATTCCCAGACGATCAACATCACGCGAAGCGGTTTACATGAGCCACGGAAAGGGTCTGCCCAATTCTTCACTGGCTCAGTAATGGTTGATGAGCTTTTTTCTTCGCACGATCCATCCCGCACAACCGGAGGGAAGGTCACGTTCGAGCCTGGTGCGCGGACCGCATGGCATACGCATCCGCTTGGCCAGATCTTGATCGTGACGGACGGCACTGGTTGGATTCAGCAATGGGGGGGACCGATTGGGGAGATTCGAAAGGGCGATGTGATCTGGATTCCTGCGGGAGTGAAGCACTGGCACGGCGCTACTCGAAATACAGCGATGACCCACATTGCAATACAGGAAAAGCTGAATGGTAAAGCCGTGGAGTGGCTGGAGAAGGTCACCGACGAGCAGTATCGCAAGTGATCGTACCCGCATATGAAATGTAGGAGGTCCAGATGAAATGGATGGCCGTGATCCTTACCGCGTTCTCTTTGATCACCACATCGTTGGCGCAGGATGGGCAAACAAACGACAGGAGGAAATCAAAACCGATGCAGACTGTAAATGACAGCAAGATGGTGGCTCCGGCACTTGAGAAGTATGCCGAAGGCCCTCTCGCCGAACTATGGAAACGTCCTGGGCTCACACCACGGGATCGAAGCATTGTCACCATCGCCGCACTGATCGCTCGCAATCAGACCGTCGAAATGCCCCACTATTTCAATGTCGCACTCGATAACGGCGTCAAGCCGCGCGAGATTTCTGAGATCATCACGCATCTTGCGTTTTATTCCGGTTGGACAAATGCGATGTCGGCAGTTGCGGTCGCAAAGGATGTCTTTGCTGCTCGAAACATTGGTATCGATCAGCTTGCTCCAGCTTCGCCAGTTCTGCTCACGCTCGACAAAGATTCAGAAGCAAAACGCGCAGCAAGCGTCTCACAGCAATTCGGAAACATTGCTCCCGGAATCGTGCAGTACACCACAGACGTTTTGTTTCGTGACCTCTGGCTAAGACCGGACCTCTCGCCCAGAGATCGCAGCCTTGTGACGGTGAGCGCCCTGATCGCCAGTGGTCAAGTTGCGCAGATCACGTATCACCTCAACAGAGCGATGGATAACGGCTTGACGCTGGAGCAGGTCGGTGAGGTCGTGACGCACTTGGCCTTCTATGCCGGTTGGCCTAATGCGTTTTCGGCACTTCCGGTTGTGAAAGATGTCATAGAAAAGCGAGCACACTAACCTGTCGAGCAAAGGCGATATGCGCTCTTGAATGTCACACCAGAAAGCAGGGAGATCAGGAATGGAAATCACAAGAATTGGATCGCAACCATCAGGGAAAGGGCCTGCGGATTGGTTCACCGGCACAGTGCGGATCGACCCGCTATTCCAAGCGGCGGACCCGGCTCGGGTGAGCGGCGGCCTTGTCACCTTTGAACCGGGAGCACGCACAGCGTGGCATACGCACCCATTTGGGCAGACGCTCGTCATAACGTCGGGTTGCGGTTGGGTGCAGCGGGAGGGCGGCCCAATCGAGGAGATTCATCCTGGCGACGTAGTCTGGTTTCCTCCTATGGAGAAACATTGGCACGGCGCAACGCCGACTACAGCCATGAGCCATATCGCTATTCAGGAAAACTTGAACGGCAAGGCCGTTGATTGGCTGGAGCACGTCAGTGATGAGCAATATCAGAAGAAATAGGCCCACTTTTCTGTAGCCGGCCTGAACGCGAGGTGTCTGGCAATGGACGAGTCAGAAGGAATGAAGCACCCATTTAAGGTACCAATAAAAATACTCAGCGACTTATAGCGAAAGGTACATCCGAATCATGCCGCTCCACTTCCTATGCAGCCTCTCAGCTCCAAGGCAAATGGAGGGTGGCGATTCTGTGCGTGTTACGGTTTGGCGTCTGCTGTCGGGTGCTGGCAATGTCAGCCTGCGAGAGCGTCGGAATTATGCAATGCTCGAGGTGCTGACAGGGTGCGGTCTTCGTCGGGCGAAAGCAGCAGCATTGAAAGTCGAAGACCTTTAGCTCCGTGAGGGCCATTGGGTGATTGCCGACGTGAACGGAAAGTGCGGTCACATTCGAACCGTTCCGGTATAGCGCGCGAGAAATGCAGAACATGTTCGGGCCCGCCGAAAGGTGGCTTGGCGTAGACGACCCAGTTCTCTTGGAAAAGCTGTCGCAGAAACCCGCGAAAACGGCGTGGCTCGGCGAGACTCTGGAGCGAACCTTGAAACTGGAGCTTGTGGGCATAATTCCTATGCCGAATCAGCATTGGACTTAATGGCAGGTGATCAAAGAAACTGAGTACTCGAATTTCCTAAGAATCTCGGCTGTGTTCGCTGGTCTTGCTGCTCAAGTTTAAGGGGCCGAGCGGCCTGCGCCATTTATACGAGCCATTGAGTTACATCAGCTTCATCCTGATTGTCCCCGTCTATTCATAGCCCAGTATGTTGGCAAAAACGGTGAGAAAGGAGACGAAGTGTCGCAAGCCACACTGGCTGAATCTCGCGTGAAGAATCGCTTTCCAGTTTGCGATCTGCGGAATTTGATCGAATGTCTGCAGAGTGAGGGACGACTGTTGCATATGAGCCGCAATGTGCTGCCGGAGCCAGACGTGCAGGCTTTCTGCCGAGCGGCGAGCGAGCTGGGCGGCAGTTCTCTCCTGTTTGATCGCATCACCGGATACGAAGGCAGTCGCCTCGCGCTCAATCTACTTGCATCTTGGGGCAATTGCGCCCTCATGTGTGGTCTTCCTGTCGATACTACGGTTCGCGAAATAGTGGAGGAACTTTGTTTCAGGGCGAATCATTCGCAATGTAAGCCAACATGGATAGAGAGAGAAGATTCTCCCAGTTACGAGTGCATGGAAACGAATGCTGCAGATCTGTACGCGGTGCTTCCTTTGTTTCGCGTTAATCCGCATGACGGAGGTTATTACCTGCATAAGGCGTGTGTCGTCTCGAAGGATCCGAGTGCCGGGGTCGGGCGCGACCGGATGAAATTTGGGATGTACTCCCTACAGGTACAGGGGCGTGATCGGCTCGGGGTTGACCTCGCCGGGACGGATGACCTGAGTCTTCATCTGAGAAATGCGGAGAGAGTGAACCATCCTCTCCGCGTCGCCGTTTGCCTGGGGGTACCTCCGTTGGCAGCGCTGGTGGCCTCCGCCGCGATCGGCTATGAGCGCACAGAATATGACCTAATTTCTGCGCTTTACGATCGCCCGTTTGAACTGACTCGCTGCCTGCAATCCAACTTATCCGTGCCTGTCTACTCGGAGTTTGTGTTGGAAGGCCATATTGAGCCGGGATTGCGTTGTCCAGAGGGGCCGTTCACGTGTGATGGTGGAGGCTTTTCGGAAATCAAGCGTCAGCCGCAGATCATCGTAACGGCAATTGCACATCGGAAAAATCCAGTTCTGGATAACACCTACGTAGGGAAATCTTGGGCCGAGCGTGATTGCATGGTCGGGCTTGCCAGCACGCTTCGGTTGCACAAACAGGCCAGGGATTTTCTTCCAGAAATTGCCCGTTCTGGAACCCGCGCACAAGGAGTGCATTTACGGCTTGGCTTCTGTGGAGGCCATCTCGATGGGAAACGGTGCGCTGACGGAATTGCGTTTCAAGATGTGCTTCCGGCGGAAAGCGAATTGAGCGGCTATAAGCAGGAGATCCGGGAGGTTCGAAGGAGACAGGCGCAATGTCACAGCCGGACCTGACGCCGTTCAGTGCGCTGCAACGGGCGGCCGAAGCCACAGTAGATCAGCAAGAGGTATGTCCCCGTTGCCGGCACACGGCGGTCGTACGAAGGGATGCTCCGGACGGAAGCGGTGTTTGGTCGATTAATGCGTGCGGGCATTGCTATTTCAGTTGGCGCTCCACTGAGGACGCGATTCACGTGCTTGAGGCCTCAGAGGCAGCGATATACCAGCTGCGGGATTCCGACATCGACAGACTAACAATTCCAGTGCCGTTGCTGGCGACTTCAGTGTAGTGGAAGCACTACTCAACCTTTTCTGGGTATGGCGGTGCTGCGGAGTCCGTCACAGGAGAGTCGCTTTCCCGCTTCATAGAGTGAAGCGTGCCTTCCAGCGAGCGAATGTGAACTTTCCAGCAGATCACCACCCGGCTAGGTGCGCCAAGAAGGAGGCCTCAGCTTTCGGCCATATCGCTTTCGCTGAAGCTGAATGAAGCAGGACTGTTGGAGGTACTGGACATATGCGGTACCCACGGTTGGACATGGAGGGATTGACTGCTATTGTGGCCCTGGCAGAGACAGGGGATTTTGTTAAAGCCGGTCAGCTTCTGAGCATTGGGCCAAGCGCAGTCATGAAACGCCTTTCCAAGGCCGAAGGCGAGATACGAACCAAGTTGTTCCAGAGGACACGGGAAAAACTGGTTCTGACCGAGGACGGGAGAGTCTACTTTGAAGAAGCACAGCGCGCCATCGAACATGCTGTATTAGCCGAAGAGAAGGTGAGGTCAACCAAAAGTCTCAAAGAGCGGCGTTTACAGATTGGACGTTCCACACATCTTCCCTTCCGATTACTCGTCGCTCTGGCGCGCCTGACCAGCGAAGACATTCCGGGCATCACCGTTGAACAGACCAGCGGTCTTGACCACGAGATCGAAATTGCCGTTGAAAATGGAACACTCCACGCGGGAGTTGGTCTCTTTCCGGTGAGCCGGCCACATCTCTCGACACTCAAATTGATTGAGGAGCCGATTATGCTGTGCATTCCGCCAGGACATTCGCTAGCAACAAAAGCGGAGATACACCCGGAGGACTTGGAACGGCAACCTATTGTCGCGCTCGGGCGAAACGAACTTCCAGCACTCCATGAAGAGATTGCTGAGTTTTATAGGGGATTCGGCGTCGAACTTTACGTGGTTGCAGATGCTTATACCGTAACAGAGGCTCTCTGCCTTGTGGAACAGCGCATTGGAGTCTGTTTCCTGTCCCGTTCTGCCGCGTCATTGAATCGTGGCGTCATCTCCAAGCCTCTGTCGTCCAGAATCTTGACGCGCAAGAGTGGCATCTTCATCCGCGAGGATAATCAGCATCCCCTCATCCGGAGTTTCATTTCGTTGATCACCGAAAGAATTCAGGTACGGCTATGACTGGTGTTTGGTTTCCCAGTTTGCAAAGAAGTACCGAAGCGGCTTCCGGTAAAGCTCGGCCAGTTGGAGGAGTTCCAGCAGATCGACCCTACGCTCTCCAGTTTCGCATTTGGAAAGAAACGAGTGCGCCCTGCCGATGCGGGTTGAGACCTCCCGTTGCGTTAGTCCCGCTTCGCCCCTAGCCTCGATAAGCCGCTGCACGATATCATTGTAGATATCCTGCAATTCCGCGGTTTGAGCCCTTTTGGAGCGGCGGGCTTCAGCCTGGGGGCGCTTTCTCACACACACAGTTTGGGTGTATTTTATTGAATCCCCTAATAAGGGGCACGGAGCGAAGATGAAGCGGCCTACGTTCGAGTTTCCCGAAGCGAAGGGCAAGACAATCGAAGAGGTGATGGTCTTTGACGACCCAGAAAACGGGCGAGAAATTCTCCTTCGATTCACAGACGAAACGGTTCTGTCGGTAGTCTTGGAGACTTCCACGGTCGTGACGAGCAAGCTCTACTGCAATCACGGCGGTGCGATGCAGACTTTGTGCGAACGTGGTGACGCAGTGCCAGTGGTAACTAGCGTCGTTTCTGGAGAGTGAGCACCTGTTGAATGCGCCGCCGACCCTGACCTCGGTGGATGTACACAACGAGATCGAATCCGCGCCGCACGTCCATCTGGATGGCATCCAGTGTTAGCCCAGTACTCCCTCGCATTACCAAGGTGGCCAGACGGTGAATCGCCTCTTCAGCACTGCTGGCGTGAATCGTGGCCAGCGTGCCCCGGTGGCCGGTGTTGGTTGCATCAAGGAGTGTCCGCGCTTCAGGCCCCCGGACTTCCCCAACAATGATGCGATCGGGCCGGTGGCGTAATACAGCCTTCAGCAGGTCATCGAACGTCACTTGGTTGCGATGCGTATCAGTTTGCGATTCGGCGGAGACGATATGCGGCTTGCGGATGTGAAGCTCCGCAGTGTCTTCAATAATGAGAATTCGGTCTTCCTCTGAAATCGCGTCAGCAAGCACATTCAGGAGTGTGGTCTTTCCACTTCCTGTTCCGCCTGCAATCAGAACGTTCTGCCCGGCACGGACCGCTTGGGTGAGAGTCACTGCCTCAGCCGCCGTCAGCATCTCACGCTCAATCAGATCCTGAAGCCCAAAGTTCCGTGAAGTGAACTTGCGGATGGTGACCACGGGGCGTGGATTGACGACCGGAGGAATCATGGCGGCCATGCGACTGCCATCGGGCAGGCGGAGGTTCATGATCGGTGAGTCGGCGTCGAGCCTCTTGCCGAAGCGATTGGCAATGACTTCAAGGCCGGTCTGTAATGCACCCTCTTCAAAACGGATGCCCGGCAAGGATTGAATTTTGCCGTCCTCTTCGATCCAAACCGAGGAGTCCGGATTCACCATGATCTCGGAGACCGTCTCGGCTTCGAGAAGGTGCTTGATCGGTTTCAGAAACGGGATGATGACTTCGAAACTCACGCTGGTATCCTTTCTGGATCAAAGCCAATCCGCTCCTGATCGAACCACGTCATCATGACGGGCAGGAAGTCCAGCTTCAGAAAGCAGTAGGTAGGAGGCAGCGGGCTGATGCCGTCGAACGCAACAACAATGGCCTGCGCGTTCTTGAGACCGAAGAAGACGTTCTCATCAAAGAGCGGCTCCTTGTGCTTCTGGTACTGCTTGGAGGCCGATACTGATCCCTTGCTCGACGAGGTCCGTCCGCTCAGCCAGCCCACGTTGGCATTCGATCCGGATTCAGAGACGGTGTAGCTGACGCGGGTCTTGTCGGCCTTGCCGCAAAGCTCGTAGGCATAACGGGCGGTGTCCGGATCGGTTGTCGTCAGAAATACCTTGGTGCGAAACGCCTGCAGCAGGGTCTTGACTCCCTCATTCGGCAGAGCATCTTTGAGGCTGGAGATACTCTGGGTTGCTACCACGGGAATGCATCGAGGCTGACGGGATAGAGACAGGAAGCGCTCGTCGCCGGAGGGATTGTCGCCGCCGACGGTGGCGAAGTTCTGGTACTCATCGCAGATGAAGACAGTCGGACGGAAGTACCTCTCCGGGTGCTCATCCATCTCCGGAATACGAAGCAGCACGGCGCGTTGATAGTCCACCTTCATTAGGGTGCCAATGATCTTGGCCAACGCTGGATTCAGCGCAGCCGGGAAATTCAGGCCGACCACCTTGCCGGACTCGATCAGCTCATCGAACGGTCGTAGAACCGCGGCGCGCGGATCGGACAGAGATGGCTTGCCTTCATAGAGTTCTTTTGGTGGACAGAAAACCTTGCGTACCTTGGCATCGGTCTCGAAGAGCGAGAGGAAGATGGCGACGCCCTGAACAATCGAAGTTTTGGTCTCGGAGCGGAAGAACTTCCAGTGCTCCCAGTACCAGTAGTGGACGCTCTCCCAAGCTCCACGCTTCGCTGGATCGCCGGACCTGTGCGTATATAAGGATGCAGTGGCGCTAGTTCGGTGGAGCAGAACATCTTCCAGCTCGTCCGTCCGGCGCGCAATGTACTGGCCCTGCTTCTCATGCCAGGAGAAGCGGAATGGAATGAACACGGATTCGTATCTGAGGTACTCTGCCTTCGACAGCCCTATGAACGAAGCCTCGGTATAGCGCCGCCCAGTTTCAATCAGCATCTGCTCCATGGTTCCTGAGCTGATGACGGTGCGGAAGATGTCGAGCATCGTGACATATTCGTCACGAACGCGGTGCAGCATGATGGCGTAACGGACGAGGTCGGTGTAGGACTGCTGCCAGAACGGTTCCTTGCCTTTGCCCCAGATGGCAATGATGACAGAAGCGATATTGAACGCCTGGGCATAAGCATCGGCATCGTTATAGAGCGGATTGTAGCGAATGTCGCCTTCGAGTGAGACCTCGACATAGTCTTCTCTTCGTCCACATTCTTGTAATATTCGGCGAACCTGACGGCAAAGATCGCCCTTCACTTCGAGCACCACGCCAGATAGTCTGCGCGCCGCATCATTCGCGCGATAGGCGAAGAGCTGCCTCATAGCCGGGAGAACGACAGCCTTCGTCTTTCCTGAGCCGATGGCTCCGACCACACAGATTCCGGTATAGAGGCCGCGCTCAGGGAGCGAGAGCCACGTTGGAGCCGGCGACGGCTTGGTATTCAACTGGTGGTGAAGTTCGCCGACGACCAACTCCAGTGACTCGCGTTCGAGCGGATCGGGATACGGCGGTAACGGTCCCGCAGCTGGATTCCTCTTCGGAGCATAGAAGTGGACATAGGCAAGCGAGAACAGGATGGAGAACACCATGAATGGTGTGCTGTACAGAAACAGGCTGTAGCTCCACACCACTCCATGAAAGATCGCCGGACGCGCCAACGCCAGTAGGCGCAGGAGTGGATCTGCATACTGTAACGAATACAAGCTCTCCAGGACGATGCCGCACGCAGCACTCATCCCGAGTGAGAGCAACAAGCGATACTCGATCAGTCTCTCGGTGACCCGCGAAAGGAATTTCATTATGTACACACTTCCGTTACACCTTGGTTGCCGGTGCGGATGTCTCTGTGATTGGTTTGGAGAGCTGCTCCGGAAGGTTCTTCGGAGCGTTAGTACCGGACTTTCGGTTCGCACTAGAGAGAGAAAGAGCCCGTTCACCTTTCATGAAGAGCGGCTGTTCCGGACCTTGCTCTGTCTTGAATCTCTGGAAATCTTCCGACTGCATGAGCGCGAAGCGCAGCAGCTCGTTGATCACGTAGTGCTGTTCGTTATTTGTCCAATCGGCCATCAGTGCGATGTCGTCAGCAATGGTCTGGTCGATATACGTCTGAAGTTTGGCGCGCTTGACGCGGCTGATACCGTGTTCAATCTTCAGCTTGCTCATCTATCTCTCCTTCATGTTCTTGTCGTTGCAGTCGCCTCGAATGCGAATCTCTGGGAGTTGCGTTATGCATCCATCAGCGATCCGGAAGCGGATTGGTTATGTATTCGTCACCGATACGGATCTCATCCAACACGGCACGTGGGCGGGAGCGACCAGCGCGGCAGGGCCGTCGCGGCAACTGCTGAGCAGTGGGGTCGCTCCCGCCCACGTATTGCCCAGACTTTCGGTTACTGTGTTGCTATTCGCTACGAATCGCATCACTTACCTCCTTACCCTTGCCTTTAACTGCGAACCCTCTCGGAACCCCTGGCCTCACTTCTCCGCAGCGTGGGGTAGGGATATCGAAACAACAGCGTGGTGAATCTCGCTCGGAGTACCGCACCTGGATGTGCAACGATCAAGTGGTTGTTATCCTCGAACAACTCAGCATTGGTAGGAACAATCTCATCGAACCGTTTCCAGAATGCATGCCTGGCATCAGCGAAGTTGAATTCCGAAACCGCAACATAGATCACCTCGAAGTCCCCGAGTGCTCGCAGTAGTTGTTCGGTAGCTGAGAGGAAGCGAAGGAATTTCTCAATGGTCAGCAGCCCATCGTCGATGAATGCAAAGCGCACCGGCGACTGACGAGGATGATCTGGATCGGCGAGCGAGACTGGATAGGACGCGAGCAACGGAATCAGACGACCATCACCGTCAGTGAAGAGCTCCAGCGGAATGTGTCTATTGGTTGCGAAGAAACGGATACGATCCTCAGCTGATTCAAGGAAATGGTCGTTCTCGTTTTCAAGTACGTAGTCGAGCGTCATGAGTCGGGCGCGCACCTCGGCGTCGCCCTTTCTACGCCGGAGTTGCGAATCTGTGTTCCCGGTCAGTCTGTAGATGGAGCGCGAGCAGAGGTGGTAGACGTGCCAGCCCTGCTTGTAGTCCAGGAATTCGATGTGTCCGGCGATGCGCGCCTTCTCCAAGAACCGCATGACGATCGAACCTCTGTTGCGGTCGATGAAGTAGTCGAACTGGCGGCGGAGGAAGTAGCCGGAGTGCGCGGCCACAAGATACAGGAACGAGGCTTCGCGCTTGGTGTAGCCGAGAGATTCAAACGCGACGATGGAATCGACAGTCATGCTCACAGCTCCAAGATGTTTTCCATGAGGTAGTGATCGTCTTCGACCTTGGCGGTCAGGGTTGCGCGGTCGGATGCGGACGCGTAAACGCGAAAACCGGCCTGCGCTTTGGCACGGAGATGGCCAGGGCGGTAGGCGGCGGTCAAGACTTCGATGTCCTCGTGACCGCTTCCACCTTGGGCGAGGTCATACTCGATGCGGGCGTCAGGTATCTGGATTCCGTCGTTCACGTAGGGGAGCTCGAAGCGTTGTGCGACCTTCTGCTTGATCTCGCCCATGCCGCGCTCTGGGTCGGCGCGGCGGGCGGCATAGATGGACTTCTGGACCTCCGACTTCAGCTCGAAGTCCAGCTTCACAAGCAGATTGGTTCCGCCCCTCAGCTCGATGCGCGCAACTTCCTTCTGCCACGCCCGGTAGATCTGCGCGTCGTGCTCCACCTCACGCGGCTTGACCAGACCGGCATAGAGCTTTTGGTCGTGAGGCAAATCGCCAGTCAGACGAGCGAGCGATTGTCCCGCGCGGGTGAGCGTGACGACTTCAATCCGCTCGACTCTGCCGCCGCGTCCATCGCGGCGGGCATTGACGGTATCGACACTTACCATTCCTTTCTCTTTTAAAAAGGCTAGGTCACGTTCCATGCGGGAGCGGCGGCCACCGTAAATCGTCTCGGCCAGATCGCGTGTGGCAACCACGCGGAATCGCCCAACTTCGGAAAGGACCTTACGTTCTTCCTCGCGCAAGGACAGGCCGATCGCTTGCGGCGGGATGGATTGCCTGCGCGGGCGCTGATCCATCGGACGATCAGGTGATGTCGCGTGCCGCTCATCCTTTGGGGGCGCGGGTTGATGCAGGCGGTTGTGCTGGGCATGCGGCACTGTGTGACGGTCGGCGGCGATGGCGGCTAGTGCCTCGCGATAACGTTCGATAGGTGACGGTTCGAGCGGTTGCTTAGAAATTCGGTCGCCGGTCGCCCGCCGACGCGGAATCTCATCTGGAATGTCGAGGCGCATTACTCTTTCTCCTTGCGCTCGGCCGACTCACTGCCCTCAAAATTGAGTGCCGGTTGCGCCGGTGGCGGAGACGGCTCTGGCCGGAGCTGCCCGCGGATGATGGTGATGTCGTACTCGGAGGCGTCGCCGAAGGATTCCATCTTGCGCTGCGCAGCCTCCCGTGCCCGGCGAACCCGCGCAACATGGTCCATGGAGTAATCCATGAATTGCTCGTCGTCTTCGGAGTCTGGTCTGTGAAATGGCGGCCTGCTGTCGTCCCGGTGGCCGCCGCTGTCCTGTTTACTCTTCGCCGAACTGCGAGGTGATTTCTTCTGAGAGTTCCGAGTGTCCACTGTGAATCTCCTGGTCAAGGTGTCTGAGTTTGCGGCCTGTGTCACGGAGGAAGAACTTGCGTTCGATCCAGATGGCGAGGCCGAGAATGTTGGCGAGCAACATTGCGCAGTACAGCGCGATGCTCTTCAGGTAGCTGTGCAGGATCAGGCTGCGCCATGGCGTCAGAAAACGCAGCTCGCCACTGAGCCAGACGATCAGCGCGAGGAAGATCAGCGTGGCAACAAACACGGCATTCGACAGCATCGGACGCCTCCCTACCGACAGCTAGCAGCGAGAGTGAAGGCGGGGAGTTGGCGACTCCCCGCCGGACAGGTTGCGGTGCCCGTCACGCAGCATCGTCCTCGGGTGCGGGCTCAGAGCCGGATGCGGCCGGGCGTTCGAGCTTGCGGACGACGTTGGCGCGGATCTCCCAGCTGCGGCGTTTTGTGCTCTTGCCACTCGGGGTGGCCTCGGCATCGTAGGTGGAGCTGCGCAGCTCGCCTTCGACTTCGGCGTAGTCGCCTTTCTTGAGCAGCTTCGTGGTCTCAGCGGATTGTCCGAACGAAACGACGTGGTGCCACTCAGTGTGCGAGACCCACTCGCCAGACTGCTTGTCCTTGTAGCTGGACTTGGTGGCCAGTGAGAAGACGGTGAACTGGTTGCCACTGGCGGTTGACTTGGTCTCGGCATCTTTGCCAAGGAAGCCCTTGAGCCGGATGTTGTTTTCGTAGAGTGCCATGATCTTTTCCTCCGTTTGGTTTGGCCCGAATCTCACTCGGGACACCCTTTGCGCGAAGCGACGTGAGTGTGCCCCGCTCCCAAGGGCCAGCGCCGCTTTTCGGGAAGGAGCCGCAAGAAATCTCGCCCGTCAGGGCCGAAGCCGCGCGCCGTATGCGCGGGAGACTTGTTGTGGAAGGAACCGGAAAAGCAGAGGCGCGCAGCTCCCTCCGGGCGCGGGATCGGCACCGAGTGGGTGACCGAGGGAATGGCAGGACAACACCAGGAGGAATGGCGCTCGGACAGCGGAACATTCCGGCCATGCTTGGTTGATGACGCGGATCGGACTACGGCCAAGGCGTTCACGTCAGTTCCCGAATGCCTCATCCTCGTGGACATAGCTGATGACGAGGCCAAGGGGATTGGTGAGCAACATCTCGTTCGGAATCTCGTCGCGGAAGCCATAGACCACGTTTGCCGTCCAGCGCTCGCGACGCTGCTCCTGCTGGTCGCCCAACGAGCGGAAGACCTTTTCAAATTCAACGTGCGCGCGATAGGGCGCCTGCCGGGTGTCCTCCAGCACGACGGCTTTGATCTCGATATCCACGTTCGGTGCGCTAGGATCGAGCAGGAAATTCTCCAGAGTCTTCGCCTTGTTAACATGCGCAAGCGTGGCATTCTGCAAATCGTTCGAGAAGAAGTTCAGCGACTGGGAGAAATCGCGATGCAGCGTCGAGTGGTTCCTGCCGTAGTACAGCTCGGTCCAGCGGGCAAGGTAGTACTTGCCAACGCGCTCGACGGGAACCTTGGAGAAGTCGGCATAGTTCATCACTTGGCCACGGCCGGCATCGGTGATCGAGATGACGAGCGGCTTGAGACGCAGCGCCGCAGTTTGCGCCCTATATAAAAGATAGAGCGAAACGCAGGCCACGACGGCCAGCACCAGAATCGCGACCTTCAGATAGGTGTTGGTGACAACCGGCTCCGCGTACAACTCAAGGAATTTGTGACCGGCATCGGTGATCCGAGATTCTTTTTGACTCATGTCTAACTCCCGAGTGGGTTGACCCAGCTACCGCTCCGCCCGCCGAAGATGGATGCGGTGAGTTCCGGGATCTTCACCAGCCCCAGGATGCAGACCGCAAGGGTCACAAACAGCGCGGGCAAGATGGTGAACGCATTGGAAAGGTTGATCGGCCCAATTACACCCAGCATCGCAAGCAGCACTTTGGCAAAGACGAAGATGAAGGCGCTGGCAATGACCTGGTAGAAGCTGAAGCCGATGAACGCCTTGAGCCATCCCCAGAAGAGCCAATCCATCTTTGGCACGATGAAGAAGGGAATGAATATCGGCCCGATTAGGACGCAGACGGCGGCGGCGACATAGCCGTAGGCAACTACGGCGAAGGCGACAGCCTCCATCGCAGCTAATGCGACGGCGATGACGATGAAGGTCAGCTCCTCGTGGAAACTGAAAACGCCGGGCGGAGAACCGAGCTGCTCTTCGGCATTGGTGACCGCATCGGCGATGGTCTGCGTCTGGTTCGATTCGATCTGTGCAGAAAGATGCAACGCCTCCTGGGTAATGAGGTCGCTAAAGCTGTAGCTGGTACCAGGAATCGGCACGGAATAGTAGGTCAGCATTCCCAGACCGAAGGCGATCATCAGGAGCAGGTCGGCGAACTTGGCGAAGTGAAATCCCCCACCGTGCCCTTGGGCCGCAGAGAGTGCGGACTTCACTCCAAACCAGACGATCAGGATGACCGCGAGTCCACGGAACATATTCAGTCCCGTGGACTCGATAGAGGCGCTATTGGCGTTCAAAAGCTGCGAGATCGCCTGCGCAAGAAACGTAAATGGATTCTGCCCCATCGCCTCACCTTCCGCTGATACTGAGCGAGATGCTGTGCATGGAATTGCTCACGCCGTTCGCAACCTTCTGCGTAACCATCGGGAAGTTTTGCTGGAAGTAGATCGCGTTGTTGATGGCCCGGTTCTGGGCGTCGATCTGCTGCTTCTGTGCGATGAGCTGCTGCTGCACGGACGCGGCTAGGATCTGGTTGGTGTCCTGCTGTGAATGAATCTGGAGCAGCGTGGCCGAGTTGATCTTGCCGAGCAGAGCATTCGAGGTCTGTTGGCTTGGGTCGATGGAGTAGGTATCCGACTCCAGGTTGGCGAGTTTCTGCGAGAACACCTCAGAGTTCGAACGAATTGTTCCGAGCGTGGAAAGCGTGCTGGTGGTCGTGCCCTGCGTCAGCTCCGAGGTGGCATACTGATTGGCGATCATCGCCTGGGTAGTGGAATCGAGTGACGAATAGCTTCCCGTGGGATACCTCTGCACCTGCACAACGGCGCCGCTGTAGGCCTGCGATGCCTGTGTTGGGCTACCGATGTTGAGCGCGTTTACCCACGCAGAGGTGTTGCCGTAGCTGTTCGGAGCCGAGAGGTTCGTCCACTGCGCGAAGTCGGACTTGTACCTTGCGGCCAGGTTCTGCGGCATCCGGGACATCTGGTAGGCGAGATTGTAAGTGGTGATGATCTGGTCTCGGGTTTGCAACGCAGTGGTGTATGTCTGCTGCAGCAGATGAAATTCATTCAGCGCGTTTGCGTAGTTGGTTGGATCGAATACCGTCCATTGCGCATAGGCGGACGATGTTCCGAGCAGCGTTGCTGCGAAGAAAATGAGACAAAGAATCCTCTGTGACTTCATCATGTTCTCCTGGGCCACCTTCTATTGGCGGCGAGTTTGTGGATTGGTGTGGGCGAGCGCGTCGCGGAGCTGCTGCTCGCCATTGACCCTGGGCTTGTACCGGAGTGGCTTCGACGGCTGTGGAACGTCGCAGCCAGCCATCACCAGCGACGCAAGCACACACAGCAGGATCGCGCGCATCAGATGTCACCCGGAACCGTGTGGTTCTCGTATGCTGGCAATAGAATGTCCTGGGTGATGTAGACCTTGATTCGGTGGCCTTCTCGAATCGTGATCGTCGGCGGGATATTGATGAACTTGTCGAGCAAGTTCGCACTCGACTGCGAGAGGCTCGCTGCAATGCCGGATTTATAAGCCTCGCTTCCGGAGATGTTGTACCCGGCATTGTTGTTCGTCGCCTCGGCCGCGCCGGAGATAATCCCAAGGGCAATGGACGTACCGAAAATCTGGAGATAGTGGCTGTTGATCTTGTCTTTCAGGCTGGTATCTCCGATCTGGTCGAGACCGTGAAACTGATCGAGATCGACGGAGTACCCATCGGGCATCAGCAATCGGTGGAAGGTGACGGCCAGCCGTTTCTGGCCGAAGTTCGAGACCTTCTGCACATCACCGAGGATGAACGTGCCCTCGGGGATCAGCGCGTGCTGGCGGTCCCGGCTGTAGACTGGATTTGTGACCATGACCTTGACCGGCCCAGCAAATTCGCCGTCGAGGCGGTTCGTGAGGACCGTGTCGATGGTCGTGCCCTCAAAGACCACATAGGGCTGGCCATGGGCAGAGTTGACGTTCACCTCCGGAGCGCGCTTGTTTTCAGCAGGGGGCGGCGAAGCAGAAGCCTGCGGCGACGAGCCGACTGAGCGGGCCGCTAACGCATCACCGGATTCGGCCTGGTTCGCCGCTGGACGCGGAGCGAGCAGCTCGGCGAAGACAAGGTTCGAGACGAAACGGGACTTGAAGGCCAACTCACGTTCCGCGTCCTTCACCGGATCGCGGGGCTGCTCCGCGGCGGGAGCGGGCGATTGCGTAGCAGGAGCCGTTGCGCCGCCGGACACCGCGGAGGACGGGTTGCTGACAGGCACGGCAGCATTGCCTCCCGCCTTTTGTGCTTGCTGGACCTGGCGCTGATCGGCGCTCAGGTCTTGTTCCAGCTCGCGTATCTTGCGCTGGTTGGCATCGGTGGACACCACCATCGGCGCTGTCACCGCAGCCTTTGGAACCGGCCTGTCATGGTTCTTTGAGAACATCACCGCCAACAGGATGAGCACGGCGAGTCCGGCGATGACGTACCCTTGCGCCTGCTTCGGCACAACCCCCTCTGGCAGGCTGCGCTTATCGTGCACTGCCGCTGTTGGTGCGGGCGTCTGAATCTCAGGTACTTGCTTCTCTTCGGGTATCGGTGTCATCTACTCTCCCTTCCGCTGGAACTCCAGCCGGTGCTTGCCGATCTCCAGATAGCCGTGATCGACCACCGTGGGAATCACGTAGGTGCCATCCTTCAGTTGGAAGGTAATCAGGTCCGGCTTTCCATCCTTCAGCTCATAGACAGCGAACTTCTCCGAAGCTGTGGACTTGATGTAGGTGAACCGGTCGTCGTGATAGATCGCCGAAACCTCGAACGGCTTGTCATTGTGGAAGGCGTAGTCGAACTTCAATGCCTGCGTCGGGTAGTCGGAGCGGAACTGTTCGACAGCTTGTGTCGCGTGGCTCTGCGCAATTTGCGCCTGGGCACGCGCGGCGTCGACTTCACTTGCCGACACGAGCCTGGCCGCGCCATTGGCGGCGGCAAGCGAGGACGGATCGGAGGGCTCGATGACGACCTTCAGGTCGGGATCGGCCGTTTCAACATCGTCGAGGGTGAACGAATAGACCGTGCCCTTGTCGGTGATCAGGTTGAGGTTGGAGTGGATGCCTTCCTTGGCCGGATGCAGGAAGCAGTAGCTGCCTACGGCGTCGATGATCCAGAAGTCCTTGTCGCCGGTAGCGACCTCCAGAATCTTCTCCGTCGCCGGAAGTTGAATGAGCGTGGTGTAGCGCATCTTTGCGCGCACACTGACGATGTCGTTGGCGTGGTATTTGACGATGCGGGCTGACTGCTGGCCTTGTGCGAAGGTCGCAACCAGGCCCAGAACCAAAGAAAAGATGGGAGAACGTTTCATCGATTCACCTCGTTGTTGGTTGGGTTGGGATAGTCCTGGGCGAGACGAAGTAATCCTTCTTCTGCGCCGTATTTGGCGAAATACTCCTGTTTGCGCAGGTTGTCGCGAGAGTTGTTGGTGGCGATCCAATAAGTCAGCGCATCGACTTCCAAAATCAGCTTTTTAGTGCCCTGCGGCTGCAGCAGGAGCAGCTCGCGCTTGGGCACCAGCGATTCCAGCAACTCAAGCTCGGTGTCGTTTAACTGGAAGACTTCGCCGTACAGCTTTCGGTCGATGTTCGGGTTCGACAGGAAGATCTTGGTCGGACAGGATTCGTTGACGATGTGCAGCATGTCGGAGGCGGCAAGTTCCACAACCGACTGCGTTGCGAGAATCATCGCGGCATTCTTCTTTCGCCACGTTTTCTCCGCTCGCGTAATCCAGTCCCGGATGGTTTTGTTCTTGAGGAAGATCCAGGCTTCGTCGATTACGAAGATCTTGAACGTAGCCGTGTTGGCGGGTTTGTCGATTTCAGAGGACGCCCTCTGCAGTACGTAAAAGAGCAGCGGCTCCAGCACGTCGGGGTACTGGGACCATCCATCGAAGTTGAAGGTCTGGAAGCGTGAGAACGTGAGCGTGTCTTCGACGTTGTCGAACAGATGCCCGAACTGGCCGGCCTGTGTCCAACGGTGCAGGCGCTCTCCGAGCGGCCCCAAGATGGACGCAAAGTTGGTAATCGTCCTGATCTCGGCGGGCAGCTTGTATGCGCGCTCGATAGATGCGAACAGCACCTTCTCGTCAGCTGTGGTCAACTCGTAGCGGCCACCGGCTTCAATCAGCACACGCAGGAAGAGATAGAGGAAGTTCAGGTTCTCGTGCGTTGGCTCCAAAGAGAATGGGCTGATGGTGAAACCTGGGCTCTTCAATCCGACATTCAAGTACGTCCCGCCGAAGACCCGCGTCAGCGTTTCATAGCTGCCACCAAGATCGAAGATGAAGGTCAGCGGGTCATACTTCTGGAGGGACTGCAGGGTGAACGACAACGAGAAGCTCTTCCCACTACCCGTTGCGCCAAGCAGCAGCGTGTGGGCTACGTCGCTCGAATGCAGATTCAGGTAATACGGTGTGCCATGCGTGCTTTCCAGCACTGCGAGATACTCGCGTTCGAGATGTGGATTCCACTGTGAGCCTGCATCGACCGTGAACAAGAACGACAGGTCGGCGTAATTCGAATTCAGAGCCCACTGCTTGCGGAGATTGAACCGCCGGTTACCTGGCACGGTGGCAAAGAAGGCATTCAGCAGGTTGTAGCCCTCTTCATAGAGCAGGCCATCGTGCTGGGTGAAGAGTTTCTGAAACTCCGCGACCGAATGTTCGACCTTCAGGCGGTCCTCGTCATAGATGACAACAGAGAGTGCGAACTCACCAAAGTTCTTTCCCTCCATTCCCAACGCGGTCAGCGCGCTGCCAAGTTCCGCGATGGCGGCCTCTTTGGAGTCGTCCACCAGTTCGTCACGTGGGCCGGTGTTCTGGCGGTCCTGCAAGTTCGAGACGAAGCTGGTCTTTGAGTTGTGGTGATGACGGCGGCGCGAGGCGATTTCCTTGCGAGCCTTCGCGTTATCGACCGGGTGCCATTCGGTGACCACATGGAAATTCGCAGGGACGTCGAGCAGACCCTGCAGTAACAAGGGCCGCGTCTCGCTGGGGAGTTCTTTCAAGGTGAGGACGCGGACATAGTCATCGTCCATACGGAGGAAGCCGCGATGTGCCTCCAGCTCCGAATCGCACACCTGCCAGTCGAGATGGCGGGCACCGCTGAGCGGCGCCGCATCGATTTTGAAGGGGCGGAAGTTGACGAGACGCCGGACAAGCCGGAAGGTCCTCTCCGCCCCTAGCAGCTCGACCTCGGTGAGGTCATTGAGCTGCTCACTCAAACTCTGAACTTTCTGGTCTAAGCGCAGCCGGTCGCGTTCGGTCTGCTCATGGATCAGCGTGCGTTCCTTGCTGCTGGAGAACAGCGCGTGCAAGTCGCGGAGTGACGCACCTGGCTGTTTTGGAAACTCCGAGAGAGCGTGCAGCAGACTTGTCTTGGCATAGCTTCCATCCAGCATCACCACCCAGAAGATTTCAATCGAGTACAGCCGGTCGGACTTGGACTGAAGAAACGCCGCGCGTTGTTCCACGGTGGCGCGCGCCAACGGGTTCGCATACCCGGCGTTCGGAATTGCCGGCCGGTTGCCCTTGAAGAGAATCTGATAGAGCCGAGTCGTTTCATCCAAGCTGCGTAAGGCCGCTTCCAGTCGTTTCACGGCGTAGTCACGTTCCGCATGGTCTAGGCTTTCGTAGTCGATGCCACCAATGCGAAGCGCACAACCGAGGTCGCCGGACTTGGTCAGGAAGCAGTGCTCATCCCAGAAGCCGTACAGATTGATCTGCGCGGCAAACGATCCCGCTTCCTTCCAATCCTTCGTAATATTGCTAGTCCTGAACATGGCGGCTCCTGATCGTGATGAGTGCTGGTTCCCGCTTCATCGGGTCGTAGCGTCTGCGGAATTTGCTGGAGTTGAAAAGGACGCTAAGAATCTCGACATCGTGCTTGGTGGCAATGCGTGCGATCATCAGACCCACCATGAAGAGTGCGACGCCTCCGAGCAGCGAGTGCAGAAGCGAGAAGATGGCACCGCCCGATATCAACGCGACGAAGAACAGTCGCCGCTCCGCGCCCAGAATGGTCAGCGGGCGGTTCATTGCCTTATAAACGTTGTTTTGTCGTGAACCGCCCTCTGCCATGACCTCTTCTTTCTGCTTATTGAAGGTTTGTTTGTGGCTGACTCCCGGGTTGAGAGAGCGATTACGGAAAGAGCCAGGCCATGAAGTTGACGGCTCCAATGGCCATGCCGACCCCGAAGACGATACCGGCAAGCATTCGCTTGGACTGCCCCTCTCCGTAGGCGAACATCAGCCCGCCAACCACGATGGCGACCAGCGACAACCCCGTGGCAATGCCTCCTGTAAAGGCGGTCTTGAGGACATTGACTGCGTTGTCCCAGGGGTCGCTACCGGTTGCCTGCGCATAGACCGGGAGTGACGCAAGAAAGATCAGGGGTGGGAGCGCTAGGCTTCGGGAGCGCCGGAGGCGAGGCAATTTCACTGAATATCTGTTGAGCATGTGGCTCCTCTATCGTTGGAATTTCCGGGAACTGCCGCTCCCGGCTGAATGTCAGAAGAGAAGATAGGGCGCGAACCGCCTTTGCAGCCGGAAAGTTGTTCCATGAAAAAGTTAAACTTTCTGGGCTCCGGCTCGGGGATGGTGGAAACCGCGCGGCGTAGCCGTGCTAGCCCACTGGGTGGAGACCTGAATGTGCCAATTGAGAAAAGCGATGCCTCACTGGCTCAATTTGGAACCGAGACGAAGTATGCTTTCCTCTTGGGGTGAACTGCGCTGTCGCATCCTTACCTAAGCAGAGGTCCAATTCATGAAGCAGATTTTCGCCGTCATTATCCTCGGTGGTACCGGGCAAGTCGGTGGTGCAGCCGTCGCAGAGTTGCTAGCAATTCCGGAATGCCGGGAAGTGGTGATGGTCACCAGAAAGCCGATTGCGGCGCGAGCGCGGGTGCGCAACGTCGTTCTTGATACCGGTGCTGCCGACTTTGCCGAGCGCACTGCCGCCCTTGCCCGCGAAGTTCTGAGCCAGGGTCCCGCCAGCGCCGTGAGCTGTGTGGGTGTCGGTTCTGGATCGGCGCGCTGGAGCGAAGAAGAATTGAAACAACTTGAAGTCGGCGTCGTCGGTGCCTTTGCGCGTGGCTGCCATGACGCCGGAATCGCCCAGTTTTGCCTGCTTTCTGCCGCAGGAAGCACAGCACGCAGCCGGATTCGATATGCCCGCGTAATGGGCATGAAGGAAGACACCGTGCGCGGCATCGGATTCACCCGCCTCGCCATCTTTCGCCCCGGCATCATCGTAGGCAACTCTCATACCCCCAACTGGGTCGCGTGGTTGGGAAGCCTCGTGCCTGGGCCGTTTGGCAATATTGATCAGCGAATTCTCGGTCGCTCAATCGCCGCAGAGATAGCTTTGCATGGTCGAGAGGCTGGTAAAGTTACCCGCGAAAATGCAGCAATGAAAAAACTCGCTGCGCGCGGGGTCTAGGCTAAATTAATGGCGAGAGACGAAACCGGCGTGCCGGATTATTTCGAACTGATCGCCGGAATTTGGCCAACAGTCTGTCTCCTCACGTGACAACTGATTGGGGGTCCGATCCCTCCGGAACAATTTTCCGTGGACGCCAAATCGCGGAGCAGCTCAGCGACTCCGGGTCGGTGCTTAACGAGTGATTCGCCCTGAAGGCAACAATGGAGAGTCGCGGCAAATCACTGAAGCCCACCCGACTTCGCGGTACTCGTGCGCCCGAACAGTTATTAGTCAGCAGAATGGGCCGAGCGGGGGCGGCGCGTGGAGACGTATCCTTAGGTACGGAATCGAAGAAAGGCATGGTTATGCGCGTAATTGCCGAGGATGAGACGAGGTCGCCGACCGAGTTTCATTGCGCGCTGTGCGACGTCCTTCTGACGCCGGAGAACAATTCCAGAGAACATCTGGTGCCGAATGGGATCGGTGGACAGAAGGCGGTGCGAAATGTCTTCTGCAAAACGTGCAACAACCGGACAGGCAGTGCATGGGATGCGGATCTTACGAAGCAATTGAATCCTCTCAATCTGTTGTTCGCCATCAAACGCGACCGGGGCAATGTGCAGGCTCAGGACTTCACTACGGTGTCGGGTCAACAAGTACGGGTACATCCCGAAGGGCATCTGACCTTCCTTCCCCAAGAACCGGTGTGCACACAGACGGAAGAAGGTCTTCGTGTTCAAACGCGTGTGGGTACCATGGGGGAAGCAAAGACATTCCTGTCGGGGATGAAGCGGCGCTATCCAAAGTTGGATATCGAAGAGCAAATGCGTAACCTGAAGATGGACCGCATTTATCTAAACGATCCCATCTTCACGCAACTCTCACCAGGCGGGCCGGCTGCGGGGAGGTCGTTTGTGAAGTCGGCCTATACGCTGGCAGTTGCCTCGGGCGTTCCGCCTAAGATATGTGTCGAAGCTCGCGCCTACCTGCTCGCAGAAGATGGAGTCCCCTGCTTCGATTATTTCTACAAACGAGATTTGGTGACGAACCGGTCGCAGGAGAGGGTGTTTCATTGCGTTGCCGTACAGGGCGATCCGGCCACGGGCCAGTTGATCGGCTATGTCGAGCTGTATAGTGCATGGCGCATGGTAATCTGCCTTTCATCGCAGTACACGGGACACGCGTTTGAAAGCAGCTACGCGGTCGATCCTAGCACCGGCGAGGAAGTCGCCTTGTCCTTCGATCTCAAGTTCTCGCGTGAGGAGCTACGTGCTGCGTGCGATAGTCAGGACGACTACTCTGGCGAGCTGCTGAAAGCGCTTAACGCGATGATGTCAATTGGCTATCCGGCATCGCTAGCAAGAGAGCGCGAGCGCGTCCTGCTAAGAGCAGTTGCAACGGCGATGGAGCGGCTAGGTATTGGTTCCGGGGACTGTTTGCAGCCGGAACAGGTTCCAGAGTTCTCGCGTATTGTGAGCGAAGAGATGACGCCGTGTATTTTGCATCAAATGTCGATTGCACATGGGCGTGTCGTCTGATCCTCCGGATGTTGTGCACGTTAGTACCGAGAAATGTGCATCAGTCCAGCGATGTGCGTCTAAGATGCCACGGAGTCCCCAATGGGCGCCCAATCGCCTGCGCGCTTTTTCGTTTGATTCCCGCCGTGAACCTACTCATGCAATGAGAATCCAAGCGGCAAAGCTGCCTCAAGATTGATTTGTTCTCCGGTGATGGGGTGGTGGAATTTCAGAAATTGGGCGTGCAGGAAATATCCTCCATCGCCGGGGAGGCCGGGGAGATTTTCAAGAGGCTGGCCGGTTAAGCCGTACAGGGGATCGCCTACCAGGGGATGGCCGATGGATGCCAGATGGATTCTGATTTGATGAGGGCGGCCCGAATTTAGGCTTACCTCAAATGTTGTGGTGCTTGTGGTCCGTGAGATCACCGTTGCCAATGACTTTGCCGGTTTGCCACTTGGGTTGGCGGCCCACACGGAACCGATGCGCGGGTGCGGTACGAGGCCGATGGGTGTGACGATTTCGTAGGCGTCGTGCTGTGCAATGTTTTGAGCCAGCGCCCGGTAGATTTTCTGAACTTTGGGTGTGTTCCAGTTTGCCTCTAGATTAGAGGCCGCCTGCGGTGTTTTGGCGAAGAGGACGATGCCCGTGGTGGTTCGGCCCAACCGGTGGACAGGGTTTGCGTTGGGGGTTTGCTTTTGCACCAAGCGCAGGAGGGTGTTTTCCATGAAGCCGCCGCCGGGGAGGGTGGGCAGCCCGCTGGGTTTGTTAACGGCCACCAGATGGGGGTCATCAAACAGGACTTCGAAGTGCTGAGGGGCGTCTGGTTCGATCCAGGGTGGACGGTTCCAGACAAGGCTTTGGCCTGAAGCGACCGATTCGCTTCCGGTGGCGGTGACGCCGTTGAGGGTGACTTCGCCGTTGTTCAGGTTTTGTTGCCAGGCTTGCGGGGTTGAGTGGGAGTAACGGCTTGCCAAGTGGGAGAGCACGGTTTGTCCATGGTATTTGCTGCTAATGATCGTGGTGTAGGCATAGCCCCGATTGAGCATGTAGTTTGAGTGTAAGCTATGGCATCTGCGGCAGGAGTTGCTGGGGTTCGAGCAATACTGGATTTAGGCAGCAAGAGCTCTAAATGCGTCCAGTGTAGGGAGCCAGATTCCGCGCGGACTACTGGCAATCCGAAAGTTATGCCTTTGGCATAGTACTGAGAAACGATTGTTGTCAGCGATGACTCTCAGCTTACGCATTATCGCCGAGTCACTGCATATATGCGTGTGAAGGCCCGACAACGTGCGGCGTCATTATCATGATGCACATCTTATCGGTATATCTCGGTTCTAAATCATGGCAATGAGATGGGTGAGCGATGCGTGTATTTGTGGCAGGAGCGAGTGGGGCGATTGGTGAACCCGTGATTGCGGAGTTGCTGAAACGTGGGCACTCTGTGGTGGGAATGACAACGAGCGAGACGCGGGCCAAGTTCCTGGAAGGCCAGGGAGCCTCGGCGGCGATCGTGGATGCCTTCGATGCCGCGAAAGTTGTGGCGGCGCTGAGGCAGTCGAAGGCAGAAGCCGTGATCGATGAGCTAACGTCGCTGCCAAAGGACCAAAGCGAGATGCCGAAGTATGCGGCGGGGGACACAAAGCTGAGGCTTGAGGGTGGGGGGAATTTGTTTCGTGCGGCCATGGCGACGGGCGTGCGACGGTATCTGCAGCAGTCGAGTGGCTTCTTTTTGAAGGCGGCGGAAGGGACACTGGCGGACGAGTCGTCCCCGCTGGATGTGAATGCGAGCCCAGGCGTGGCCGCGAGTGCGCGGACGTATATGGAACTGGAAGCGCGGCTGTTCAGCTCGAACGCTATTGAGGGCGTGGCACTGCGATATGGATTCTTTTATGGGCCGAAGACGTGGTATTACCCCGGCGGATCGGCGGCGGAGATGGTATTGCGTCAGCAGGTTCCGGTTGTGGGCAAGGGAGAAGGCGTGTCGTCATTTGTGCATATCAACGATGCCGCGATTGCGACAGTGGCGGCACTGACGGCAGAAGCGGGTGTGTATAACGTGGTCGACGACGATCCTTCGCCGCAGAATGTGTGGCTTCCGTCGTTTGCAAATTTTGTGGGCGCTTCGACGCCTCTGCATGTAAGCGAGGCGAAGGCGAAGGCAATGGCCGGCGACGATGCGGTGTACTACGCGACGAAGCTGAGTGGGGCGTCGAATGCGAAGGCGAAGCTGGTTCTCGGGTGGAAGCCGCGACGGCTCGAGTGGCTGCAGGTTAAGTGACAGTGATTCGGAAGTTTGGACGCGCCTGATTCCCAACGAGTGCTAAATCATCGAGCATCAAATTGAGATGTCTCGCGAGTTCAGCACCGTTCAGTAAGTGCGTTGTCCTGTATGCATCAATTGAAATTCGCCGACAGATGCCCGAATTTGTCTTTGGAGCCCAACTGTGACGCGTCACGAGAGAATCAACCCTCTTTAGATCCAACCTCGCGCTGCCCGCTGTGCAGTTCTCTATGCCTGACCGAGATCGAGCGATCCTTTCGCTAGCAGACTTTCTTAACTCCCTGGCACCTGCCGTCCGAATCCGTTGAGTCCGTAGTTGGTGCGAAGCGCGGAATATCGTATACATTCTTGATTTCTCGTCGGATCTTTCAATGCTGCCATGCGAGCGGTTAACTCCTCGGACGCGAACCAATCCAGCAAAACCTGTTCATCGCTAAAGATGATCTCTTTGAAAGCATTGTCGATACTGCGCTTTTGGAACTCTGCGAATTTTGTCTTCGGCAGGTCCTCGCGTACGATCCAGGGTGGTTCAGCATCCCGAACTGTGAGGTCGATCTCTAGCAGGAGCCGCGGGGAGAGCGCTACCATCACGGAGTCAGGATCGATCATGACCGGCGAATCACACAAGGGAAACGAGTGATTCCGGGTTCGCCACAGCGTCCATTGCGCAAGAGCCGGCAGGATGGTCGCCCGGAAGAGGAATTCACTGTTGCTCCAAGCATTCTTCAGTCGCCAGAAATACTCCCACTTGTCGATTCCTATCTCACTCGCCCTCGAGATTGCAGCCGACATGTAGTCGTAGCTCCGCATCGCGTGCATCATCAACGTAGCGGCCAAGAAGATTTTGTCCTCGAACGACTGGAGATCACCCAGCTTTACTGTCTGCATCCAGGTATCGTAGTGCCGAAGCGATTCAACTCCAGTGAGAATATCCTCGAAGTCGAGGTAGACTTTCTCAGGGTGCGCGGTTACGTACTCCGCCATCGAGTCATACTTCTCGGGATACCATCTGGCGCAGAATCGTTTGGCGGATTCGGGGTCGATCTCCGCAACTCCCAGGTCTTTGTGGAAATGAACCTTCTCAACGGTGGTTCTCAGGACCTTGCCCGCACGCAGGTTCAGCGCGTACACAAGTTGATCTCGTGGAGTGCTTACTCCTACCGTATTCGAGCAATACTCGCGGAAGTAGTCCTCATTCCAAAGGGCCGTCCAGAAACACGGATTGTAGTGATTGCGTCGGGTGAATGCGTCGACCATTGGGGGGCTATACACCGATCATAATCCGATGTACCGTGTAAGGATTCGCGTCTGACCACATTTCAGCAAGTATACTCCGCGTATGCGACCACCTTGCATCTTTTGCGACAACGAATCCGGGAGCGAGGAGCACCTTTGGCCGGACTGGATGCACAGGCTGGTGAAGTTCGCACCGATCAACATTCAGGAAGCGGACGGGCCGGTGATCTACGGCCAAGATCCCGAGCAAAAAATTGATACCGTTTGCCACAGATGCAACAACGAGTGGATGAGCCGGATTGAGGACAAGAGCAAAACCCGGCTCGAATCGATGCTTCTCAACAAGCCGATCAGCATCGACCCGGGCGGCATGAAATTGCTGACCGAGTGGGCCGTTCTTCGCGCGATGGTCTTCGAGTCGATCAAGCCGCGCAACGACAACGAACAATTCTTCACCCGTGAAGAGCGTGCGGCCTTCAAGGCCAACCAAGCAATTCCCGAGAGAACGCGCGTCTGGGTCGGCGCTCTGACCAACTCGCATATCGGCTACCACGGAACCGACTTCACCCTGATAAAGTCCGCGGACGACAAGACCCGGGTCGGCACCGGCAGTGTGGGCACGATCTATGCCGGGCATATCCTCATGCAGACCGTCACTGAGCACCTGCACCTGCTTCATATAGGCGAGCCCGGCCCCATCATCACTCCGCCGCCGGGTCCGTGGGACGAGAGGCTCGTCGAAATCCATCCCCGAAGGCCGAAGAAGGTGGATTGGCCGACAATACCATTCAGCGATGAAGGCCCGACCGGAATCCTCGCGCTCAGGGACCGCTGGCATCTGGGCGGGAAGACGAACAAGATTAGGAACTTGTGATTGGCTCATGATGAAGGAAAAATATGGCGAAATCTGTATCAGAGGTTGAAGACGGGTTTGCTCTGAAGCGCCGCAGAGACATGGCAGACAAAGCGAAAAGCAAGCGGAAAAAGAGAGCGCCTGGCACCGGATATCTCCGACATGTTTCGGGAGGAACAGATGCTAGACGATCAGGTACGTGAGGTCTTGTTCTCCGAAACAACACTGAAGCTCGGAGAAATCCACGGAGCATTGCTGAAATCTGCGCACACCATGGACAAAGAGCGATGGGTTCCTGCTGAAAGGGAATCTGGATTTACAACGTACGAGTGGACGGAGTTTGGGAAATATGTGGGACAGGACGAAATAAACTGGTGGATCGTTGAGAACGAAACTAACCTCGATGAATTGTTGGCGATCACCGATGAGGCGCTCAATGCGGCGCAAATGTTAAAAATGGATGCCGCCAAATTGAAAAACAGAGAGCCAAATTCGTATGAGGCGCTGCTCGTAGATTTAAGGAGGTTCGCGGAACAACATCGCGTTGAAATCGATAACCTGCACAAATATGTCGGGTTGCTCGAGAAACGTCATCCGATGGCACCGCGTATCCTCTTCACCTACCGAGTGTGGGGTTCTACCAGAATGGCCGACCGGGAAATGAATCTGGATGGAGAAGAGACAGGGAGATGGAAGGAAGAGACGCGGAAAGTGCTGGCCGAAATTGTACTTGGAGTCCGTGAACGCGGAGACCTTGTCTATTGGGACACCCACCGCGAAGTAGGGTACGAGATTTATGAAAGTCTGGACCCGGAAACCACCCCGCCCGATTATGAGATTATGCCTCCTGAACCCAGTGTGGTGAGAAGGACTGCACATGCCGTATACGACAAGTGTGCCACCTACTTCCTGGAGATCAGAGACTCCCTGCGAAACATAAAGCTCGATATTGCGAAATTCAAAGGGCAACAGGACCTCTACTCAAGCGATGAGTTTTGGCGAACGTTCATCATGAAGGCAAGCAAAGCAAAAACCACTGAATCGCAGCTATGGGATTTCAAGGAGACGCTAACAGTTTGGCATGTGAAGAACGATCCAGAACGGAGACGAGCTAAAGTTTCATTCACGGAGGATGTCGCGAGTCTTGCAAACACCAGTGGCGGAGTTCTCCTCATCGGAATAAACGATAGACGGGAAATCGTCGGTATCGGTGATGGCCGGGATCTGGAACACCGTCTGAAAGTCGCTAGGGATGTGCTAGAGGAGTTCTTGGAGTACGACCGGGAGCTCGTTACATTCCGGCAAGTTGCGATGGGCGAACAAAGCGATACGATATGCCTCGTCGTCGTGGTATCTCAAGCGTGTTCTTCTGTAGGAGTAAGCGACGGGGAAGGCCGGTTCTCATACCCTGTCCGGCGCGAGACTGGAATCGAGCGCATTGCGAGGACGGACACACCAGCGATCAAAAGCCATCGGAAAAGTGACAATCTCGATTTTCTGATGAAACTGAAACAATTTACGCGCGATAACTAGGCCGCCCGCCAGGTAAGATGAAGTCGGTCTGCTGCAGAATGGGACAGCAGAGCTGAGGCCGCCGCAGCTTTGGCGGGTTTTCAGGGGGATTCGTAGAGAAGTCAAAACGGGGCATTACCACAGACTGCTAGATCCTCTGTTTGGATAGCAATGCATCACTTCTGAGGGGTATTGGCTCCAACAGCGTAGCCATACGGTCGTGTTTCTCGCAGCTCTATCTGCTCGATTGCACGGATCGCATCTTTTCCATAGACCGAGCTAGCTGTCCACGGCCGGATATGCGTAATGGATGTGCGATCGCCGATGTCACCCAAGATCCAAAAGCACCAACGAAACGACTCTGTTAAATCCCGTCCGGAATTGCTGAACACACTGGTCAGATCTGCTCGGTGGGAGAGACTCCGGTGCAAAACAATTCGGATTGCCCGTGGGCATCTCGTCAGGAGGAGGTTCAGGGCGGGCGCCGGCCTGCCTACGTCACAGTGCGCCGCCTGCCTGAGAACATCCGGCAATGCCGCGCAATAGTGCATCAAGTCGTCACTGAGGGTAGAAATCCTGTCCGCACATTCACATTCTGCTTTGTTCCGGTTTAGCCAAAAAGTGAGTTCGCCGATGGTCGCCCAAGCCTCATGATCGAGCGAGGACGCATCCTCGTATGGAATAGGTTTATCGCCAACCCTCGCCCACATTTCATGTGCCATGAGGAAACACTTGACGCTGTCTTGAGGGCAAAAGCTCTCTGGGTCGATTCTGCCGCCGAAGCGGGACAAAATATTCTCTGCACCCTCACACCCGATCTTGCGCAGCTGTTCCAGGTACCAGTCCGTGAACAACCCGATCTGAGTTTCTTCTAGACCTAGGACAAGGATCTTCTTCTTTTCGTCATCACGTAGAGAAAAGAACGCATCGTAGTACACACCTTGGAAGACATCGTCAAACATTTTCCCCAATGCAGATGAAGCCCATCCGGCGAGGAATTGAGTGAAGCTTATGTTTGGTTCGGATTGCCTCTCCAATTGAAAGAGCAGATCGTCACCAGCTTCTGCAACTGCGAGAATTCGTCGGAACTCCTCAGTCGCGTTGTCGATATCAATGCCGATGTCAAAACCACTGAATGCCGCTCTTGTGTCTAGCCATTGAGTTGACAGCAGAATGTTGTCCTTGACATCGAAACTCTCCAACAAGGCGACGACTGAATCCTCGGCGCCTTGGCCCGCTTGGCATATCGCGTGAGCATTTGAATGAACAAAGTCGAGGGCCTCCATCCGAAGTGTCGGAAGGCCCGTGTCCCACGCCTTACGGGCAATGGCGAGAACGTTCAGAAGGTCGACTTTTGCGCTGTGGCGCAAATCAGACATGAGTAATAGCAACACCAAGTCGCCAGTCACCTCTTCCGTGAGATTCTTCAGCAATGCCTTATGGACAGGCCCGGGTTCTGATGAATGGCGCAACCTCAAGCTACGGTTCTGCCGCAGGAGGTGACAGAGGAAAAGGAGGGTGTGAGATTGCCCCGGGTGACCGAGAATTACGTTGTGGTGCAGCAGTTCTCGCCAGATCGCAATCGGTTTGATCCGATTCTCACGACCGGCACGCTCCGACGCTTTCTTTAAGGCTTTCTCGCCGGCATCGAGCAACTCGAGAAATACAGGGTAGACAGAATCATCGTCGATGTTATCTGCCACTATGACGCAGAATGTCCTGTCCAAATCCGACGCGCAACGAGCGCTAGCGACAAAAGCAGAGGAAACAAAAACCCTTCCGTCATCACGTTTTCCGACAAACGGTTCCACGATGATCTCTGATAGTCGATCGCGGCAGTCAGTAAGAACCCGCTGACACTCCCCTCTTACAACGGTCCGGGCGGTTAGGCCAAGCCAGCCGCGGAAACTTGCGTTAAGCACGTTTGAGCCTGCCGCGAACAGGACTGCCCGTGCGACATTCTCATCGTCCAGGCACGAGATTACAAATTCAGCCAAGGGAGCATACCTCGGCTCCTGTAAACGCGCCGCTATACTCTCCGGCGCATAGTCACGCACAAGGTACTCTGCTCGGAAATATTCCCTGAGCAGGTCATGCTCGAACGACACCAGTCCCTGATTGGCGGCAACTAATCGGCACTTCAGCAGTTCGTCAGCGAGAGCAAGCGGCAACCCCAACTTCTGCGTGAGATTCTCGATGAGGTACTCGTACTCTTGCACCGCGAGCGCAGGTTTGAAGTTCTCACCCATGTACCACGCAATGTTTCTGAGCAAAGCCCTAGCGGCTGTTGAGGGCAGCACAGAGCGGACGTACGCACCGTAAAGTTCGGTGCAAGTAGTGCCGACGTCCTTGAGCTGACAACGGCCAGCGACTGTGAGATCAAACGCTGTGGAGAATTGCTGGTAAAAATGAGGAGGAATGCCGGCGCTTTGTTTGCCAGCATGGTAGGAAAAGATAGCTTCCTTATGCACCTGCCCCAAAGGGGCGAGCTCTACCTTCGACACTCTCGCGAACAGTTCGTGCGTCGGAGGCGTTTGTGCTGCGATTATGAGCCTTGCCTCATGACGAAGTTGCAGAGCGCCAATTTGATTTGCAAGGTCAGATTGATCAGCATCGGGGTTCCATCCGTCGACAATTAGGACCGGACGCTTGTTTAGCTGCTCGGCAGCATCGAACAGCTGAGCAGCGGTAAGACGAGTGTATGATCCGATGCTGTCCTGAATCGCCTTTGTCAAGTCGCCGCAGTAATACCGTACGTCCAACAGAATCGGAACCTCATCGAACTGGAGACACATTCTTCGGTAGTGTTCGAGGTGAAAAGACTTTCCAAGACCGCTTCGCCCAAGAAGCAAGACGTCTGTCGTTCCACGGAGTTGGTCGATTACGTTGTGACCGACCAACTCCATCTTCTGAGGGACGAGAAGCGGCGGTATATTGGGCCGCTGTAATCTGGAACTGTATTCATCGAGCGCTTGAGTGGCTTGCTGAATCGCTACGGTGTTCGCGTCGTCTCGACGCATGTATAGCGATGTGCTGGATACTTTCTCCGGTGGGACCGTCTCTGCCAACAACGTGAGGAACTGACCAATCTTCGCGAATTCACCCGCAGGAAAGAAGATCGGACGAATGTTCCATCGATCCAGCTGAGCGCTCCGATCTTCTACACACTCGGTGGCGGGCAGCAGCGCAAAATGTATGGTTCCCTCGTACTTCTTGGCAATGTCAGCGATCAACAGTGTTGTGCGGTCGCTCCGGAGACTGCACCCCAAAAAGAGCAAGGGACGGGCAGCCAGAGCTTGTGCCAAAATGCGCGGGAGCGGCAGATCGAAGTCGATACAACCGGGAGCCCGACCGCCGTATTCACGAGCATATTCTCCAAGTGTTAAAACGCGGCTGTCAGCTTCGTCATAGTCTCCGTGCAACTTCAGCAGAAATGGCTGATTCAACTGGATAGCACGTGATGCTTCCCGTATGTGCGAGCCAGGAAAGACTCGCCCGAAACGCCTGCCGGCGTCTTCAAAGGCGGTCTCCAGGACATGATCGAAGTTTGTGGTTAGAACTGGTCCGCGGACAATCTGTGGAAGGTAGCACACGGCGCCGCCAGTCACTGGCCGATGGAGATTCTCTTCTGCAAAACGCTCCCGTAAGTAGTCGTCGAACGCGTTTGGGTAACGTTCTGCCAGAGTCTCTGCAGCTTCCTCAAATTGCCCCGCAGCCAAATGCGACTTGACCGCTGAGCCGAGTCCGAAACGTTCGGCGCAGATCTCGAGAAATCGGCTCCAGCTTGGATACCCGAACTCAATAAATAGGCCAGCCCCTACAAAGGGAACAATTTGGTCCCTGTGCGAACACAGCAAATGCAAATTCGTGGCATTTGCCCCAATTTGGCCAAGAACAGCAAGCGTCTTGTCGACGAAAGGCTCGGACATTTATCAAGAACTCGAAATTTGGAACAACATAGCTGAATGGCCGACGTGCCGCCAGTGGCCCCGGCGCCCGAGTGCCAATAGTAAAGCGCAGCAAGGCGCACATTTTGGCAAACGTGACCATGTAGGACTGCAGCAAGTGTCAGCCTGATCGTCCTCGTCGTCAACTTTCAAGTATTACGAAACCCAGCGCCAAGTCAAGCAAAGCAGAGCGACCGGCTAGAGCAGATGTAAGGGCGCCAACGGTTTTCGGGCCTGCCCGCATCCCGGCCGATGTTGACCATGTTGTCGCAAAGTGGGCTTTGGTCTGATTGGACTAGGGCTCAACCGCCGCATTGGAGCGGCGCGGCGTCAATGGAAGTCGTGTGAGCGTACCTCTGCCTTGCTGATCGCCAGCGGGCGAATCGTTGCGACCTTTACAGAGATAACGTTCTCCTGATTTTGTAGCTCTCCTTCGATCAGCAGAAATTTCTCATACACCACTATCTGCTTAAACTGCTCATAAACAGCGGGAGTAATGATGGCGTTGGCGATTCCTGTTTCATCCTCGATGCTGAGGAAGACGAAGCCCTTGGCGGTACCGGGGCGCTGGCGGGCAATGACGCATCCTGCAACGTGCACGGGCTGTTTGTCGCGCATTGTGGCGAGATCGGCGGCAGAACGGATGCCCATGCGGCGTAGTTTCTCGCGTTGAAAGGCCATGGGGTGTTTGCCGACCGTCACTCCGGTTCCGGCAAAGTCGGCGACTAGGCGCTCTTCGAGATTCATCTGCTGCAAGGGCGAGGCGGTGTCTTCTTCCTCCAGTGTGTTGAGCAATGGCCCCGCCGGGCGACCTGCATACTCCACCTGCCATAGCGCGTCGCGACGGTGTTCCACTTCGCCAAGAGAATTGAGCGCACCGATTCTTGCCAGCAATGTGAGATCGCTCTTGCGCAGTTCAGGTACACGCAGAGCGAGGTCTTGAATCGAAGCGAACTCGTATTGCGCACGCGCTCCCAGCAAGGATTGCGCGACATCGCGCCTCAGTCCCCGTGCGTAGTTCAGGCCGAGCCGCAAAGCGAAGCGATGCGCGCTCGCAGGCTCAGGCTCTAAAGAACATATCCACTCAGAGTGCAACACATCCACTGGCTTCACACGCAAGCCGTGGCGTTGCGCATCTTTGACGATTGTGGCTGGCGAGTAGAAGCCCATCGGCTGATTGTTGAGCAGCGCGGCGGTGAAGGCGGCAAGGTAGTTGCACTTGAGGTAAGCACTCGCATAGGCGATCAAGGCGAAGCTGGCGGCGTGCGATTCGGGAAAGCCATAGAGCGCAAACGATGAGATGGAGTGGATAATCTCATCCTGCACCTTGGGGGCGATACCGTTGGCAGTCATGCCCCGCCGCAGCTTGCCGTCGAGGTCCTTCATGCGTGCCATGGAGCGCCTCATACCCACAGCGCGGCGCAACTCTTCAGCTTCGCCTCCGCTGAAGTTGGCGACGATCATGGCCATCCGGATGAGTTGCTCCTGAAAGAGCGGAATGCCGAGCGTGCGTCTGAGCACTGTCTCCAGCAAAGGGTGATAGAAACTCACTTTCTCCTTGCCCTGGCGGCGCTTCATATATGGGTTCATCATGTTGCCCACGATGGGGCCAGGACGAATGATGGCGACCTGTACCACGAGATCGTAGAAGCATCTGGGATAGTTGCGCGGGAGAGCGGCCATCTGCGCACGGCTTTCTACCTGAAACATACCGACGGTATCCGCCTGCTGCAGCGCGCGATAGGTTGGCGGATCGTTGGGCGGAAGCTGCGCCAGATCGAGCGACGTGTCGTAAGCGGCGAGTATTACGTCGAGGCACTCTTTGAGCACAGCCATCATCCCGAGCCCAAGCAGATCGACCTTGATGAGCTTCATGTCGGCGCAATCTTCTTTGTCCCACTGAATGACCGTACGCCCCGGCATGGACGCGGGTTCGATGGGCACCACCGCGTTAAGTTTTCCGCCGCAGATCACCATGCCACCCGAGTGCTGCCCAAGATGACGCGGCAGATCCTGCATCCGCTGGCAAAGCTCCACGTACTTGGCAATGCGCCGATGCTGAATATCGAATCCCGCATCATGGAAGTTGTGCGGAAGCGTCTCATTCTTGTCGCGCCACTCCCATGCGCTGACAAGCTTGGTAAGTCGATTCAGCGTCTCGACGTCAAAGCCCAGAGCCTTGCCTGCCTCGCGTGCCGCCGAGCGTCCGCGATAAGCGATGACATTCGCAGTCAACGCTGCGCCGAGTTCGCCGTAGCGTTGATAGACGTACTGAATTGCGCGCTCGCGTTGATCGCCGCTCGGTAAGTCGAGATCAATGTCTGGCCACTCGCCGCGCTCTTCGGAGAGAAAGCGCTCGAAGAGCAACTCCATGCCTACGGGATCAACTGCCGTGATGCCAAGCGCGTAGCAGACCACGCTATTGGCGGCAGAGCCGCGCCCTTGTACCAGAATGTCATTGCGTCCGCAGAACTGCACAATGTCCCAGACGATGAGGAAGTATCCGGCGAGGCCTAGCTTGGCGATGAGTGCAAGCTCGCGCTGTGCCTGCTTCTGAGCGCGGGCGAAGAGAGCATCATCGCGTTTGGGAAGATAGCGATTGCGAATGCCTTCCTCCGTGCGCTTTTCAAGAAACGACTGCATCGAGTTGCCTTCCGGCACAGGATAGTCAGGAAAGCGATAACCAAGATCGTTCATCCGGTAGGTAAGCCGCAAAGAAAGTTCCAGCGTGTTATCGATAGCCTCAGGGAGATCGCGAAAGAGCTGACGCATCTCACGCGGCGAACGGAGATAGCGTTCTGCATTAGGGGCAAGCAGGCGGCCAGCGGTCTCCAACGTACAGTGACGGCGGATGGTGGTGAGCACGTCGAGCACTTCGCGCTCGTATGCCGTGGCATAGCTGACACTGTTGGTGGCAAGCAGAGGAAGATGCAGCGTCTCCGCGATGCGCACAGCCGCCTGATTGCGATGCTCCTCTGCGCGGTTAAAGTGGCGTTGCAATTCAACGTACACATTGCGTTGTCCGAAGAGATGCACAAGGCGCTCGACCTCACGCACAGCTTCGTCATAACCGCCGCGTTCAAGAGCAGAAGCTAGCGTGCCTTCATCGCCGCCAGTCAGGCAGACAATGCCCTCGGAGTATTCCGCAACATCAGCCAGCAAAGCTGCGCCCTCTGCCTTGTGCGCCTCGCGCAGCTTCATGCGAGTGATCAATCGGCACAGGTTCTGGTAGCCCTGTTGAGTCTCTGCCAGCAGCGCAAAGCGCACAGGCTCGGAGGGAACCTGATGCGGCAGCCAGGATGGAGGGCGCACGCGCTCTCCAGCATCGCTGACGGCAATCTCTGCTCCGATGTGCGCCTCGTACCGGCTCGCTGGGCCGCGATGTGAAAACGCGGGGCACCGTAGAGTCCATTGCGGTCGAGCAATGCCATCGCGGGCATATTGAGTTGCGCGCAGCGAGACATCAGCAGCTCAGGCAGAGATGCGCCTTCAAGAAAACTGAAAGCCGAACGGGCGTGAAGCTCTACATACATCGTGTGCCCTCAGTCATAAATTCCAATGACGTACCAGCAATCCGCTGAGGGATCGTGCGCCAAACGCAGGCAGCGTTGCGGCTGCTCTTGCACGGTCACATCCCACTCTTCGCGACACCATGCAGGATTCGTCCACCAAGCGCCACTGGTGCGCCACGGGCCGGAACTTGTTTGCAACAGGAGGCGCTTGCCTTCGTAACGCATCTCACACGGCGTATCGCTGCGCATCTCCACATCTACCGCCCGCGGAGGCCGCACCATGCGCAACGCCAAAACATTTTGCCCGGGAGCCGCGTGCACAGAGGTGTGCGAAGCTGCCTGTTCTATCTGAAAGTCGGTAACACGGAATGCCTCGGGCGCGTGCGAGTCGAGCAGTTCAGGCGCGCCTACGCGTCCCTCGCCCACCAGCTTGCGCAGCCGCGCCAACAGAATCTCCATGCGCCCAGCCTCGGGAGCCTGAGCCGCGAAGAGTCCGTGCTGAGCTGTTTGCGCACGCGCCGGATAAGCGGTGACGCGCAAGGCAATCACCGCAGCCCCCGGCGGATGCAACTCCAGATCAAGCTGAATGAGTTTGAGTAAAGTAAGGCGGTCGCGCTCCGGCAGTGTTGGCCTCACCATCCTGCGATGGTCTTTGCGCGCGGTGTTCGAAGGGCCATCGAGCACCAGGCAGGTCTCTACCGAAGCAATCGCCAGCGCTCGTTGCGCGGCACGCTGTAAGAGCTGCTCCAGCATTTGACTCAACAGAAATAGCAGGGGCTCCAGCAGTTCCACCGGATGTTCAAGCTCCATGCGTTCGGTGAGCGGCGCGTCCACAGGCTCTTCGGTGGGGACCAGCAGAGAGCTGAATTCACCACGCGCCAATGACTGCAATCGCAAACCGCTCTGTCCTAGCCTCGCAACGAGAGATTTCGTTGGCAATGCAGCCAATTGCCGCAAAGTGTGGATGCCCCAGCTCTCGAAGGTCTGCGCTGCTACCACATCCGGCTCTAACACGGAGAGCGGTAGCGGTGCCAGTGTCTCTGCCTCAAACCCCGGAGCAATCGTGGTGACGCCAAGCGTTCCACGCGCCGCCAGCAGAGCCGCTGAAGCCCGACGCGCAGAGGCCACACTTGCCTCGTATCCATAGGCGCATACCTCATGCCACAGCGTTGCGCCAATCTGCGCCGCATTGCCCAGCAAGCGCTCTGAGCCTGTTACATCCAGCATCAGCGTGGCTCCGCAACGTTCTTCCTGCGGGGATGAGATAGACTCCACGCGTGGAGAAAGCCGCTGCGTGCACTGCATCAATTTGGCGAACGAGTTCTCTTCCTGCTGCCGGTCACGGCGCACCACCGCTACGGAAAATGACTCGGCCTGAACGCGGCTCATGCCTTCTTCCATGCCAAGCTGCCGGGCCTGCTGCGTCATGGCGAAGACCCTCTCCAGCGGAGGCTCGCCACTTAATACGGCAAATGGCCGCTCGTGAAAGGCAGCTTGTGCACAGACAATCGCCTGCGCGGCAAAGTCACGGAGATGAAGACAGAGATACAGCGGGGCAGGCATGATTCATCTCGACCACGTAGCGGTGCTGCGCCAGGAAGCTATTGCAGAAGCGGCTGGCTTTTTGTGCGAGGGATCAACCGTGCGACGGCGCTCCACGTTGATGCGGTACCGCACTCCGGTGAGTAGTCGCGGACCGTTGGCCGCCGCCTGTTGCCACTCGATCCCGCCTTGCTCGCAGTGCAGCGAAACTGCCGCACAGCTATTTGCGCAAGGCACACGAGTCATCAGCAGAAAAAGCGTGCGCGACTTCTCCGCCTGCAAGCGGAAGCGATACCACGTCGTCAGTGGAACGCGCCTCGCCTGCTCCGGCACTACATCGCCCATGTCGAGCACGATGGCCCTGAAACCTCCGGTGTTGAGCAACAGGTCGGTAGCACGCAGAGCCTGATCGAGGCGTGTCCACGCGTTCTTGCCATGTGCTCGGCGCAGCGGCGAGCCTTGCATCTGTGGTGCCGATGGCACAGGCACAAAAGACACTGGCTGCACACGCTCGCGCGGCATCGCCTCCAAGCAACGCGGCGTAAAATCCACTTTCTCTTTCGCCACCGTCTGGAAGAGTTCACCTACAGCATGTTCCAACCCGATAGTTTCATTCCGTGGATGGCACCATCCCATGCCGCCAACGCGCTTACTCTCCACCACCGGAGCTGGCATGGCCACAGGGAAGGGAGACCCTGCGGCCACAGCAGCTTCACCGGCACGCGCCTCTCCGGTGCGGACCCAGAGCAGGCGGCGCAAATCCACTCCCAGAGCGGAGGCAGAAACCGGGTCCAGCGCATCGGCGACATCCACGTAAGCGCTGCTATCGCCAAGTTGCGTGACAACGGACAGCGTGGAGAGCACGAGTGTCGTGCGCCCACAGGAGTGAACGCCCGCTAACTCCGTGATTGCTCCCAGAGGAAGCCCGCCTCTCAGCGCAGCGTCCACCTCAGCCAGGCCGCAGGAAAGCCATTCAGGAGCCGTCGCTGGACGCATCGACAAGGCGGAAGGAATGCGCAGAGCCAGCGCCGATTCCACCTGATTCCGAAGCTCCGCAGCAACACTCATATTCGCCTTTTGTTCGCCTATGTAATGTAGCGACAGATGGGCCGGTTGTCAAACTGTCTTCCTCTCTCCAGGCCAGTATCTGGAGTCGACTTGTGGCAAGGTTTTCTCGATGGTTCAGCACTGTTAGGTGCCGAGCCCAGCGGGTGGGCAATTGCGACCTTCCGCGAAAGCGGAAGCACTGCAAGAGGGCGTTGCAAAACGAAAAAGGCGTCCAGATGCCGGACGCCCAAATGAAACACAGCGTTTCTAGGCTGCCTTGCTGGTCTTTGCCACGCTCTTCTCGGCAGCCTGTTTCTGCTTTGCAGCTTGCTTTACCTGCTTGGCAGCAATCTCGGCTTCGACACTCTTCCGCACCTTCTCAACATCCACGCGATGCCGCTTGGCCGCCGCGCTGAGTGCATCCGTTTCCGCCTGCGATGCCGCTTCCACACTGCCGAGCAAAGCGATTTCCACGATGAGTTTGGATAGCCCACTTTCGTCCAGTTGCCGGAGCAAGAGAGCCAGCCCTTTCTGCACCTGCGGATAGGTTACTTCTCTGGCGGAACCGTCAACCATCTTGTGTCGTCGCGTCAGTGCTTCGCGGCGCAGTGGCTCAAGCTTTTCGAGCATGGCACTGGCTACCAGCGCAAGGTCGCCACGGTCGAGCGGTGCGCCGATCTTCTTGAGCACTTCGGCCAATGTGCGATGCCGCACCGTAATTTCAAGTTTCTGCTTTTCCAGTTGCTTGCGGCGTTTTTCCCGCTCTTTCGCCAGTTGCTCTGGGTTGGTTGTTTTGTTGGCACGGTTAGCAAAGTGAATCGTGCAACTCGGTTCCGCACAGACTTTGACCGCATGGCCGCGCTCCGCGCCATCCACCACAATCGCCTCGGCCATGTGTTTGCATGGCTTCTGGTACGGCGAGAGCGGCTGTTTTGCTTTCGCAGGTTTGGCAAGATTGAGGGCAACATAGCGGTTGCGCCCCAATATAGGCCCATCGCCCCGCGTTCCGTAGCTGGTGGTGATCTGTACCAGCTTCGGTTTTGCTGCGATCTGCCGTGTCACATGAGCCGCGATCTTGGCCTGATAGCAAGTGCTATCCGAACATTGGTCGCGCTGGCTCATCTCACCAAAGAGCAGGGTATTGAATCCGGTGCGTTTCGGGCATTCGGCGCAGCTCCCCGCTTCCGGCAAAAGTGTTGCATCGTTCTTGTCGAAGGGCACGGAATCGAGCGAGAGCAGGATGTTCTGTTCGATCCATGCTGCGAAATCCCGCAATGGCAGCACCACACGAGATTCCTTGCCGCCATTCCAGACGGTGCGAAAGGCGGCGTCGAACGCCTTTAGCTGTTGCGACTGCGGCAGCTTGGCGATTTCGAGAGCATGGCCAACGCCGATCTGGTCTGCGAGAAACGCCTCCGCAATGGATGATTCAAGTTCGGTTAAGCGAATGCGGGTTGTTACGTAATGCGGCGATTTTCCAAGCCGCGCCGATATGCTGGCAACATCGTACTGCGCTCCGTCAAGGTGCAAAAGACCGGAGAGCGCCAATGCTTCCTCATAGGGGTGAACATCTTCTCTGAGCAAGTTCTCCGTTAACTGGCTCTCTCTGACGGCGGCATCCGAAAGTTCCACCACGCGCACGGGAACCTCGTTGAGCGAGGCCAGCTTTGCCGCACGGAATCTGCGTGCTCCGGCAACGATTTCATACTTGCCATCCTCGCTCTCGCGAACAAGCAAGGGTTGCAGAACCCCTTGGGTGGTAAAGGTCGCGGCAAGTTCCTCCAGCGCCCGTTCGTCAAAACGGCGGCGTGGATTGGTAGGTGACTCCTGCAATTGCGCAACAGGCAGGTTGCGGTACTCGGTGACAGCATTCGGATTGGTGGACATGACACTAGCTCCTTTCGGTTCGGGTTGAGGTTGAGGTCTCGGGTCACGCATCGAGACACACTTCGGCTGTGAAGTCATCGCAGGTTCTCCTTCCTTCTCCCGTTGTGGGCGGTTAGACGGCTTTTGGTTCCGCGACCTCCTCGGGGCTGAGTGCCCCGAGGATCACGGCTGCGGTCTGCTGCACGATTTCGAGACTCTCCTGCAGAAGCTTGGCGTCTCCGTGGTAGAGCTGGATGTAGTCGCTGGCGGCGCTTCCGGTCTCCAGCCCAATGGATTTCGAGACGACAAAGGCGATGGCTTCGGCTTCGGTTTCGCGTATCCGCTTGGTAATCAGGCTGCGGCGTTCGGCCTTGTGGAGAAGTTCATGCGCGACTTCATGCACCAGCGTGGTGAACTGCTCGGCCTCAGTCATCTCCGGAAGGAGCTGAATCTTGCCGCCGAAGGAGACGCCGCGCGCCGGGGCAATCTCTTCCGAGTAGCCAAAGGTGATACCGCGACCCATTACGAACTGCACCAGCCGTGCGAGGTTCTTTCCTGCATCACCCGAGACTTCGTGCAAGGCGGGTAGCGGCTCACCATCGGTTTGCGCAACGTCCCAGACATAGACCGGACGGAACCCCAACAAAGGACGCTCGGTGCTCTTGTTGTCGGAGTCACTTTCCGCCGCGTTCTGCTGGCGGCGTTTCTTCGAGATCATCGGGGCGAAGATCATGATGCCTTTCTCACCCCGGCGTACCCGTCGTCCCAACTGATTCCAGGTGTAGATTCCGGCGACCTTGGTGGCTTCCGGCTTCTGGCTCGCGATCAGCAGAACATTGCCAAAGCTGTATTTGTGGAAACGGGCCATGGTGGTGAGGTACTGAGTCAAGACCTCGGAGTGCCCCTGCTCCAGCTGCTCGATGAGGTACTGCACGTTGGCGGCGATGACGGCCTGTGTGCTGGGTTTTCCGTCGGCGCGAAGCGAGGCGACGAACGAAGGCTGGCTGCTATTGCTGTGGTCGTTGCTGGTAAATTCCATTGTTTTTTCCTTTTCCGCCGTTACCGGCTGTTTTTGTTCTTCACTTGCCGCGACAGCGGACAAAAACAGACGGAGCGGTGAAAAGGACAGAACGGAGGACTCCGGAGGGTGGCAGGGTGCGAGGGGAGGCGCGGTGAGTGACAAACGCGGTGTTCTGTTTGGCGCGAAACCGGCGCTATCGAAGTGCCCGTCCGAGCCGCGCAGCGGCGTACGCCTGAGGAGTCAGACGTGGAGAGAAGACGCGAAGCTCACGACGGAATAATTAAGTAGTCAACATTTGGACTGGCGCACGTTGCATCAACTAAACGCAATTCTCTATATATCCGTGATGACTCGGAACGGAAGCTGATACATTTCCCACAAGAAGTTCTGAGTGACTCCAAGCAACTGGAGTTGGTCTTCAGAGACGTTTGCTTTAGAAACACCAGGTTGCACGATAACAATTGACAAAGAGACTGGCAGAAGATTTGCAATCTCCCTAATCGTTAACAAGGTATCCATAGTGCCGCGCTCTAGCCGAGATGGTCTTACGTTCGAGAGACGTGTCCTTTCGCGCCTCATTAAGTGAGTGATCAGATCCGCTTTCTTCATCAGGGACCCCGCCCACCAAATGCTCTTTTGAGCCTGGCCACACACTTCGTATAGGTCCCGGATGCGATGGCCCGGGGTCGCCTCACTCGAATACTTGCAATGGTACAACTCGACTTCGACCCGGGATGGATTCCTCAGCCCGCCGACGACCTTAATTGCAACGACGTCTGCCGCCTCGCCAGCATTGTCGTCATCAAAGATGACATCATAGTCAGCCGATCTTGACAGTTCACGAATGACTTTTGCCTGTACCGTGTCGGCTCGCTTTTCGTCGCCCTGGGATTCTTGCGTGATATCAACGTCGTCCCAACTCCATGCCTCAATCTTCTCTGCTTGGTAGAGTGGCTGTGGAGCGCGCAGTTCGACGTATCGATTCCCCTGAAGCTCCGATCCATCTGCAAACCAAATACTTGGGGGATTTTGGTAAAAGAAAGCTGCAAGGGAGCGAGATTGCGCCCTTGGACCATGCTGGATAGTGGCAGTGTTGTCCCCGCGTTGGGTGATACGAAAGTCGGCACCTTCGGCTTGTCCGAAGAGTTCCAACTCAAATTCCACTCGAACGTCTTCACTGCGTAGTTCAAACCGGAGTGAACCTAATAATGAAGAGGCGACCAAAGCGATATCCAGCTCGTGGAGTGCATATTCTTTGCCCCCTAACGTGAATATCCAATTCCTCTCCGCTTCGATGTAGATGTTCTCCGGCCAATCGATGTGCGTTGGCATCCTATCTGGCCGTTGCGTCAGTGTAGCTGGGACAAGAGTTCCCTGTAGGACCTGATCTGGATCGATTGTGTTGTCTAGGAGCTTGGCTCCGATTTCTTCACACCACGATACAAATTGATCCAAATGTTCGCGGCGATGCGACCAGATTCGCCCCTTGCTCGATGCTCCGATTGTGGCCATGTCTCCATTTTCAAAACCTACACCGGCGAGGACTGATTTTTGGGCGTTGCCCCGCTGAAGTTGGGTGATGCCTGGTTCAACATCCGCTCCCATTCTCCCGGTGTACCTGATGTTGCGGCCAATTTGTTCAGACAGGCCAATATTCTGTAGTTGGAGACGATTGATCCGACCGAATGTTCTAAAGACAATCTGATCTCGAATGAGCGTTGCGTGGTTCCCAGTTACAGCGGCAGCCAGAGCTGCAAAATCTCCGTTATTGTTCGACGCGTTGATGAAAAGCAAGTTCTTTTGGCGGGACCAATACACGACGTAAAGCTCCCATTCCCAGTTGTAGACGCTTTCGGCATCCGTCCAAGGAATCGCTACGCGTCGTCCAGTGACGACGACCAACGTGTGTTGCTGTGAATTTATGGTGTGGTGAATGCGTTCGCATGTTTCGGGCGTAGGAATACCGGCGAGGAATGCGTCAGGAGCCCACTCAGTGCAACGGGTCCTGTACACGACGGCACTTGTTGCGGGCAAAACAGTCTTGAGAGGGATCTCAGCAGGAAAATCAGTGAAGTTGTTGACGAAGTCCTGCAACGAAGTCTGCCCGCCAATCATGGTGTCGCTTAAGGCAGGCAGAAGGAGATTCCAGTCTGGGTCACGGCTATAGAGCTTTTTCAATTCGTCCTGAACATCGACATCTGCAACATTTGCGACAAAGGTTGCATGGCCGAGGTCCGCTCTAGCCCTGGTGAAGCGCCCGGCCAACTGGAGAGTAACGGCTAAGGACTTTCGAATGTCGTGGAATGCTGCAATTTTCAGCTCGGGCATATCGAAGCCTTCGCCGAGCATGTCGACACATACGACGATTCGTGATTCTTTCGAGAGGAGTTGTTTCTTCGTCAGCTCTCGTGCTTTGGCTGACATTCCAGTGTGCAGTTGAATCGGTTTCAAATCCGTATGCTGTTTATAGAGCTCGAATACCTCCTTCGCTCTAGCAACGTTCGAGACACGAGCCATCAGGATGTGCCCCTTGTCGAGCTCTTCTCTGAGTCGCGTAACTGCCTTTTCTGCAATCGCAGCATCGGCCTTTTTGGGATCAAACTCTATGACCGAATCGAACTGTATGGGCTTGAAATACCCCTCTTGCTGGGCTTTCTTGAGGGGATATTTATAGATGATCTGGCCATCTAATAGGCGGCCGTCTTCACGGAACGGTGTGGCTGTGAACTGAACAACTCGATTGGCTTTGAACTTATCCTTGAACGCCTTCCAGGTGGGAGCTTCAGCGTGATGGGCTTCGTCAATGAATAAGTAAGGACAAAGTTGCGCAAGACGCGCTTGAACATCTCCAGAACATTGGCCCAGTAGTGTGCTAGTCGAGACGATAACTTGAGCGCGTTGCAGTAAGGCCTCTACCTCAGTTGCATTTGGAAGCACATGCTCAAGCTTGCAGACAATCGGAAACTGCGCCTCGGCTTTCAGGATTCCGACTGCGGTCTTCTTAAGCAATCCGAGCGTCAAAACTTTCTCAGAAATTTGCGAGCGCAACGCATCGGTGGGCACCACTACCAACAGGCGAGGGCACCGTACCGAGGTGAGGACCGAAAGCATGGTCTCTGTCTTTCCGGTTCCGGTGGGCATTACGATGGTTGCAGTTGAGTCGCTCACAGTCCAATGCATATGCAGAGCATGCAATGCACCGATCTGTGGAGCCCGCAACCCGATCACATCTTGCGATGGATCTTCTTGAACGTATGAAAACGAGCCCACCCAGGAATCGAGGACATTCTTGATTCGTTGTTCTAGGGAGCCTTCTACCGGTTCCTCCGCTGGGTAGCGGAGCCAAGTGCCGTTGGAAACATCTACTTCTTCTGCGTTCGTGATGATGTCACAAGCGATGACGGATGAATATGTCGAGGGTGGGATCTTGGTTTTGGCGGGCACCAATAGAATTTCGCGAGTGCCGTTCTCTGGCTGAAATAGCCATCCTCTGAGCTTATCCCTCGTAAAGGGCGCCAGATTGCCTTCGACCCACCTGGAGCCGGTATGCAACTGCTGGATGGAATCGCCTCGCTCGGTTGTTTCATCAATCTTCAGAACATGGGGAATGTGTAGTTTCACTGTCGCTCGTAGAACAGATTGTCAGGATTTACAACATTGTCCAACCTTAGAGAAGCACATGAAAGCTTATTTCTCTAGCCAGTCCCGCCCGTAATGAGTTATTAGTCATGCTTGCCGATGGTGCAAAGCACACTCAAGTGCAGCAACCCTTTTGCAGCAGAGGTGTCACTTGCTCGCTGACATTGCGCCCAAACATACGACGAACATCACGGATGATACGGCTTGAATGAAACTGACTTGATAATAGAGATATGTCGTCGCCACAGCTAGCAGTGCGCCTGTCGAAAGGTAGCACCCCACGGTAAAGCGCACTTTCGCGGTGGCCGCCCTAAACCCGAAAAAAGATTCAAACAGAGCCACCGATTTCCTTACCAAATGTGAAATCGGCAAGTATAAAGCAATCGCTATGAGAACTAGGCATAGCTGTATCCATTGGCCATTGATTGGTATTTCTGGAAGGAATAAACCGATGAACCTTGCATCACTCAGAACGACCACGTTATGCGAGAACATTGCCTTCAGTACGAGTGGTGCCGATATGCAGATATAAATAGAGTAGAAGGTGACAAAACGAAGGAGACATCCCTGAAAGAAATCTCTAACCCTTCGCCTATTCTCTTCACGGTGATCCGTCATCATTGCGATGTTGTCGATCGGTCCAGGTGGGGCAGGCGGAAGGCCACGAAAACGGATATGTTTATCACCCTGAAGGAATTGGAAAATAAAGGCGGCAATCAAGCTCGCTACTATCGATAATATAAATTCACCTAAGGACATAGTACTCTCCTGCGATTAGGTGAAGATTTGAGTCCTCTGTCCTCCGGACATAATTGGTACATTTGGGAAGCCCTCTCCGTGCTCCGTTCACGAATCGTGTACACACAGAATCATTGAACATCAACCCGCCGAGAAACAGAGCTTGTTCTTAACCCAAGGTTTTATCGTGCGGATTCCGCAGCGATGTGCCCCGCTAGAGAAGTAACAAAAGTCTTCAAGCTAGTCATGTCCGAAAGATCTGAATAATCTCCCGTGTCAACCGCAGAGCGAGGGGATGCAATAATGGACGCCGTCGTATAGAGCTGTTCCTGCACGAGCCTCTGACAGAGGATGTCGTAACGCATTAGATACGACGCTCCCTGGAACTCCGGAAATACCGGGAAGTGAGGTGAACTATCGCGCACGGGAGACCGAGAACGTGGTGCATCTTCCACAAGCATCATCCACCCGACAAATGGACGGGGATGTTTTCCAAATGCTTCTTCTCGATACGCGGTCCAAAGATCTTGCGCACTTCCGATTGCCTCTTCGGTGCGATTGTTGAAGTTGTTGCCGAATGAGGGACCTACTTGACTCTTTAATTCGATCGCCGCCACCAAGCGACCTTCGTTCAAGACCAAAATGTCCCATAATTTCGTAGGTCGAAAATACCCGGGGAGAGTGAGCAAGGCCCGTTGTTGATGAATTGAGGCGTGCGCGAGTCCGTTTGCCTTCACCAGTTCAATTATCAACGCCAGAAAGCCGTCCATATTCTTTCCGGCGGTAACACCGGCACGTTCGCCCTGATCGGAAGTCCCGGCCTCAATTTGTTTCTGGCGAGCTTTTTCGCGGTTGCCCCAAAAGGCCATCACCGCTTCTCGCGCTTTGCGGTCATAATCACAGAGATCGATTCCCATCAGTCGCCATTGCCTCCCAAGGCTGCTTTTTCTTCTTTACTCAGTAAGCGTCTGAGCAACGCACCTGTTTTGTCAGCCGAAGTTGTGATGAAGTTTGGGAATGAGCGAAGAACAGGGTGTTGCGGTCCGGCATCGGCGTCGCAGTTCAGCGGAGATTCGGCAGTTGGTGG
>Ga0255336_100284_pt1 | contig 98079 bp, 82 predicted proteins | sample MeOH1_35cm_T3_17_FD_189102 | JGI IMG/M metagenome (GOLD analysis project Ga0255336, IMG submission 189102) | Sandy soil microbial communities from University of British Columbia, Vancouver, Canada - MeOH1_35cm_T3_179 | ecosystem: Engineered > Artificial ecosystem > Sand microcosm > Unclassified ...
ATCAAAAAAGTGAGTTCCCGCCTGTGCCGTGGCAGGGCCGCCGATACGCAGGCGGGAACTCACTTTTTTGATTGCCAGAGCGGTGTGGTCGTATAGCTCAAAGTAGGAGGCTTGTGCAGGCTTGCCTCTCCAGAAGTCGATATTGGGTTCGTTCCAGACCTCGAAGTTCCAATGCGAGACTTCATCCAGGCCGTAGCGGTCGACGAGGTGTTGCGCGAAGGCGGTGATCATTGCGTCCCATTGTGCGTAGTCGCGCGGAGGGTCGACGTTCGGTTTATACCAGAATGCATGGAGTGCGTTGGGATCGGACGCCATTTTTCTGGGCATGAAGCTGAGTTCTACGAACGGTCGTACACCCTCATCGAGAAGCCCGTCATAAATCTGATCAATATAAGAGAAGTTATAGATACCGGTATTCTGCGATGTTGTGGGGGTAGCGTTTGTCATCTGAGCAAACTGGATTGGTTTACGATCCGGATCGTATAGCCCGACTTCATCGTGGAAGATTCCGTGAAACCTGACCTCTTGAAATTCTGTGATTTGTTTTACGGAACGAAGATCTTTTCGGTAACTATCTCGCAGAGAAAGGATGGCGCGGCCAGAGCCAAAGACGCGCTCCCAATAATGAGGAAAAGGGTTGGTTTGAGCCTTAGCGTCGATTTTAAGAGTTTCATCTGCCATTGTCGGGGAGTTTGGCTGAGCTCGAGATGAAGCCAACGTAGTCATCGCCAGCACAGATAAAGCTGCGACGCGGAGCCGAGAATATGTGACGAACCGGTCGCGAGAGTAAGACGCCATGGCAAAAATCCCCTCTACAGGTTACAGAACGCTATAGATAAGATGCATGTCTTTTGGCAAAGCAATCCGGCTTTTTCGAGCTGTCCAGATTGACGATGAAGGGCTCTAAATAAAGCAATAATTAGTTTTATTTGAGATTTTTCCGTTTGGTTACTACCGCACGACGAGGTGGAGCGGTGGATTCGCGAACGATAAGTTCTGGGGAGACCTGGACGGACGCGGGGATAGATTCGCCAGCTAGCTTTTTAAGAAGCAGCTGAGCTGCTGTACTTCCCATTTTTTGCAGTGGCTGTCTTATGGTCGTGAGGCTGGGAACCTGATAGGCGGCAGACTGAATATCATCGAAACCGAGAACTGAAACATCCTTGGGCACACTTAATCCTGCTTCGTGAAGAGCGCGGATAGTGCCCATTGCAGAGATGTCGTTGAAGCAGAGAACTGCAGTAAATGGATGACCGCTTTTGATCAGTTTTCGTATGCCGGGATAACTGATCTCCGGAGAATGAGAGTCCTTCGACAGATAGACCATCAAGTCTTTGCGAATTTCGATGCCAAGTTCGCGCGCGACGCTCATCGTTGCCTCCCAGCGCGTATTCGCATCGGAGCTGAAGGGCTGACCATGCATGAAGGCGATATTGTGGTGGCCGAGATCACGCAAGTGTTTGATGGATAAGTACGCAGCACATTTCTCGTCGAGGAAGACATTGGAGACGCCGGGGAGGATGGTATGCCCCGCGATAGTGACGGTGGGCAAGGGAGGAGGTTCTTCGAGATGGGTATCGATCGCAAGAATGCCGTCGACGCCACGCGAGCGTAGAAGATTGGGATACGCTTTGACGAGCTCCTGGCGATGGCGGTGGTGGATTGTGAAGTAGAAGTACTCTTTGCGCATGAGCAGGTCTCCGATGCCTGAGAGCACCTGAGAGTGATATCCCTCGCCTAGTTCGGGAAGAAGAATACCAACCGTCTGCATGCGTTTACCCTGCAGCGTACGGGCGATCATGCTGGGCTGATAATTGAACTTTTCAGCAGCAGCTTTCACGCGAGCGCGCGTTGCTTCAGGGATGGAGCGTCCAGGTGTGTTGTTTAAGACAAAGGAAACCGTCGATGGACTGAGATCTAGATACTCTGCCAGCATCTTGAGGTTGATAGGAAGGCGAGTTGGAGATGACTTTTGCATATGCCCAACATGCGAGAACCCGCAGTTCAGTTAAAAGTATCAGGTAGATGTGTCCCTACCTGTATCTTCTTTACCATTCATGGGTAGACAATGAGACAAACGTTTGTCTAAACTTGGGGCTTCGTCTGATTGTTAGCGACTGAGTGATGGAGTTGTCTTATGTCTCGCGTTTTCCCCTCTTCTTCTCTTCGCCAGTTTCTGGCAGGAAGCCTGATTTTTCTGCTGCCGGCAGCGTTGCCCGTGCAGGCAGGTTTCGCTCAGGCTGCGCCGGAGCCCCATGTTCGAAGTAGCGAAGCGGAACGCTTTGTGGACGCGCTGGTGGCGAAGATGACCCTCAAAGAAAAGATTGGCCAGATGACTCAGATTGCTCTGAACTCACCTGAAGGACCAAAGAGGGATGAGCAGATAGTGAATGGTGAAGTTGGCTCTCTGCTTTTTGTGCGTGATCCTAAAGAGATCAATAGACTGCAGCATCTTTCCATGGAGAAGAGCCGGCTGCACATCCCGCTTATATTCGGTTTTGATGTGATTCACGGCTATCGGACGATCTATCCGGTTCCTTTGGCGCTGGCCGCATCGTGGGATCCGGCAACGATGGAGAAGGCGCAACGGATGGCCGCCCGCGAGGCAAGTTCTGTAGGAATTCGATGGACGTTTGCACCGATGTTGGATATTGCCAGAGATCCTAGATGGGGTCGAATCATGGAAGGTGCCGGAGAAGATCCTTATCTCGGGGCACGGATGGCTGAGGCGCAGGTCCATGGCTTTCAGGGAAGCGCACTTAATAATCCAGACAGCATTCTGGCGTGCATTAAGCATTTTGCGGGTTACGGAGCGGCAGTCGGTGGTCGCGACTACGATTCATCGGATATCTCCGATGAACAGCTGTGGAATGTCTATCTGCCTCCATTTCGAGCAGCCGTAGATGCTGGGGCAGGTTCTTTGATGAGCGCCTATATGGACCTTAACTCGGTTCCAGCTACCGGGAATCGCTGGTTGTTGCATGATGTCCTACGGGAGCAGTGGGGATTTAAGGGGTTTGTAGTAAGTGACTGGGAGTCAGTTCAGAGTCTGACGACCCATGGCTTTGCTTCAGGTCCGGAAGATGCGGCAGTGCGTGCGATCAATGCAGGAGTCGACATGGAGATGACCTCCACGACCTACCGCGACAACCTGCCCGACGCGGTTAAGAAAGGACTTGTAAAGCAGAGCACTATTGATGCCGCTGTCCGCCAAATCCTTCTGGCGAAGTATAGGCTGGGTCTCTTTCAGAACCCCTATGTGGATCTGGAGCGTTCTCAGAAGGAGCTGGTTTCAGAGGAGCAGCGTTCCACTTCACGTTCCATCGCTGCACGAACAGCGGTGTTGCTGCGTAATGAAGGAAATCTCCTGCCTTTGCGTCGTGATCTGGGGACGATTGCAGTAGTCGGGCCTCTTATAGATACTCAGCCCGATGTGATGGGGTCGTGGAGTCTCGCAGCGCATCCTGACGATACGGTGACTGTCATCGAAGGGATGCGGCGCAGATTCGCGTCCAGTGGGACGACGATACTTTCGACCAGAGGAGTCGAAATTGAGCGCGGGCAGCAGTCTATCTTTGACGATCAGTTTCCGAGCCCAAAGCCGACGCTGGTGACAGGCGCTGCAAAAGAAGCAGAGTTTCATCACGCCATTGATCTGGTGAAGCAGGCCGATGTTGCTGTGCTGGTCCTTGGTGAAGCGCAGACAATGAGTGGTGAGCGCGCGTCGCGTTCTTCACTGTCCCTCCCGGGTAAGCAGCAGCAGTTGTTGGAAGCCGCGGTAGCTACGGGAAAGCCGGTTGTGCTGGTGCTTGTTAATGGTCGGCCACTCGATATCACCTGGGCCTCTGAGCATGTTTCGGCGATCCTCGACGTATGGTATCCGGGTACGGAGGCCGGCAATGCAATTGCCGATCTGCTCTCCGGAACTGCCGTGCCTGGAGGAAAGCTGCCGGTGAGCTGGCCAAGGACTGTGGGCCAGGTGCCTATCTTTTATGCACGCAACCTGACGCAGATTCCAAATGCTCCGGATACACGGTATTGGGATGGTTCAAGTGCTCCGCTATATCCATTTGGATATGGGTTGAGCTATACGACTTTCTCGCTAGGTGAGATAAAGGCGAACGCGTCGACGGTGAAGATGGGGGAATCAATCGAAGTTTCGATTGATGTTCAGAATGTGGGAAACATTACAGGCGATCAGGTCATACAGCTCTATACGCATCAGCGTTCCGGGTCGGCCTCTCGACCTGTAAGGGAGTTGAAAGGGTTTCGACGCGTTACGTTGAAACCCGGTGAACATCAGGTCGTGACACTGAGCCTGGACACTAAAGAGCTAGGCTTCTGGAGTCCGCAGACACATCGCTGGTCAATTGAACCGGGTGTGTTCGATCTTTGGGTCGGTACAGACTCGAATGCAACGCAACATATGACCTTTGAGGTAACACAGAAGTCGTAAGCTTTGGTTGTCGCACTCGAAATCGATTTTCAGTGAATGACAGCGGTATTCTTAACGTCGCATCCAGATGCAGGATAGCGGCAGGATTTGATCATCAATATATTGACTGCTGAACTTCCTGGGAGCTGTTCCCAAAGTTCGTTTGGATAGCTTTGGTTCTAAGCCGGTAGTGAGGAGTCATGGGGACGATAGATATGAAGTGGAAGCACTTGCTCAGAAACATGGCCGGTATCGCGGTCGTATGCGTTTCACTACCGCTTTGGGCCGCTGGTTCATACTATCCGTTACGCCCCGATGACCCAAAGGCTGTTTATCTCGTTCGCAGCGAAGACGGACTCCATGGCGATGGGGTTGGAGATGACACGGAAGCCATTCAAGCGGCCATTAACAAGGTTCAGGAGTCAACGGGACAGGGAATTGTATTTGTTCCGGAAGGTCATTACAGACTTACGAAGACTATCTTCGTGTGGCCCGGCATCCGTCTTATCGGATATGGGGCAAATCGTCCAACTTTTGTGCTGGGCAAGAATACGCCAGGGTATCAGGACGGAATTGGCTATATGGTCATGTTCACGGGAAATCGTCCACCTGCGAGCGGACCCCTTCCGAAAAGGCCGGGACGTCCTGCACAGCCAGTTGTAGGCATTGTGCCACCGAATGATCGGATTGCCGATGCGAATCCAGGAACGTTTTACTCGGCGATGAGCAACATCGATTTCGAGATCGAAGACGGCAATCCTGCTGCCGTCGGAATTAGGTTTCGTGTTGCTCAGCATAGCTATCTTGCACATATCGATTTTCGCGTCGGCTCTGGACTTGCGGGACTTCATGACGTAGGCAACGAGGCAGAGGATCTTCATTTTTTCGGTGGGCAGTATGGCATTATGACTCGCAAGCCGTCGCCGGGATGGCAGTTTACTCTTCTGGACTCGACTTTTGAAGGGCAGAGCAAGGCTGCAATCAAAGAACATGAAGCAGGCTTGACATTGATTCGGGCTCAGATTCGTCATACACCGACCGCAATCTCCATCGATCCGGAATATGCAGAGGAGTTGTGGGTCAAAGATTCGCGTTTCGAAGATATCAGTGGTCCTGCCGTCATCGTCAGCAACGAGTACGGGCTTCGGACGGAGATCAACATCGAAGATGTCGTATGCCGTCGAGTTCCTGTCTTCACCAGCTTTCGTGAGAGCGGAAATAAACTTCCGGGTCGCGGAGAGATCTACAGCGTTAATACGATGACTCACGGGTTGACCTTCGTTTCGGCATCTTCAAAGGGCGAGGTGAAGACGCACTACGACGCTACGACTCTCCGTTCGATGCCTGATCCTGTTGCCTCCGATATTCCCGCGCCTCCTGCGCAGAGTACATGGGTAAATCTGAAGACATTCGGCGCCAGAGGAGACGGCGCTACAGACGACACAGCGGCTATTCGCCAGGCTATCGCTTCACATCGCACGATCTATGTTCCGACTGGCCGCTACGTCGTTACAGATACGATCACTCTTCGCCCCGATACCGTATTGATCGGATTTAATCCATCGACAACTCAGTTTGATATTCCGGATTCCACCCCTGCATTTCAAGGACCTGGCTCGCCTAAGCCGCTGTTGGAGGCACCCAAGGGTGGCACAAACATTGTGATCGGTATTGGCCTTTACACCAATGGGATTAATAGTCGTGCCGTTGGCGCAAAGTGGATGGCGGGTAAGGATTCATTGATGGATGATGTGCGCTTTTTAGGTGGACACGGCACGATGATTCCTGGACTTTCGCCAATTTACAACAATACTCACACTGCTGATACGGATCTCAATCGTCGGTGGGATAGCCAGTATCCCAGTCTTTGGGTAACCGATGGAGGTGGGGGAACGTTCGCGAATATCTGGACACCCAGTACGTTTGCCCAGGCGGGTCTTCTGGTTTCGAACACGACGACAGAGGGGCGAGTTTACGAGCTTTCAAGCGAACACCATGTTCGGAATGAGGTGAAGCTCAACCACGCTTCAAACTGGAAGATCTATGCTCTTCAGACGGAAGAGGAGCGCGGTGAAGGTCCATTTGCCTTGCCGCTGTCCATTGAAAATTCAAGCAATATAACAGTGGCTAACTACCATAGTTACAGGGTCGTGAGTAGCTATCAGCCGTTTTCCGAGGCAATTCATATAGCGAACTCACACAATATCCGGCTTCGGAATATTCATGTCTATGGCGATAACAAGGTGTCTTTCGATAACTCCGTCATCGTAGATGGAGAGGTACCACAGCTTATTCGTAATCGCGAGTTCGCGTCGATAACAGTAGATACTTCAGTCATGGTGCAGAGAAAATTATCTGACAAGCGATCCCCGGTTTTAGCAGATGGTGCAAAGCTTAATCGGCTAACTGGCGGCTTTTATAACATCTCAGGTGCTGCCGTAGATCCCGATGGCCAGCTCTATTTCGTGGATGCTCACTGGCAGCGTATTTATCGATGGCTTCCTCAGCAAAATCGAACTGAGATTGTTCGTGATAGTCCCCTTGATCCAGTACAACTCGTGTTTGATAGATCGGGTGATCTAATGGTCGTCTCGTATGCGGGTGAGGGCACGGTTTATACCTTCAAGCCGGGGGAACTGAACGAGCAAGTTACTCTCCTCAAACCGCAGAAAGCTGAATCGCGGGCTGAGATGACTCCTGTTCTGCCTGTGAATTATTGGCGCAACGAGAATGATTTCGTGAAGGCCGTCCCGGTTCCAAAGCCATATCAGTATGTCTCTCCTGATGGTTCGACGTATATCCCCGCTGGGGAAGACTTCGTCACCGGGGCTCTTTATTACGGTACGAAGATGGCAGATGTTCTACGGGCGTTTGGTCTGGGTAAAGTTGTAAAAGGTAAACCCTTCTACGTGAGTGATGAGAGCGCACAGAAGACGTACTCTGCCGATGTGGGGCCGGACGGTACGTTGCATCAACTAAAACTCTTTGCAGAGTGCGGAGGCGAAGGTGTTACGCAGGATGCAGATGGAAATGTTTATATTGCAGCAGGGCAGGTCTACGTATATAACCCGGAAGGTGAGCTGATCGATACGATCGAAGTCCCAGAACGGCCCATCGACCTGGTCTTTGGGGGCAAAGACGGCAGAACCCTTTATATCTTGGCTAGAATGTCACTCTATAGCATCTCGACAAAGTCGAAAGGATTGACGGATTAGGGTTGCAACGTAGTTTGCTTACTGTGGCGGCGGGATAACTACCAGGGCCAAGGCGTTAGGTTCGAGATTCAACGTCAACTGATGATTCTGTAAGTGTGTCTCTTCGGCAGGGGAAAGAGCGGTGGCGCGATTTAGCTGCTCTACCTGGGCCGGGGTAGGATAATTCGGCTTACCCATCGTCAAGTAAGCAGGAAAGACGTTTCCATGTGTGCTATCGACGCGCTGAATGGTTGCTCGTGCATCTGTGGAGACTCCACGAAGGTTTAGGATCACTGTGCGTATCTGCGCATTGCGCTTTGACTCTGGATCTGGATCGACGAGATTCCAGACAACAATCCTGAGACTTCCATCTGCAGATTTCGTGATGATGATGTTGGAAGAATTGTTTGCGAGTCGGCGATCTCCTAGTTGATGTAATAGTGCGAAGCCATAGTAACTGGGTTTATTGATGCCGAACTCTGCTCGTAGGCCAAACTGTCCGATGAAAGGGCGAGGTCCGGGACCTCCCTCTTCGAATACATCGGAGAACGTCCAGAAAGACATCATGTCCACCAGACCGTCACACTGACGTATGGTGTTTGCGACCGCCGGGCCTACATAGGTTGTATCGCGTGATTCGTTCATGCCCGGTACATTCCATTCAGTCCACAGAAGCGGCATTTGGGGCTTGCCCGCCGCTTTCATCTGACCCCGAACCTTAGCGATAGCACGACATACTCGACTATCCATCGGAATATCTTCATTAGTGCCGAAGAGGTTCTCTGCCGTATCGTCGGCATATCCATGACTCGATATGAAATCGACGGGAATTTTGTTATCGGAGGCATGTTTTAGAAATGCATCCACCCAGGCTGCAGCAGCAGTAGAAGGGCCTCCAACGCGAATGCGGGAGCTAATGTTTTTTAGGTCGCGCGCTGTATGGTCGTAGAGTTCAAAGTAACTTCTCTGTCGCGGAATACCTCCCCAAAAGTCGATATTGGGTTCATTCCATACTTCGAAGTACCATTGCGCGACCTCGTCGAGGCCATAACGTTCGACGAGATGTTTTGCAAAGGCGGTTATCAAGCCGTCCCACTTCTCATAAGATTTTGGCGGTGAGACGTTTGGCTTGTACCAGAAGGGATGTAATGCATCGGGATTAAAAGCGAGCTTCTTGGGCATAAAGCTGATCTCGACTACTGGACGAACACCGTTCGCCAGAAGCCCATCGTAGATCTGATCTACATAGGCAAAGTTGTAAACAGGTATGCCGTGCTCATCTTCGCTATAAACTCCAACCTCATCGTGCAGGATCGCATGGAAGCGGACGTATTGAAAATCCGTTATCTGTTTTACAGCACGAAGATCGTTACGATAGCTCTCTCTTAAAGAGAGTATTGCTCTACCCGATCCAAACATCTCCTCCCAGAAGTGAGGGAATGGCGTGGACTGCGCATTTACATTGATCTCGATGTGCTCTTGCGCGATTGTAGGCAGACTGAATAACAGAAGCGCTATAAGCAGGCCCGTCGAGTTTTTAAGGCAAAATCGATTCATCGTAGGCTCCGTTCCCGAGGCGAAGAAAAGGAGCGCTTTGAGAAGCGCTCCTTGATCCAGAAGAAGCAATAAATCAGAAGCTGAACCGGGCTTGGAATTCAATGGTACGAGCACCGAGGGCACTGCTCGACTGGCCGAATGTGCTGCTGGTGATCTGAGTATTTGGATCGCCCGTATTGAATGGGGTCAGGTTGGTCTGATTGAAGATATTGAAGAACATGGCACGTACTGTTAGTCCAGCGTTTTCACCAAAGATGCTGCTTCTGGGGATGCCGAACGTCTTCTGTGCATCCATGTCAGTATCGAAGTAGTTTGGACCCCGAAGGCTGTTGCGACCGACACCTGGAGGTGGAGGCGTTCCGGTGGTCGGATAAGTTGGAACGGTGAAATATGCCAGACCACCGTTCGGGAACTGGCCGCCTTGGCGTTTGAAGGTATCGTTGCTGGTATCGCCTGTTCCTCTTGCGATTTGAGAGCCGGGACGCAGATTGCAATATCCACTGCCTACATAGACGACATTGCATCCCGTGTTGGCATAGATCGGCGTCCATGGAAAACCTGTGTGGTATTGCAGAATACCGCTGATTTGGAGACCTCCAAAGATACCTTCCAACAGGCGATTGTTGGGAAAGAGCTTCGGTGAATATGTGCCGAACAGCTTCGCGTTGTGGGTGACGTCATAATCTGCAGGGCCATAAGCATATCGATTGTCGTAAGGATACTGATCGATATAGTAATCCTGAGAGGCTGTATCCATAATCTTGCCCCAACGATACTGTCCGTTCAGTGTGAAACTGTTCCCAAAGGAGTGCCGGATTTCGGCAAGGAATGCATGCGAGTTTGCACTGGTATCGTTCAAAAAGTAGTTCATAGAACTGATTGAAGGATTGAGGTTCGGATAATAGATCCAGTTTAGGTTTGTCTGTCGAGTGTAGTGACGGGAGAGACTGCCTTGATAGCCGGCGCTGAGCACCCAACGTGAAGTAAGAGCGTATTCGACTCCAAGGGATATCTTGTAAGTAAGAGGAGTGGGCATGTTCTGTTGAATGGCTTGGATCTGCAGAGGCGCTCCTCCGACAGGAAGTCCGTTAGGGCCGAAGGTTAGCTTTGCTGCTGAATTCTCGGGGTAGCCGTTGATGTCTGTGGCGCTTGCAGAAGCGGAGTATTGAACGCCTGGGCAATTCGTCAGGGCAGTATCTGTGCAGACTGCGTTGATATTGGCCACCAGCGGAGGATTAGCGCGACCATTCAAAGTAACCGCTTGCTGCATGCGGTTATATGCGATTCCAAAACCTCCACGAACTACTGCGAGATGATTTGAGGAGGGATTGATCGAGTAAGCAAAGCCAAACTGTGGTCCCCAGTTGTTAGGGCTGGTCTTATAGAGATCCCCGCCAACCTTCATATTCAGGCCAGTCAATGTTTGTGCTCCAGTGCCGAAGACAGGATTGCTGAGGTTGTTGTTCTTCTCGGTCGTGGGTGTGAAGTATTCATACCGTAGACCGAGATTGAGAGTCAGGTTCGCGTTGATACGCCAATCGTCCTGAACATAGCCAGCGTAGATATAGGAGCGGATATACTTCGTCGCTGTGGTCGGCACACCAGTTCGAGGGTCGAAGTTTCCATTGAGTAGCCGAGGTCTGTCGTTAGCGAATTCCCAAAGGTTACGGAAGGTATAAGCGGGAATGGCCGATCCAGTCATCGCATCATTATCGAGCTCTCGATAGCCGTCGAAGCCCATGCGGATATTGTGAGAGCCAATGGTCTTGGTTAAGGTATCCCGGATGTTATAGGTTGTCTGCGCGAAGTTACCAGGGCCAGGCGCACCGAAGTATTGGAAATCAGAGGTTCCGATACCCCCCATTGTGTCGATGGTGCCCCGAGGAAGACCGAAAGGCTCCTGAGGATTGGACGCGATCTCGTTGAAGTACCAACGGACTCCGTTCAAGCGAAATTCATTTAGAAGAGAAGGAGAGAAGACGTGATTCCATAAAGCGGCGTGAGAGTAGGCGAGTCGATTTGTGTTCCAGAGATTAGCTGTTCGATTGGGACCATTAAATGATGTGGAAGATGTGGGAACCCAATAGATCGTATAGGCAATCAAGTCACGGGGATTGAGCTGCCAATCAAGACGTCCATTGAACTGCCGATTGGTGCTGGTGCTCGGGTTAACCGTATTCACCTGGAAGATATCCGGAATGCCATCGAAGCCACCACCGATACCTGGATTGTTATTGTTGACATAGGACGGATCGGACGTTCCAAGAGGTGTGGGAAGAGGAGAACCTACGTCGAGTGCCGTCCCCCCTTGATAAGGAACGGTGCGGCAGTAGGATGAACTCAGATTTACAAACGCGCAGTTTGAAGTGTTGGCGACTGATACATAATTAGCGCTCTCTCCGGGATAACCGGCGACTGCGGCCGAGACGCCACCTTGTTTTCTTTGCGCGATTAGCCGGTCAAACTCGGGTGTCTCGTACCATTTTGTGTCCTGCGAACGGCCACTGTTGCGAAGCTCTTCATAAGAGAAGAAAAAGAAGATGTGATTCTTCCATACGGGGCCGCCAATACTCCCACCAAGCTGATTGAAGCGATTGTTGTCTCGTTTCAGCTGATCTCTGTCACCCTCAGATCCGGGGCCGTTATAACGTTGATAGGCGTTCAGTCCGGGACGATGGAATTTAATGAACGCACTTCCATGAAAGTCGTTGGTGCCATTCTTGGAGACGACGAGAACCTGCGCACCGCTGTTGCGTCCATTGGTAGCGTCATAAGGGCTGGTCTGTGTTTGAACCTCTTTTACAGACTCCTGGTTTGGTGTAATGACGGCACCTCCACCCCAGGCAAGCGAGTTTACCTGACTTCCATCGATCTGGAAGGAGTTGCCTGACGTACGAACACCGTTAGCCTGAGTTTGGGCCCGATTTTCTACGGCAAATATACCGTTGGAGCCGGAGCTTCCACCGATTCCTCCATTTCCCGGAAGGGAATAACTATTGCCACTTCCGTCTTGTGAGCTATCTCCGAGAGCGCCTGGGGTTAGGCGAAGAAGCTGATAGGGGTCGCGATTCGAGGAGGGGAATGACTGGAGATCCTTGCTGGAGAGGACACCCGCTATGGTTGCCGTTGCTGTGTTAATTGCGGGTGCTGTGTCCGTCACGGTAATCGACTGGTTCGATCCCGCAGTATCGAGAGAAACATTAAGTCCCTGCATGGTTTCGCCAGAGATGTTTACGTTGTCGACCGTCTTCTTTGCGAATCCTGGTGCGTCGACAGAGACCGTATATGGAGCTGGCGCAAGACGGTTGAAGGTGTATGTTCCTGCTCCATCCGTTTTTACCGTTTGGGTTTGATTCGTTTCCTTGTCGACAATGGTAACTGTAGCCCCTGGGACAACGGCACCAGTAGGATCCGTTACTGTGCCTTGAAGGCCAGCTCGATATTGTCCATAGGAGGGCCGTACAGGGAGGATCAACAAAGCTATTACAAAGAGAAAGAACGCTGAATGTTTGCTCGGAAGATAAAGTGGATGTGTTTTCATCACGGCTCCTGAAAGGGAGCGGTCCTACGTGCGTGACCGAAACTCCGGGTTGACTCTGGTTTTATGGCTGGCTTAGAAGATGTCGATGACATATCCGCCAACTCACAACATGGACATCATTGGCGTTTTATTTGCCGTTTGATGACCCTTTCATCGTCCCAACCCTGGGAGAACCAAAACAGAAACAGATTCAGTCGCAAGCAAAAGCGATTAGCCCGAAACTTTCACACGGAAAGCCAAGAAGAATCACCTGCATAGTGCTTCACCAAGACAAGAGATGCAGAAAGTAGTGAATAGGTGATTTGAGATTGTGCAGATTTTCTTAGCCTTTGGCCTAAGTTGAAGAAACTAAACACATTGATGATGTGTTTTTTGATGCTGAGAAAGCTCATCTCTCATTTTGCGAAATCCTACAAATAAAACGCCGGTTTTATCTGCTTCCGCGCATTCATCGCACTAGAGACCTAATGTTCATCTGGACATATCAAAAGGCCAGTAAGAACACCTTCACCTAAGGCGTCTGTGGAAGAGAGACTCATCTATTTCCTCCATACAGTGAACTTAATGCCTTTTTTATACCCTTCTATTTCTAATAGCTCTATTGTGAGTCATCCTCCACGAGGACCGTTCCCCAAAGCAGTTTTACCGCTCCCTTTCCACAATCGATTTCTATCCATTTCAGGCTCGTTCTTACGAGCCAAATCTTTTTTTGCGCCTGGAGGCACAAAAGCGCTGTTATGAATGATCCGGACATATATTTTGTAATCCCCACCCATCGTCTTCGGGATATTGCTCAAACAGTTCACGAATACGACGAGCACTTCTGGAGGAATGGCCATTCTCCTCAAATCATCGTCGTCGACGATTCCACTCCTGCGAACGTAGAGAAATACTTCGATCAACTGGAAGGCATCAAGACCCATTCCGAGTTGTTTTATGTAGGGCCTCGTCAGAAAGAGGAGTTTCTTGGCTATGTGAACTCCAGATTGCGGAACAGCCGTCTAGAGCCCTTGGTCAAAAACCTCTTTCGTCCCAGCTACGGGGGGAATCGCAATTACACGCTCATGTATTCTCTCGGCGGACTCATGATCAGCTCCGATGACGACATGAAGCCATATTCATTGATGGAGGACAGCCCTGAATCACTAGAGAGCGACGAGATAAGCCGCGGACGGCTGCATAAAGTTGGAACGAATGGCTTCGCAAAGAAATCCTTCGATATTATGTCCGCCTTCCTCGAGGTTTTGGGAAAGCCAGCGTCGGAAGCGCCTGGCAACTACGAACGAGGTGAAGTTCTCATCGATACGGCGATGGAGTTGGAGACGAATGCATCGAAAGGGCTCGCCGGAGAGAATACGATGACCATTGAACACGGCGATCTAAAAGATAATGCTGTGGTCAAGATGGCGCAAACATTTCGATCGGGGACCAACGATATTGATGCGATTGATTTTGTAGAGATGTTTCTGGAAGACGAGAATCAGATCAACCCAGACGACTTGAACGACCTGTATGTCCTCGTTAATTTCCGTCCGGTGTTGACCAACAAAAACTGGCGCATGGATTGCGGGGTGGCCGGATACGATAATACCTTCGGCCTGCCGCCATTTTTCCCTACCCGCCTCCGATTTGAAGACTACCTCTATAGATTATGGATTCAACAGGATGGGATTGTGTCTGCGCATGTCGATGCGGCGCAACACCACACCAAGAGCAACTACATGCGCAATCCGCCAGCATCGGAGGTGCTCAATGAGGAGATTGCTAACCTTCTCAAGAAAAAGATCAAAGACTCTGTCGAGCATATCGATGAATTAGGGGTTCGGTTTGGCTATACCGGCGAGATCGATGCTCGAGATGCGGAGTCCATTCTTGATAAGATCCGTTCCCTGCATCAGCGAGCTCTGGACTACTCAGCAAAGGCAAAAAGACCGGAACGGGCAGAATCGCTTCTCTTGTTTGCAGCTAACCTGCAAAAAGCGTTTTACGGGTTTGAGCCAGACTTCTTTCAACATAATCTGCAGCGCATCGTTGACGACGCCATATCGTCTATTCGCTCTTCGATTGAGCTTTGGCCCACGCTGGTAGAAATTTGCTACTTCCAGAAGACGCGTAGCGGACTGCCTATCCTGCCAATTGGCAGACCGGTGCGGTAGGCAGATCGCTATGCGTATCGCGCAGATCTCCCCCTTGTTTGAAAGTGTGCCCCCATCCTTATACGGTGGCTCGGAGCGTGTTGTCTCATGGCTTACAGAAGAGCTTGTACGTCTCGGTCATGAGGTAACGCTCTTCGCAAGCGGCGATTCACGTACCTCCGCTCGGCTCGTGCCTGGTTGTGAAAAAGCGCTCTGGCGGGACCGTGCCTGCCGTGAGACCCTGCCGCATCACATTCATATGCTGGAACTTGTCTTCCGCGAACTGCAACATTTCGACGTTCTTCATTTCCATTGTGACTACGTACACTTTCCTCTTGTCCGGCGCTATGGATGCTCCAGTGTAAGTACGTTGCACGGCTCCATTCATCTCCACGACTTACGTCCTCTCCTGGAGGAGTACCGCGATGTGCCACTTGTGTCAATCTCGCACAATCAGCGGCAGCCTATGCCGGATGCCAACTGGATTGGCAATGTCCATCACGGGCTTCCACTGGAGCTCCATAGCTTTCGCCACGGCCGCGGCGGCTATCTTGCCTTTCTGGGAAGAGTCTCGCCGGAGAAAGGACTAGAGCGAGCGATCGAGATCGCAAGGCGAACTGGCTATAAATTGAAGATCGCGGCGAAGATTTACGATGAGGACCGGCCTTACTATGAGCACACGATTGAGCCCCTGCTACGTACCAGCAACTCATTCGTGGAGTTCATAGGAGAGATCGGGGGCTCTGCCAAAGATGAGTTTCTCGGAGAGGCAAAGGCCCTTCTCTTTCCCGTCGAATGGTCTGAGCCGTTCGGTCTGGTGATGATCGAGGCGCTGGCTACCGGAACACCTGTGATTGCATGGCGCCGAGGTTCGGTGCCCGAAGTAGTGCGACATGGAGTGACAGGCTTCATCGTAAGCAGTATCGATGAAGGAGTGGAGGCTGTGGCGCAGCTCAATCATCTCGACCGCAAAATGTGCCGCAAGGACTTTGAGACGCGGTTTACCTCCGAACGGATGGCAAAGGATTATCTTCGCTTGTACGAAGATGTGATCGCCGCCAGATCCACCTCCAGTCTTCCAGCGCTAAGAGCAAGAGGGTGAGTGCCATCAATACTCTGAATCTCACTACATCTTCGTTGCCGAAAGAGCATGCGGCGAAACGCCCTGTTCTCAAGTGTGGCGATATGTTCGCTCTCTTCGATCCTGGCGGTAGTTTTCACTCTGGTCTGCAGGATGAAGAAGGCCTGTACTTTGACGGAACCCGGTTTCTTTCGAGGAAGTACATTCAAGTGAATGGTCTTCCTCTCTCCATGATGGGGACTCAAGTCCGCAGCGATGGAGAAGAACTTTTCGTCACCTATGGCAACATCTCCGATACCATCCCCGGTTTGCTGGAGCATTCTCTGTCGATCACGGAACGGATGTTCCTCTCTGGTGAAAGCTGTTACGCGGAGATCGTGGTCACGAATTTCTCCTCAACGGTGGTCGCGCTATCTCTGTCCATCCACCTGGATGCCGACTATGCCGATATCTATGAAGTTCGAGGCATGCGGCGTAAAGCGCGTGGAACCATACAGAAGCCGCAAGTCTCAGCAGAAGAAATTGTTCTGAGCTACGTGGGGCTCGATCAGGAGATGCGGAGCACCCAAATCTCTTTCTTCCCCTCGCCGTCGCAACTTGGCCACGAATCAGCCGAGTTCAGGCTCAGCCTCGCTGCAGGGGAGAACACGGCGATACAGATTATTACAACTTGTCGACGTTCCCGCAGAGCTTCCAGCGTTCGCCAAAGCTACTCTGAGGCTCATGCAGGTCTGGGCATCATCGTTGAGAGTACCCGCTCCTCCTCCTGTTCTATCCGCACTTCGAATACGCAATTCAATGCCTGGTGGAACCGCTCCATGTGGGATCTTCAGTTGCTCACCACCTCTGTGCTAACGGGAAAATACCCCTATGCCGGTGTTCCATGGTTTAACACACCCTTCGGACGCGATGGGTTGATCACAGGATTTGAAACCTTATGGATTGCGCCCGAGCTTTCGCGCGGCGTACTTGCCTATCTCGCCTCTACCCAAGCCACAAATGTCGATCCGGAGCAGGACGCCGAACCGGGTAAGATCTTGCACGAGATTCGCAGCGGAGAGATGGCTGCCCTGCACGAGATGCCCTTTGGGCGATACTACGGAACCGTCGATGCACCACCGCTCTTCGTTTTTCTCGCAGGTGCTTATCTCCGGCGTAGTGGAGACCTTGCCTTCATTCGCTCTATCTGGACATCCCTGACTGCAGCGCTGCAATGGATGTCTACATATGGCGATCCTGATGGCGATGGCTTCCTGGAATATGAATCGCACTGCGCTGGCGGACTGATTCACCAGGCATGGAAAGACTCCGATGATGCCATCTTCCATGCCAACGGAGACTCTGCTTCTGGCGCTCTGGCCATCTGCGAGGTGCAGGGATATTGCTATGCTGCATATCGCGCAGGCGCGGAAATCGCATCATCCCTGGGGTTTGAGGAAGATGCCGGCCGGTGGAACCGAAAAGCCAATGAGCTTCAAATCGCCTTTAATCGGCATTTCTGGTGCGATGCGCTGGGGACCTATGGGATCGCTTTGGACGGCCGCAAATCCCTGTGCTGCGTCAGTGCCTCGAATGCGGGTCAGTTACTCTTCAGCGGTATTGTGCCGCCGGACCGTGCCGTACTGGTGGCCCGAAATCTGATGGCCCCTCCGTCGTTCTCAGGATGGGGTGTCCGCACCCTCTCCTCCGACAACATCCGCTTCAACCCCATGTCATACCACAATGGGACGATCTGGCCACATGACAATGCCATCGTCTCTTACGGTTTGAGCCGCTGTGGATTGAAGGAGCAAGCCAACAGAATCTTCCAGGGCATCTTCGACGCGGCGTTACAGTTCGATCTGCAGAGGCTGCCGGAGCTCTTCTGCGGCTTTGTTCGGGAACATGGTTACGGGCCGGTCCCATATCCGGTGGCATGTTCCCCGCAGGCATGGGCTGCCGGAGCAGCCTCTCTGCTGCTGCAATCGTCCCTTGGCATCGAAGTTGATGGAGTGCGTTCTCGAATTATTTTTCACCGTCCCACGCTGCCGGAATTCCTACGAGAGGTCGGGATCACCGGATTGCCGATGGGGGATACAAAGATTGATATCGTGGTGCGTGGCGAAGGAAGTCATGTCACTGTAGGCGCTGAAGGAAATAGTGACGTACAGATCATCGTCAACTCCTAATCTCGTGTCTCTTGTGGGACGTCCAGGTGCCCCACATGCCATGGGACATTGATCACCATCATCCTTTTCGCGCCTCACATATATAGTTAGGAATCCGTAAGCAAAACATTGCTCACTTCCACCTCAGAAGTGAAAGATGATATCCGACGCCAATGTAAACTGATTCGTCCGCGTCCCCTTATCGTAGGCTCTGCGGTCCCAGGCATGGTCGAATCGTATCTCGGGTCTTATCTGCACTGTAGTCCCTACCCAGTGGCTCAACATGAATGTGGCCTCGCTGTACTTGGTTGCGTACCCAGTCCGCTGACCCTTTTTGTCATTCAGAAAGTCACTGCGAAACGAAATAAAGTCGTGCGGAGATATTTGCTTGTTGAGGTAGTTCACCATGGCCCATTCTGGCGCCAGACAGGTCTGCATGCCCGCCCTGCAGTTCGCGCCGTTTGTTCCTTTCTCCGGCAGGATGGACCCATTCACGCTAGGCACATCCCTCTGGTACATCGCATACATCTCCGTTGCCATATGCCATGTGGCGCCGAATTTGTGATACCAGGTGCCGTCATACATCTGCAGATTGTTGAAGGCATATTTTCCATCGTTGATTCCGTTTGCGCAGAGGTAGAAATTGTCATCCACGCTCTTCGTCGTATAGCTCACGCATCCCATGAAGGAGGGCTTGGCATCCTCAGTCCACAGGGCCACATCATGGCTGCCGGAGATTCCGACCTGTACCACCCACTGATCGTTTGCCTGAATTGTCGCCAGAACGCCTGTATCTGTAAATGGGTCGACGGCATACAGCAGGGAATGGCTGAAGATGTAGTTGTTCGGTGTCAGCTGCGCTTCGATTCCCGGGATGGAGATAAACCGCCCCACTCGCACATTCATGCCCTTCCCCACATGGGGAAAGTACACGTCCGCATACTCCAGCACTGGATCGAACCCATACTGCCGGTCATGATCCAGCAATTGGCTGCTGAAGTAACCTTTGTTTGTCGTCGATCGATAATCTGTTCCGAAGAATCCTGTCAAATGGAATCCCCAATCGATATGATCACGCTGCACCGAGTCTGGAAGCCGTTCAACGTATAAGACAGCTTGCCCCAACTCCACGCGATTCGAATAGATGTCGTTTGTCTCTGGATAGTTCCTATCGCGCGATGTCGTTATGTTTGCGGTCGGCTCGATCCAGCCATATACCTTTGTCCGTCCTGTCGCTCCGTTGATTGCGGTCTGCAGGGGGTATACATTCCCATCTGCTTCTCCAATTGTCGGTGACCCACCATAAGACCAGTCTGCGTTAGGAAAAGGGGGAGAACTCAAAGGAGAAGGCAAGCCCCGGCGTGCAGATGCCGGACTGACGGCGGCCGTACCCTTCCAATCTTTTCCATAGAAAGAAATCCACCGTGCGAAGAAGCTCTGAGGAGTATCCGTCGAAGAGGTATGAGGTTCCGGGGCATTTGGAACCTGTTGAGCATCGACACAGCACGTCCGCAGGAGCGAGATAGCAATTATTCCTAAGAATGTGATCTCTCTCACCCATCTTGCTGCAGACCCAACTCTCATGTGTAAACCCCACTCAAGATTACTCGCAACATTCTCTTTGATTCCCTGGCCCTCCACCGATGCAGCAGACTTCGCAGGTTACCGATGTAGCCATCCAGAACGGATAGGTAACGAGAATGTATGATCCGCCGCGCGATTGTTCGAGCGCTGCTACATTGTACGGGTTACAGTCCAATATGTCTGACAGCTCGCCACTGCGCAGCACACATTAGTTGCTTTGGGCTAAGAGCAACGAGGTATGCGCCAGAGGGGTCGCAGACAACTCCCGAGCAGATGTGTTTGGCCTTGAACTTTTGGAGTTATAGGCCGTACTAACACCTTTTTTATCTTTTGATCCATACGATCAAGTTGTAACGCACGGAGGTATAACCAATGCCGAATATACATGGTATTGAGTTCAATGCTAATCAGTCGGAATTAGTGAAGAGTTTAGTTCGAGAGTTACTCAAAGACGGCAGTTGTGTCGTTTACTCTCTACCTAATATGAAGCCAAATGGGGAATTGAGAATGGCTTCAATCTCACCCAAGCCGGGACCTAAGCGGCAGACAGGCGTCTTTCTTCGTGTTCGACCCGGAATAAATGAGGCAACAATTCTACGTCCTATGAATGCGAAGGCTGGAGAGCAGATTTCTAAGATAACTAAATTCGCTCAATCTGAGCTTTTGGAGACAATTAGAATCTGGCGAAAAGAAACCTTTCCACGTGCGTAGCCATATATTTAGCGGTTTACCTATGATGGCAAGAGTCCTTCTCTAGGAAGGTTAGAAAGTTATTGTTATAAAAACCGATCAATTAGATAGAGCCAGCGGTAGGGAAAAGGAGAACACAGATCCTAACCCTCGCTGGCTTGTTACATCGACTTTACCTCCATGAGCTTCAATAATTGCTTTCACAATGGCAAGTCCCATACCTGTTCCTTGCACACGATAGCGTTGGCTCTGTCCTCGATAAAATTTGTCGAAGATTAAGGATTTGTCGAAATCATCGATCCCGGCGCCTCGGTCGGCAACACTGGTTAATAGTGCCGAATCCTTTACTTCTGCGCTGATAATGATCGGCTTTCCATCTTCTGAATATTTCGCGGCGTTTTCGAGAAGGTGATGCAGTACCTTTCGGATCCAGGCGGGATCCATGCGGACGAGAGGAAGATTAGGAGGAAGTCTGACTTCAACAGGATGTTTTTCGAGCAGAGTTTGGCATTCTTCGATCGTTTCCCGGATGACTTCCCCGATCTGTTTCGACTCTAATTGTAGTTTCACTTGCTGAGCATCAAGCTGCGCCATCTCTACAGCCTGACCGATGAGGCGATTGAGGCGGTTGCTCTCTTCCTCTATAACAGCCAGCATCTCTTCTTTCATCTCTGAATCCTGGATCATGCCAGATCGCAGGCTCGTGATCGAAGCAGTAATTGCGGTGAGTGGTGTACGCAGTTCGTGTGTAACCGAGTCCAGAAGGGCCGTCCTTAGCCGTTCGTTCTCCTGCGCAGCTTCTGTGCGCGCCAAGCGTTCGGCGGTTATACTGCGTTCGATTGCAATCGCAATCAGGCTTCCAAGCGCATCGATCGTCTCGCGTGAGGGGAGATTTCCGACGATTCCGATCGCTCCAATCGAATGAAGTCCCAAAAGTAGTGGAGCAATACAAGAATCTTCTTCGCTATTGCAGCGAATCTCCGCTCTAACAGCTATTTCGTAAAGCTCTTCTTTTTTGAACTTCCGTATATGAGAAAGAGAACGATAGATTTGATCTTTCTCGAGAAGATAGATGTCTACGATTTCATTATGAAATGTCGAACTTATATATCCAGGAATATTGTTTAGAAGATCCGCTGCACGGTCCGAAGACAACATCTTTTGACTGAACTCGTATAGTCGTTCTACCTCTTGTCGGCGTTGATCTGCTTCACGAGCTTCTTGCCTCACTCGTTCAGAAAGATGGCTTGCCAAAACACCTGCTGTTAGAAATGCGAACAGAGCTACCCAGTTTTGGGAGTCTGCAATCGTCAGTGTTCCGATAGGAGGAAGAAAGAAGATGTTGAGGGCCACTGCTGCCAGTAGCGACATGTAAACCGCATAACGAAGACCCAGACGATTGGCAACGAAGAGAATTCCGAGTAAAAATGTGAGAGCGACAGTAGTTGGATTGACCTGCATTAACTTGGTGTAGACAGCGACAATGCATCCAACTAAGCCGGTAACAAAAAAGTAGCGTAGAAAGTGTAATAACCAGCGTCGATTCACAGCGCCATTATAGCTATATATGTCAGATGAAACGGCCAATCCGTCTTCCCATACGAGTACGACACCAGAGCAATGGCTTGAAAAGGTAGCCCCCGAGAAAACAAGGGGCCTATTTAAAGTGTTTCTCGGATATGCGCCGGGTGTAGGGAAAACCTACAGTATGTTGAGTGAGGCCATCCGGCGTCGGGAACGAGGTGAGGATGTTGTTATCGGAGTAGTTGAGACTCATGGAAGAGTTCCAACAGCCGAACTGGCCGCTGAGCTCGAGACTGTTCCGCGGCGACAGATCGAATTTCGCGGAGTCCTCTTTCAGGAGATGGATGTTGACTCGATCATTGCACGTGCGCCTCAGGTCGTACTTGTCGATGAGCTTGCGCATACCAACGTAGACGGCAGCAGGCATCGCAAACGCTACGAAGACGTAATGGACATTCTCGAGGCGAAGATTGATGTGTTGTCTACGGTCAACATTCAGCATATTGAAAGTGTGACGCCGATAGTCCAGAGTCTGACTGGGATCACTATTCGGGAGACTGTTCCGGATTGGGTTTTACAAAAGGCGGATGAAGTTGTCATGGTCGATCTGACGCCCGAAGCGCTCCAGACGCGGATGCGACGGGGCGACGTTTATCCTCCGGAAAGAGTTGAGGTAGCCCTGACAAATTTCTTCAGGCGCGGCAACTTGATTGCGCTTAGGGAGATAGCGCTCCAGCACGTTACACGCGCAGTCGATCGCACTCTGGATGAGTATGTCAAGAGAAAGCGGTTGGGAAGTCAATGGGCTGTTCATGAACGAGTCGTTGTGTGCATCAGTTCGAATCCTGCTTCGCAGCAACTCATTGCCCGTGGTGCGAGAATGGCTGAGGCTACAGGTGGAGATCTCTATGTTATTCATATCGATACTGGACAGAAGCGTTCTGAGCAGCAGGCGCGCACTCTGGAGGGAAATAAAAGATTCGCCCGAAATTTTAAAGCAGAGGTTGTGGAACTGAAGGGAGAGAGCGTCCCTTTGGCGGTGGCAGACTTCGTCCGGGACAAAAGAGCAACTCAGGTAATCTTTGGGCGCTCTGCAGTCCATGGTCTACGTAAATATTTGTATTATTGGCAGATTCAACGCTTCCTTAGAAGCGCCCCCTTTGTCGATGTACATATCATCACGCAGGAATGAGGCGTCATGGTTCAGAAGGGTATTCTGGGAAAAATTCTGGTGGTTGATGATGAGCCACAGATTACGCGGGTCTTGCGCACGTCGCTCACATCGAACGGTTACGCTGTAGAGATTGCCGGTGATGGTGTCTCCGCTTTAGAGAAGCTGGCCGATTGGTCTCCTGATATGGTGATCACGGACCTGTCTATGCCTCGCATGGATGGTGTCGCTTTGTGTTCCGAGATCAGAGCATATTCCAATATCCCGATTCTGGTGCTTTCTGTCAGAGATCAGGAGGCTTCAAAGGTCAAGGCTCTTGACGCGGGAGCCGATGATTACGTCACTAAACCGTTCAGCATTCAGGAGCTGCTTGCACGTGTGCGCGCGCACATGCGCAGGCTTCGAACTACTGAAAAAGAGACGGAGTCAGCTCCCCTCGATATTGGCGATTTTCACATCGATCCTGATAAACGTCAGGTGCAGATTGCTGGACGAGAGGTTCATCTGTCACCTAAAGAATTTGATCTCCTCTTCTACATGGCGCAACGCCCGGAACGCGTTCTGACCCATCGTAAGCTGCTTACTGCAATATGGGGTCCGCGTGCTGTAGAGCAGCCAGAGTCCCTTCGTGTACTGGTGGCGCAGCTTCGAAAAAAAGTCGAGTCGGAAGGCGAGCCGAAATACATCGTTAATGATCCCTGGGTTGGATATCGGTTTCAGCCCAACCCGGCTTCGGAAGAATCCTTATGACTTTTTAATTACTTTCATATGCACTTATTACTCTGAGCCAAATGAAATAGAGATGGATTAGTAGGAGTATCCGTTTCTATGTTTTCGTGCGATATAGGTTCCATGCAAGGGGCTTTTGAGGAACCGCCACAGATTGACCATCCTCGCTCGACTGACTCTTGCCTCTCGCATGGCGTTAGTCATCGAATCCCACCTACATTCGGTTCTCAGGTTTCAGGGTCGCTGGACGTGACATATCCCCGTTCAGTAGAACGTACAACTCGCGTCCTGTAACGCGAATTCGATTTTTTTTGTCTGTATTAGGAGAAAAGAGATGTGGGACATTTTTCTGCTCATTGCGACAATAGCGTTTTTTGCACTCGCGATTGTTTATCTCCATGCCTGTGAGAAGTTGAGGTAACGACGATGCTCGAAACTGTTCTGATGTTGGCCGTGACTGTATTGCTTTTTATCTATTTGGTTTATGCACTTTTGCGCGCGGAGAAATTTTGATGACTTGGGCCGGCTGGTTACAAATATTTCTTTTCTTTGGCTTGCTCCTGGCGACCGCAAAGCCTCTTGGCATCTATATGGCGCATATCTTTGAAGGAAAGCGGACCTTCGGTGATTCATTCTTTGGCCCTATAGAAAGATTGCTATATCGAATCACGGGCGTCGATGAATCTCGGGAGATGCATTGGATAGAGTATGGGAGCGCCATGCTGTTATTCAGTGCTGTGACCATGTTCCTTACCTATGCTGTCCAGCGGTTGCAGGCTTTTCTGCCATCGAATCCTCAGAAACTGGCCGAAGTATCACCCGATCTTGCATTCAATACCGCAGCCTCGTTTACCACAAATACGAACTGGCAATCGTATTCGCCGGAATCTACGATGAGTTACTTCACTCAGATGATAGGACTGGCGACACACAATTTCTGGTCGGCAGCGGTAGGCATCGCCGTGGCCGTCGCGCTGATACGGGGTATCTCCAGAAAGGAGAGTCGCACTCTTGGAAACTTCTGGGTGGACCTGACAAAAGCTACCTTTCGGATCCTTGTGCCGCTCAGCATACTTTCCGGTTTGCTTTTGGTGTCGCAAGGAGTGGTACAGAACTTCAGACCTTACGACATTGTGAAAGTCATCGATCCGCAGACGATGACAACAATTGGGAGCGACGGCAAGCAGTCTACGCAAACCATCTCCACCCAGATTATTGCGCAGGGGCCTGTGGCTTCTCAGGAAGCCATCAAGATGCTCGGTACAAACGGAGGCGGCTTTTTCAACGCGAACAGCGCCCATCCTTTCGAGAATCCCACGCCGTTCTCCAATTTTCTTGAGATGTTTCTGATCTTTCTCATCCCTGCCGCACTTACCGTAACTCTTGGGCGGATGATTAAATCTCCGAAGCATGGGTGGGCTGTTTTCGCTGCGATGTCAGTTTTATTCTTCGCGGGAGTAACTGTCGTTTACTGGGCCGAATCTCAACCGAATCCTTTGCTGCATAACGTGAATCAGCAGGTCACTGCAATGCAGGCAGGCGGCAATATGGAAGGTAAAGAGGTTCGTTTCGGCATCGCTAACTCTGCCCTCTTTGCCACAGTGACTACAGACGCAAGCTGTGGTGCAGTGAACTCCATGCATGACTCCTTCATGCCTCTTGGGGGCATGATCCCAATGGTAAATATCCTGTTGGGAGAGGTCGTTTTCGGCGGAGTGGGTGCGGGACTGTATGGCATTCTCATCATGGTCATACTCACAGTTTTTATTGCGGGTTTGATGGTTGGGCGTACTCCAGAGTACCTCGGGAAAAAGATAGAAGCCTTTGATGTCAAAATGGCAATGCTCTATGTGCTGATCTTTCCGCTATCCATTCTGGTCTTTACTGCAATCGCTGCCACGTCGCCAACCTATGGGCTTAGCTCTTTAGGCAATAACGGTCCTCATGGACTCTCCGAGATGCTTTACGCATTTACCTCCGGCACCGGTAATAACGGATCTGCATTCGGTGGCCTGTCTGCCAATACCCATTTCTACAATCTGACAATCGGGTTCGCTGTATTAATAGGACGTTTTCTGATGCTGGTGCCAGTATTGGCCGTCGCTGGAAATCTGGCCACTAAGAAGATGATTCCACCGTCATCAGGAACCTTCCCCGTGACTACACCGCTGTTTACGATCCTTCTGGTAGGAGTAATCCTCATCGTGGGTGCCCTTACTTTTTTCCCGGCTTTGAGTCTGGGACCAGTTCTTGAGCACTTATTACTCAATGCCGGAAAGGTGTTTTGAGGAAATTTTATGGCTACTACTTTACCTGTGGTCCAGGATATGAAAGCACAGTCCACTGTTGGCCATTCCGGCAAGCACCGCAAATCTCTCTGGGATGGAAAGATCGTTCGTCAGGCGCTTCTGGATGCGCTCAAAAAGCTCAATCCGCGAACGATGATGCGCAATCCAGTCATGTTTGTTGTTGAGATAGGAAGTGTTGTAACAACGCTTCTTCTCTTCCGTGATCTCAGCACGCATCAGAAGACATTTGGCTTCGATCTCCAGATTACGTTATGGCTGTGGTTCACAGTACTCTTTGCTAACTTTGCCGAGGCTATGGCAGAGGGGCGTGGTAAGGCGCAGGCCGATACTTTGCGGCGCGCCAAATCCGAGACCACGGCGCACAGGGTTATCGCTAACGGAAAAAGTGAGGATGTACCCAGCGCAGAACTTCGCGCCGATGACATCGTTGTTGTCATCGCGGGAGAGCTGATTCCAGGTGATGGAGAAGTTATCGAGGGTGTGGCCTCTGTCGATGAATCGGCTATTACAGGTGAATCCGCACCAGTGATTCGCGAATCGGGTGGAGATCGTTCTGCGGTGACCGGAGGTACTCGCGTGCTCTCCGACCATCTAAAGATCAGGATTACTTCAAATCCGGGAGAAACCTTCCTGGATCGAATGATTGCTCTTGTCGAAGGAGCTGAGCGTCAAAAGACACCCAACGAGATTGCGCTCAACATTCTTTTGGCGGGATTGACGGTCATCTTTTTGTTGGCTGTTGTTACTTTGCAGCCCTTCGCGGTTTATTCGAGCGCCGCTCAATCGATCTTTGTGCTGGTTTCTTTGCTCGTATGCCTTATACCGACTACCATCGGAGGCCTTCTGTCAGCCATCGGTATCGCCGGAATGGATCGACTGGTCCAGCACAATGTACTTGCTATGAGCGGACGCGCGGTCGAAGCAGCAGGGGACGTGAATACTCTTCTACTCGACAAGACCGGTACTATCACCTTCGGAAATCGACAGGCTGCAGAGTTTGTGGCTGCTCCAGGGATAAGCAATGAGCAGCTGGCGGATGCTGCACAGCTCTCTTCGCTTCCCGATGAAACTCCGGAAGGACGCTCTATAGTCGTTTTAGCCAAAGAGCGCTATGGCTTACGTGGCCGCGATATAGAGGAGCTGAACGCCGAGTTTGTGCCATTCAGCGCAACGACACGCATGTCCGGGGTAAATATAGCTGGCTCCGAGATCCGTAAGGGGGCCGCAGACGCGATCACGAAGTTCGTGGAAGAACGCGGCGGTAAGGTTCCGAAAGATATTCGCGATGCAGTTGATACTATCGCTCGTTCCGGAGGGACACCCCTTGTAGTCGCTCGTGACAATCAGGTGATGGGAGTCATCTATCTGAAGGATATTGTTAAGGGCGGCATGCGAGAGCGGTTCGCGCAACTGCGCGCGATGGGAATCCGCACCATCATGATCACCGGAGACAATCCTCTGACGGCGGCAGCGATTGCGCGAGAGGCAGGAGTGGATGACTTTCTTGCCGAGGCGAAGCCCAAGGACAAGATGGATCTCATCAAGCGTGAGCAAGCGCAAGGCAAACTCGTCGCGATGACCGGCGATGGTACTAACGACGCTCCGGCGCTCGCTCAGGCCGACGTAGGTGTTGCCATGAACACAGGAACGCAGGCTGCGAAAGAAGCGGGAAATATGGTCGATCTTGATTCGAACCCGACCAAGTTAATCGAGATCGTTGAGATCGGGAAACAGTTGCTGATGACTCGAGGAGCTCTAACGACATTTTCCATTTCCAATGATGTGGCAAAATACTTCGCGATCATTCCAGCGATGTTTGCGGGTGCCTTTCCTGTGTTGAATGCTCTCAACGTCATGCATCTGAAGACGCCAGAATCAGCGATTCTCTCTGCAGTCATCTTCAATGCCTTGATCATCATTGTGCTTATCCCGCTCTCTCTGAAGGGGGTAAAGTACAGGGCTTTGGGCGCGGCGGCCCTATTGCAGCGAAACCTATGGATCTATGGATTTGGGGGAATCGTTGTGCCTTTTATCGGTATAAAGATCATCGACATGATCATTACCGCGATTCACCTTGTTTAGGAGCCGAATGCCATGCGTAAAAATCTCATCACAGCGTTGCTCTACACCGTAGTTACGACCATCTTGTTGGGAGCGCTCTATCCGTTGCTTATGACCGGTCTTGCACGGGTGCTATTTCGCGACAAGGCGAACGGACAGCTAATAGAGAAGAATGGTGCTCCTATCGGTTCACGAATCATTGGTCAGTCTTTTACCGGCGCTGGCTATTTTCATGGCCGCCCTTCGGCAGCTGGAGCGAACGGATACGATGCTTCTTCTTCAGGTGGTTCCAACTATGGACCTACAAACAAGAAGTACATCGATCGAGTTGCGAGCAGCGTCGCCGAATTGCAGAAAGAGAATCCAGGTGTTCCTGTGCCAATCGATCTTGTGACAACATCGGGATCTGGGCTCGACCCGGATATTACTCCTGCTGCTGCGGAGTTTCAGATTCCGAGGGTTGCAAAGGCACGCGGCATCTCTGAAAGCAAATTGCGAGAATTAGTGACAAAGCATATTGCTAACCGGCAGTTCGGTATATTTGGCGAACCGCGTGTGAATGTTCTGGATCTGAATATGGATCTGAATATGATCGCAGACATTCAGACAGCTGCGAAATGAGCAGCCATCAACCTCGCAGACCTTCGAGTGCTATTGGCAATAGCTGTGAAGGCAGGAAGGTTGTCCTGTTGCAAATGTGCTGAAGATTCAGACTATAACGCCTTCAATCTCGGCACATTTCCTCAGCTAATGTCGATATTGTCTGAAAAGGTGTCACGTCACAGGCACCCAAAGACTGCAGCTCTTAGTCGATTAAGGGCATTGGCAATGGAGCGCTACAGGTTACTTGAGGTAATCCATTGGCCGCTGGATACTTAGCAATCTTTCAGCGACGATCATTTGTCTTGAGGTGAACGATTCGAGACAGTCGCTTCCTCCAATCATTTCCCATATAAGCCTGAACAGCAGTAAATTGATTGCTAAATTGCGCATCGTCAGGCAGTGGCACCTGTTAGCAGAGCTGTCTCTGGCTGCGAACGAAATGGAATCCTCTGGATTGATGGACCGAACAAAACTTCAAGGAGACTTAGTTATGAAACGCACGCTATTCACCTTAATCGCTTTGTTGGCAGTCAGTGTCACGGTCCGCGCGGCCGATGACGTAGCAAGCGCAGTTGCAGGAACCGTCAAAAAGATTGATTCAGCATCTAAGATTCTTGTTGTGAAAACGGATGACGGAGCGGAGCATACATTTCATTTTGCCAAGGATATTTCAGTCCATGCGGGCAAGGATGTTGCGAAGACTCCCGATGAATCCCTAAAAGGTCTTAAGGAGGGAAGCAGAGTTGCGATTCATTACACAGCGAAAGGTTCGCGAGAGACTGCCCATGAAGTCGACGTAATTGGCGACGATGGTCTTAAGGCGACTAAGGGGACTGTAACTCGAATCGACAGAAGTTCTAAATTTCTTGCGGTTAAGACGGCTGATGGAACAGAAGAAACCTTTAAACTTACGGGGCGCGCTGTCGAAGATAGCGGTAAAGGAATAGCCAAGGGTGCGGAGACATCGTCTCATGTGACGGTGTACTACACGGAAGATGCGGGCAAAAAAATAGCCCATTTCTTTGAATAAAATTGCACAATCTCAAAGGCCGATTAGTTCGCATCGATGTTTGAATGCGATCTGATCGGCCTTTCAGTTGAATCCTTGGGTTTGGGATTAGACAAAGAATCGCAAAGTGTCTATCCCCTGCTTTTGTATAGAGTGTTTACTCTATGCCGAGCTTCGTGGTCATCTTCACCAAGTCGGCGAGTGATTGCGCAGCCATCTTCTTCATGATCTGTCCCCGATGTACCCGAATTGTGATCTCACTCTTTCCGAGTTCCGCCGCAGTCTGCTTATTCAATAGGCCCGACACAACAAGCGGAAGAACCTCGCGTTCGCGCGGTGACAACAACGCATAACGTTTTTTCAACTCCTCCAGTTCAGACCGCTTGATTTGTTGAAGCCGATCTTGTTCAAGGGCAACTTCGACAGCTCGCAGGAGGTCGTCTTCATCGAATGGCTTTAGAAGAAATTCTGACGCCCCAGCTTTCATAGCTTTCACCGACGAAGGTATATCACCATGTCCAGTGAGAAAGATTATGGGTGGTGCGTTCATCCCGGAGATCTCCCGTTGCAGTTCCAAACCTGTCATGCCAGGCATGTCCATATCGAGAATGAGACATGAGACGCAACCAGGTTTTTTATAGGAGAGATAGTCGGACGCTCGCTCAAAGGCGAGCGTTGTATACCCAGCTGCATCAAGGAGACCTGAAAGGGCCTCTCTGATCCGAAAGTCGTCGTCGAGGACATAGATAGTGGGGCGATTAGCTTGCATTTGCAGAATCTCTTCCCTTATCCCATGTGAGCTAAGAGTAAAGTCGGAACTTCGCGGCAGTAGGGTACAAGGTGATCGATTATTCCGCAAAGCCTCGCACTTCAACTTTGGCATACTGGATTGAAAATTGCCAACTCCCGCAAAAACTGCGTTGTGTTTCTAACCTCCTCTGTGAAGATGGAAAAATGAGATACTGGTCGGCCGATCGACGGCTTTGCCAGTATTTCGGTCGATGACGTCACTCGGACACGGATGCACACTGTTTTGGAGCTTTCTTTAAAGATCCATCTGATGCCAGGTCCAAGAATAACGGCCATATGCATGAGCCAGAAGGACACCTGGCTTTGGATAGACACCGTCACAAGATTTAGCAATGAGATTTGTATTTCAAAGACTGCCACCTTAGCTCTATCTTCCAGATTTGACAGGCGAAAATGTCTCCAGTCCTCGCCTCTTCCTTTGGGGAAGATCTATACAAAGTGATAATTGGCAGTCCTCTCTTGCCCGGCTAGGATGATTCTGTAGTCGGAGGATAGCAGTTGACCAATCAACCCAAACCATGTGTCGTAGCCGTTGTTGACGATGACCCAAGAGTTCGTGAATCCGTTAATGATCTGCTCGCGTCAGCAGGTTTTGATGCGAGGCTTTTTGGCTCGGCGGAAGAGTTCATCCAAACTCGAGATCTCGAACTGTCCTGCTGCCTAATCACGGACGTCCGGATGCCCGGTATGGATGGTTGGGAATTGCAACGCATCGCAGTGCAGAAGCTTCCAAAGCTTCCGATCGTGTTCATCACAGCGCATCAAGATGACGAGGCCCGCAAGCGTGCCATAGAACTCGGCGCATTTGCACTTCTTTACAAGCCGTTTGACGGCGAGGAGCTTCTCGAGGTCGTCGATTCGGCAATCAAGAAATATTACTCCACTGAAGGATGCTAATAGTCCGATTGAAAGGATAAGAATATGTTCTCGAATAATCTAATCGGTTCAAGCAAAGCATTTCGCAGCGTGGTAGAAGAGATCAACATGGTGGCGCCTCTTGATTGTGCTGTCCTGATTCAAGGAGAGACCGGTACAGGGAAAGAGGTTGTGGCGAGAGCGATTCACGACAACGGTCCAAGGCGTCATAAGCCGTTCGTCGCCATCAACTGCGCCGCAATTCCAGCTGCCCTGCTAGAGAGCGAATTATTTGGACACGAAAAAGGAGCCTTCACCGGAGCGGTCGCACAGACGCTTGGTAGATTCCATGCGGCTCACGGGGGGACGCTATTCCTTGACGAGATCGGCGACATGCCCTTGGAATTGCAGCCAAAACTCCTGCGCGTTCTTCAGGAACAACAGTTCGAGCGCGTAGGCAGCAACCACACAACACAGGTCGATGTGCGAATCATCGCGGCCACGAATCTTCACCTCCAGCAAATGGTTGACGGGAAGAGTTTCCGAGCAGATCTTTACTATCGATTGAATGTCTTTCCCATTGCATTGCCGGCGCTTAGACAGCGTAAAGAAGATATCCCTTTACTGGTTCGCCATTTTGTCGATCGATTCGGAGATCGGCTTGGACGGCAGGTGAACCATATTCCAAACGAGCTTATTGAGCGGTTGACCGAGTACCACTGGCCAGGCAATATCCGGGAACTACAGAATTTCGTTGAGAGGTCGTTAATTACGTCAACTGGCAATGTTCTCACTCCGCGGGAGAAAGAACTTGAGTTCATGACCGCAGCTCCTCAGGAAGGAAGCGTGGTTACACTTGCCGATGCGGAGAGAGCCCATATTCATCGCGTTCTCGATGAAACCAATTGGACCATCGGTGGCAACAATGGCGCTGCCGCGAAGCTTGGGATGCCACGCACGACCTTAATCTCGCGCATGGAAAGGTTAGGGTTTCCTAAGACCCCTCGGCGATTCGCCGGACGTGGAAAAGTCATATCGAACATCTTCTCTCCGGGATCTTCCAATCAGTCCCTTGCGATTGGTTGAGTAGTCAAACACGAAAGACGGTTCGGGCCAGTTCGCAAAATCTTTCAACGGCCGGGGTTTTGGAATGCTCTGCAGTAATCATTCCGATCTCCGATGGAGGAAGCTTGTCGATAATTGCGCATGTAGTCACCCTCGCGATCCGATGCTTCACTGCGGAGGCCGGTAAGATCGCTACACCGAGTCCAGAATCGACTAATGAAACAAGAGTCGCCATCTCGCCTGCTGTCTGGGTGATCTCAGGCACTACTCCTGCCCGGCTCAAGATTCCTGCGAGCAGATCATGAAACCCCGGAGCATACTTTCGATCGTAGACGACAAACTTATCTCCGCGAAGTTCATGCAAGTGCAACTCTTTCTGAAAGCTGAGTGGGTGATTCGAAGGCAACACCGCGACGAGAGGTTCTCGGTGAACAATAGTCACATCGATCCCTTTTGGTCTTTCGATTGGCAGACGTACGAATCCTACGTCCAAGGCACTTTCCATAACCATGCTCACTTGCTCGATCGTAAGAATATTGCGAAGAGAAAAGTCCACTTTCGGGTAGAGTTTTCGGAAACGCCTTATGAGAGTCGGTACGATTTCTTGTCCGGCCGTGGAGATGAAACCTACTCGAAGTTGGCCGAGATGTCCCGTAACTGTCCATTGAGCTTTCTGGCGTGCCGTTTTCAACTGCTCAAGGGCGAGCACCGCATTTTCGCGAAATATATTTCCAGCTTCGGTAAGAGCCACACCCCGACGATTGCGTTCGAGCAATTTGACTTGAAGATCATCTTCTAGAGCCTTGATCTGCAGACTCAGCGCCGGTTGACTCATGTGAAGAAGCTTTGCACTACGGCCAAAATGTAAAGTTTCAGCAATCGATAGGAAGGACTTAATTTGGCGGATTTCCATGACGCCTCCGTGATGAAAAAACCTAATCAAACTAATAATAAGAAACAAAGATCCAAATTACATAGAGATGACTCTAAGTGGATGTGAGGCGTAAGGAGGAGCGAATGAGCGAGCAGACGCAACAGCAACGGCCGATCTCCTGGACGAAGCGTCGCGATGAAAAAGCGCGACGCATGCGGTCGGTCGAGTCCTGGATGAAGGGACCGGTGTTAGCGCGGGAGAAGACAGTCGAGGCCCTCGAGTCAGTCATCGTCGCTGGCGATAGGATCGTGATGGAGGGCGACAATCAAAAACAAGCCGACTTCCTGTCCCGTTCTTTGGTCCAGGTCAATGCAAAGAAAGTTCACGACCTTCATCTCATCATTTCGAGCATTAGCCGACCCGAGCATCTGACTCTATTTGAGCTAGGAATTGCGAAGAAGGTGGATTTTGCATTTGCGGGGCCTCAGAGTCTTCGAGTGGCCCAGCTTCTAGAGGATGGTGTTCTCGAGATTGGAGCGGTTCACACTTATGTTGAGCTCTATGCCCGACTGCTCGTTGACCTGGTTCCCAATGTTGTATTGGTGTGTGCTGAGCAGGCCGACCAGGAAGGAAACCTGTTTACAGGCCCGAACACAGAAGATACCCCGGTAATTGTAGAGGCCGCAGCCTTTCATGATGCGATCGTCATCGTTCAAGTGAACCAGATTGTCGACAAGCTACCACGGGTCGATATTCCTGCGTCCTGGGTAGACATTGTCATTGAGGCTGACAGGCCCTTCGCCGTGGAGCCTCTCTTCACCCGGGACCCTCGTCACATTAACGAGCTTCAAATCCTTACTGGGATGATGGTCATTCGGGGCGTCTATGAGCGACATCAGGTCCAGTCGCTTAACCATGGAATTGGATTCGATACGGCTGCCATCGAACTTTTGCTGCCAACTTATGGAGAGTCGTTGGGACTTCGCGGAAAAATCTGCAAACACTTCGCACTCAATCCACACCCTACGCTTATACCGGCGATTGAGAGCGGCTGGGTCCAGAGTGTCCACTCGTTCGGTAGCGAAGTTGGCATGGACGATTACATTCGTGCCAGACCCGATATCTTCTTCACCGGTCGCGATGGAAGTCTTCGCTCCAATCGTGTGTTGTGCCAACTTGCTGGACAGTACGCGGTCGATGCCTTTATCGGTGCAACCTTGCAAATGGATGGTGATGCCAATTCGTCTACCGTAACCGCGGGCCGTCTTGCGGGTTTCGGTGGTGCCCCGAACATGGGACATGATCCCCATGGTCGCCGACATTCAACAGTTGCATGGCTCAATCTCAAAACAGATCCAAGCCCAAATGCACGTGGCAGAAAGCTTGTCGTTCAAACGCTTGAGACGTTCTCCAAAGGTGGAGTTCCCGCCTTCGTCGAAACGCTGGATGCGGTTGAGGTCGGAAGGAAAGCCGGCATGCCCATCACGCCGATCATGATTTATGGCGATGACGTAAGCCATGTCGTAACTGAGGAGGGCATCGCTTACTTATTTAGAACTGAAGGGATTGAGGAGCGCCGCCGAGCGCTGGCAGCCGTAGCTGGCATCAGTCCCGTTGGTCTGAAGGCGAAGCCAGCTGAGACGGCAGAACTTCGTCGCAAAGGAATCGTTGCATACCCTGAGGACATCGGCGTGCAGCGGCTCCAGGCAAATCGCTCCCTCCTTGCGGCCCGCAGTATGGAAGACCTGGTTGCCTGGTCCGGTGGTCTATATCAACCTCCAGCTAAGTTCAGGAACTGGTAATGGCAAACGTGCTTCCAAATTCGAGTCGAGTCATATCTATTCGAGGAGCGTATACCGCTGAGCATCTCGCGGAGCTGGCACGACAGGCGCTGGTTGCCGAAGCAGAGCTCACTCCGAAGCCAGGCTTGGTGGATCGCAGGGGCTCTGGAACGCATTCCGATCTTTCGTTGGATCTTATGCGACGATCCGCTTCAGCTATCGCTCCTTACTTTGCAGTCATGGGGACCGCTGCGCAATCAATGCCGTTCGGCCAAATGTTACGTACCGAGATAGCCGCAATCGGAAGGGATGCTGAATCGGCGATGCTTCAGACAACGGGTGGAAGCAATGCACATAAAGGAGCCATTTGGATTCTAGGCCTGCTGGTAACGGCGGCAGTCCAGTGCGTCGATTCGAATTCGGAGACTATCGCACAACGTGCTGGCATTCTGGCACGTCTGTCGGATCGCGCTCAGCCTCAACTTGTATCGCATGGAGACTTGGTTCGAGTCCGTTATGGTGCGGCTGGTGCGCGCGGTGAAGCCTTTTTCAGCTTTCCTCACGTGGTTAATGTTGGTCTCCCCGCTCTACGTGCGGCAAGAGATAAAGGTTGCACAGAAACGAATAGCAGATTGTCAGCGCTTCTTAGCATCATGGTTCGACTCGAAGATACCTGCGTACTTTACCGCGGCGGAGCTGAAGGGTTGGCAATTGTACGTAAGAGTGCTTTAGATGTCCTCCTCGCTGGGGGCCCAGGGAGTGTCGCCGGGGATCAAGCTATGCTCAGGCTCGATAAAGATCTTTTCGTCAGGAACATTTCTCCGGGGGGAAGTGCAGATCTTTTAGCTGCAACTCTCTTTCTGGATGCCCTGGAGCGAGGCCAGCACGCAGTGGAAGAGGACAACAGTCTTTCGGAGGAAGGCACCTATGGAGCAAATTGAATTCGACTATCCGGCGGCGACACGCCGCATCACCAGGAAAGCTCATGTTGGAGTCGTAGGCTCCGGCGATATGGAAGTCCTCATGGAGCCGACACAGGACGAAGGCGCACATGTCTCGATCACGACTAGCGTGGATGGCTTTCAGGATTCCTGGAAGGCCGTGTTCGATCGTTTCTTCTCAAAGTTTGATGGAGCCGTACGCATCCAGATCAATGATGCTGGTGCGACTCCGGGAAGTGTCCTGCTTCGGCTGGAACAAGCAGTGGAGGTGATTAACCAATGAGCCAGGCGAATCTCATCCCAGAATTTGTAAGACGTCAAAGCTTCATAGAACTTGACGGCCGCAGACGAGCCCAGAGCCTCTTCGATGAGGGAACGTGGAGGGAACTAGTCGGTCCTTTTAACAGAATGGAGTCTCCCTGGCTGCCACTGCAAGGCATCGCACCTCAAGCTGATGATGGTTGCATAGTAATTAAGGGCAAGATCGATGGCATGACCGCTGTGGCTATTGCTCTTGAAGGAGGTTTTCAGGGTGGCAGTATCGGAGAGATTTCAGGAGCGAAGATGACTGCGGCCTTGGATCTTGCTGCTAAAGACTCTCAGGCTGGTAAAAGAACAGCCGCTGTTCTTTTGCTGGAGACGGGTGGTGTTCGGCTACAGGAGGCCAATCTTGGATTAGCGGCTGTAGCCGAAGTAATCTCGTCGGTACTCGCCTTGCGTCCCCATGCTCCAGTGATTACCTTGATTGCCGGTACGGTTGGATGCTTTGGGGGAATGTCTCTTGCTGCCGGAGTATCGAGTTATGTAGTCATGACCCGCGAGGCTCGCCTCGGACTCAATGGTCCCGAAGTCATTGAGCAGGAATCGGGCACCGACGAATTCGATGCCTCCGACAGAGCGCTCATCTGGGCAATTCACGGTGGAGAGCAGCGCGTTGGTATGGGGCTGGCGGATACCCTCATCGAAGATGACGTCGAGAAGATTAAGGAAACGATTCGTGGATACGTCCATGCCGATCTTCGTCCAGAATACAGAAGTCAACAAGTAGAACTGTATCGTGCTCGAATTGCCGCTTTAGATACATCTGAGCAAATCGACCCCAGGAGCTTGCGCCAGAAGTGGAGCAATGGAACAAAAGGAGAATTGCGATGAGTGAACACATCGGGTTGCGCGGAAGAACATGGTTCCAGGCCTTGACTGAGAACAGGGAACCGATGGCCGGGGATCCCAGTTCCATTCTCGCTTCTGAGGCTCAGATCGGCGATGAGCTCGCATTATTCCTTTGTGTTGTGCCTAACCCGTCCAGTCGCTTTCCGTGTGTGCGTGATGGTCAGGTTGGTCTCGAGGAGGCATTCGCTCTGGCGCATCACCTACGTTCAGTAATCATTGAAGATCGTGAAAAGCCAAAAGCGCAAAAGCGCCCAATTATCGCGATTGTCGATGTCAAAAGCCAGGCTTATGGACGCAGAGAAGAAACGGCCGGAATATTCTTTGCTGCAGCTGTGTCGTCCGATGCTTATGCGTCGGCTCGGATGGCAGGACACCCGGTTATTTCTCTTATCGCTGGACATGCATTCTCAGGCGGATTTCTCACGCATGGCTATCAGGCAAATCGCATTCTGGCATTTGATGACTCTGGCATCATGATTCACGCAATGCATAAGGAGGCAGCAGCCAGAATTACCCGTCGATCCGTCGTTGAACTTGAACAGCTTGGACATGAGATTATTCCTATGTCTTATGACGTTCGTGATTACGCCAAGCTCGGGCTACTCCACAAGCTACTTCACGTAGAAGACCCTCAACGTCCCACAGCCGCCGACATCGAAGCGATCAGGCGCGATCTGATCGATGCCATACAGGATGCACGTCGAGGTGCAACTGACCTAAGCAACAGGCTACAATCTGAAGCCGCAAAGCAGACACGGAAGGCAGGAATCGCCGTTCGCGCCGCGCTCGAAGCGCAGTGGGAGAACGCATAAGGAGCTGCCGTGACGAAGGTTCTTCTTGACACACTCATCCCGATATTCGCTGGCCTGCTTCTCGGATATGTAGCAGGTAGGCGAGGCACGATGGACAATTCGAACGTCCGCAATCTGATCGTGCTGGTGATGAACTTTGCGATTCCCTGCGCTCTGTTCTCAACTATCATCGGGTCGTCACGAGCTGATTTGCGGCGACATATCCCCGCCGGCTTGATGATCACGCTGGTCTTCTGTGCGCTTTATCTGATTAGCTACATTTGGGCACGCAGGGGGCTGGGAATGTCACTCTCAGATGCGTCTGTATTGGCTCTTACGATTGGTTTCCCGAACTCGGCCGCAATTGCTCTTCCTCTATTTAAAGGTGCCTATGGTCCGGAGTCGACTGTCACTGCTGCATTGTCGATTGCAATTGGATCGATCACGATTTCGCCTTTAACCTTGGCGCTTCTCGAGGCCGACAAGCAATCCGAAGGGCATGATATTTCCTTAGCGCAGATTCTGCGCAGCTTCCCTCGCGCTCTTTTGCGTCCCGTGGTCTGGGCTCCGCTGCTGGCTCTGGTAGGAGTCTTCTTCAACATTCATCTACCCTCCTTCGTAAAAAACACACTCACAACTCTGGGGAGTGCTGCAACTGGCGCCGCCCTTATTCTTACGGGCTTAGTCGTCTCCGCACAGAGCTTCCGGTTAACTGGTGGTGTTGCAGCCACCACATTTTTAAAACTGATGGGGCAGCCGCTATTCGCCTTATGCATGATGCTGTTGTTTCGTATGGATCATAATGATTTGCGAAACATCACTGTCATTAGTGCTATCCCCGGCGGTTTCTTTGGCTTGGTTTTCGGTAAAGGATTTAATGCTACCCCAGAGATTGCCAGTTCAGGATTGATTGGTACATATCTCATTGGCTGGATCACTCTTATGCTCTGGATGCTGTTAGCGGCAAAGTTCCTCTGAGGAATCATGACTCCTATCGATCAACATCTGCTACGTGTCCATGATCTGCTCCTGCTCAAATCGGGTGTTGTAAGCGCAGCGGATGTAGCCAGACCCGATTGGGTCGCCTCGTTCACAGCTCCTGCTCTCTGGGTTGTGGTGCGCCGAGCTACAGCTCCGGATGGATTCGTGCCCGTTGGAATACGCGGCAACTACCGGCGGCAGCGATGGGGTGGTTTTGCAGAGCTCTCCGAAGTAAGTGGAAAAGTTCGTCCTTCGCAACTGTCCTTTTATATGGCAAGTCACACACGAAGTGTAATTCCTGCTCTCGCAGCGCTCGCCTGGCTTGAAGGAAGATTGGACAAATCTGAATTGGATTGGGGGCCGGTGGGTAGCGTTGGCTTTGAGCTTGCAACGGGGCAACAAGTTGTAAGCGAAACGAGCGATCTCGACATCGCATTGTCTGCTCCGACTCGATTCACCCGAGACACCGCCCGTGACCTCTGGAGTCTCATGAGCGCGGCTCCGGCAAAAGTTGATGTGCGCGTGGAGACCCCATATTGCGGATTTTCTTTAGAGGAGTATGCGCGAGAAGGAGCCGAACAGGTACTCGTGAGATTGCCCGCGAGTCATCAACTTACAGCAGACCCGTGGTCGGTCTTTGTCTCCGAGGTTCAGGAATAATGAAGACCGGACTGCTCTTTCCTGGCCAGGGTTCTCAAAAACCTCAAATGCTTCACGAGCTTGTGTGTCATCCCGCAGTTGAAGAAACTTTGTCTGAGATAAGCGAGGTCCTGGGCCTTGATGTACAAACGCTTGATACGCCCGAAGCATTGCGATCTGCAGTCTGGGTTCAACTGGCCATCTTGACGGCCAGTGTCGCCACTGCAAGAGTACTTCAGCAGGAGGGTCTCGAGCCGCTAGCGGTCGCAGGTCTTTCGGTTGGAGCGTTCTCGGCTGCGGTTGCTGCAGACTCGATAACGCTCCCGGATGCTGTGCGACTGGTACGTTCTCGCGCGGAGCAGATGGAACAGATGTATCCCACGGGGTATGGTCTCTCTGCTATCGTCGGACTGAGTGAAACGCAGGTCGCGAGGCTAGTCGATTCTGAAAACGCTAAAGAACATCCTGTATTCGTTGGGAATATCAACGCGCCAAGACAGATCGTTATCGCTGGCTCGAATAAGGGAATGGAGCGGGTGTTGCAAAGAGCTCGGTCGCAAGGAGCTCGCAAAGCAGAGCGGCTAGATGTGCCAGTCCCTTCCCATTGTCCTTTACTGCAACCTGTTGCCGATTCACTCCGCAGCCAACTTCAATCAATCTCTGTGAAAGATCCAAAGCCGATTTATCTCGCCAATGTAAATGCACGAGCCGTGCGTACGGCTCAAGGAGTCGCGAAAGATCTCGCTGACAATATTGCTCATGGAGTTCGATGGCACGATGCAACCACCGTTGCGCACGAGCTAGGCTGCGAGCAATTCCTCGAGGTCCCTCCCGGGCACACTCTGACTGATCTGGCCCAGGAGAACCTGCCAGAGATCCAGGCTCATGCGATCACTGCTGAAACATTCAATAGACTCCTGAATCTTGCGAAGAGTTAGGGATTGCAGGTGATTTGCCGCAAAGCCGAGAGATGTCATCTGCCAGCTCTGCGGCATATCCTGTTCCTGTCATTTGCTGAAAGATGCAAGAGCCGAAGTCTCATCATCATATACATCGAAAACCGTATAGAGCTTTGTGATTTGCAATAGGTCGTGCATCTTCTTTGTCAGGTTCACGAGCTTCAGTACGCCGCCGCGATTTTTTACGGTCGTGAAGGCGCTTACTAGCTCGCCGATGCCCGAGCTATCAATGTAGGTAATATCGGCGAGATTCAAAAGGGATTTGATCAACATCCTGATCGATCTCCTTACGGACAGCGTCACGAACTGTCACGCTACCCTCTCCCAAGGTAATGCGGCCGCTTAGATCCAGAATGATAATTACCTGCGATGTGCGTGTGTGAACCTTCAAGCTCATGACATTCCTCCATTATTGTGTTAGTTGCAGCGCTGGTATTGAGACCGTATGTCGTAATAATTAATTTATGGGCGACCGCGATAGTATCTCCAATCTCCGTCATCAACCCAGATGCAATCGCCCCCAAACTGCTCTTGTTCAAGTCAGACTGTAGCGGACTGCATTTCAGAGCGACTACCTCCCGATGACAGCACACTCGGGTCGAGTCACAGCAGCCGGCTGTCGATGGATCGACAACAGCGTGTCGATCGCCCGGCATTTGCGAAGTGATATTAAGTCGGACTAACCCATGCGCGGGAACATTTTTTGTTGATAAAAAGAAGCGGCACTGAATTGGGAGGCTCAGTGCCAAGGCCGGGGGACAGGCTGCCATCTCTGACAGTGCAAGGCGGGCTGTCATTGCTGACAGTGTGGAGGTGGGTTAGTGTTGCGGGCCTATCTCGATTACTGTTTCTATTTACTCGTCGGGATATTGTGAAACGATCATAGCGAGCTACTCGGAGCCTGCATAGATATCGGAATGTATAGGGTGCTATAGCTCACGCAGCATGAGCTCCACCGTGTTTTAGATCTCGTGTGCTCGTCGGGTATTCGGATCGCGTCGGAGCGGAGATTTTCAAGACCGTCTGGATCTCCGCTCGATAGTCACAGACATCGGCTCGTGAGGTCTCAATTTCTTCTATTCCAGACAGTTCACACAAGTGTTTTAGCTCAATCTCTCCATAACCCAGGAGAAGAGTTCGTAAGTTGGGCCTTACGGAACCAGCCCATTGCAACGCCTCGGATTTTGTTCGACAGACTCGCATCCCCCCGAGGACGAGAAGATCGACGGCATAGATAGTGCCGGAGTCAATAAAAGTTTCGGGTGAATAGAAGACAGTAACCGAATGGCCTATTTCTGTCAGTGCGTTGAAACATGCGTGTCGCACGCTGGACGAGTTGTCAATCACTGCAATCATCGGTAGGCTCCTGTCTTCCGTTGCTGCGATCCCATCTAGTGATTGATAGTAGCGATCTCGGTCCGCTCTGCCAATTATCTGTTTGTATAGATTTCTTGTTTGCTCACTATCTCTTGTTTCAAGTGCGACTTGCCATCTATAGAGGCAGTCAGACTCTGGGATCTGCGATCGACACTTTTCGACTCCATTGGTCGATATCTCGACACGTATACCTGCGCTGTCGACGATATTTCATCCACTTAGCTGTGGCACACCGCGTGCAATGTTCTGAGTCGAGATCTGGAGTGTGCTGCAATGATGTGGCTCGTAAGAATCGCGCTCAAACGTCCATACACATTCGTGGTTATGTCGCTTCTCATTGCTGTAATGGGGATTGGGTCTGTCTTCACGATGCCGACCGACATCTTTCCGCCTATTAATATCCCGGTCGTAAGCGTCATTTGGAGCTACAACGGAATATCTCCGGACGACATGTCCAGTCGCATCGTAACCATCTCCGAGCGTGCGATGACGACGACGGTCAACGACATCGAACATATCGAGTCGCGATCCTATACAGGCGTCGCTGTCATTCGCGTTTATTTCCAGCCCACAGCAAATGTGGAAATGGGTATCGCCCAAATCACGGCCGTTAGCCAAACCCTGCTTCGACAGTTTCCACCAGGTACCTTTCCTCCGCTCATCGTCAAGTATGACGCGTCGAGCGTACCGATTTTGCAGTTGGGGCTCAGCAGTGACACCTTGACCGAACAGCAGCTGGCCGACTACGCACAAAACTTCGTTCGCGTTGACCTGTCAAGCGTTCCCGGAGCGGCGGTCCCACTGCCTTACGGAGGAAAAACGCGTTCAATCATGGTGGATACCGATCCACATGCAATGTACTCCTATCACGTGTCCTCATCGGATATCTCCAGCGCGCTGACTAACCAGAGCCCTATTCTTCCAGCCGGAACTATCAAGATGGGAACCCGCGAATATCTGGTGAAAACCAATAGCAGTCCAAGTGCTGTTCAGGAATTCAACATGATTCCCGTGAAGTCTTTGAACGGTGCAACGGTCTACATGAAGGACGTCGCTCATGTCCGTGACGGGTTCCAGGTACAGACCAATATCGTCCGCCAGGATGGCCAGCGAGGAGCTTTACTTACGGTCCTCAAGAACGGATCCACGTCGACTCTTTCAATTGTCAGTGATGTAAGGAAGAGGCTTCCGCTCATCCTCGCGGGATTACCAAAGGCGCTTCGCATCAAACCAATTTTTGATCAATCGATATTTGTGCGCGCCGCCGTCAATGATGTTGTTCGCGAAGCTACGATTGCAGCGGCACTGACCGGTGTGATGATCCTCTTCTTCCTCGGTAGCGTACGCAGCACAATGATCGTTTGTATCTCGATTCCTCTCTCGATCTTGAATTCGATCCTAATCCTCAACGCCCTAGGGCAGACGATCAATGTGATGACACTCGGCGGCCTTGCTCTTGCAGTCGGCATTCTGGTCGACGATGCTACGGTCGAGATTGAGAACACAAATCGAAATATCGCAATGAAGAAACCTATCGTGAAGGCAATTCTCGATGGTGCTTCTCAGATCGCGACACCGACACTGATTGCTACCTTGTCAATTTGTATCGTCTTTGTTCCTGTGTTCCTGCTGTCAGGTGCCGCCAAGTTCTTGTTCACTCCTCTGGCCATGGCGGTAGTCTTTGCCATGCTCACCTCATATTTCCTAACGCGCACTCTCGTTCCCACATTGATGCACTACCTCATGAAACCTGAGGTGCCCCGGATCGAAAGGCCGGAAGATGCTCCTGCGCTTCCTGGTGATGGAAAAATTTGGAAGTGGCACAAAGCCTTCAATCGACGTTTTGAAGCTGCTCGCGAGAAGTATCGCGAATTCCTCGAATGGATCATGCAACGACGTGCGGCCTTTGCAATGGTCTATGGCGCAATTGTCCTTTCCTCGTTAGCTCTTTTCTTTGTCGTGGGTCGAGATTTCTTTCCCTCTGTAGATGCCAGTGAGATCAGGCTCCATGTGCGTGCACCTGCGGGAACGCGAATTGAAGAGACAGAAGTTCTCTTCGGAAATGCCGAGCAAGAGATCCGAAAAATTATCCCGGCGAATAAGATCGACACCATCCTCGACAACATTGGTTTGCCCGCAAGTGGCATCAACCTTGCATTCAGCGATACAGCTACGGTAGGCGATGGAGATGGCGACATTCTCATTTCTATGAAGGAAGGCGAGCCAAGTTCGAAGTATGTAAAGCCCATTCGCGAGATGATGCGAGAAAAATTTCCAGACTGTGTTGCATTCTTCCAGCCTGCCGATATGACCACGCAAATATTGAATTTCGGTCTTGCCGCACCGATCGATATTCAGATCGGTGGACGCGACAACGACGGGGACTACAAGATCGCAAAAGCAATGCGGGACGAGATCGCAAAGATTCCCGGAACGACCGACGTCAATATCTTTCAGGAGCCGAATTACCCGGCTGTCAATGTCGATGTCGATCGGGTAAAGGCGGAGCTCGCGGGTCTTACGCAGAGAGACGTCATTGGCAGTATGTTGGTCTCTTTGAGCGCAAGCGGACAATTATCACCCAATCAATGGGTCGATCCCAAGAACGGGGTGAGCTATTCGATTCTCGTGCAGACTCCTCAGTACAAACTCGATTCGATGTCTGATCTTTCTCAGACTCCTATCACTCCATCCAGTAATCCTCTGTATTCTGCTGTCTCTGCATCAGGGATACTGCAAGCACCAGCAGAGGCCTCTCTGGCATATGGAAATCCCGGAGCTGCGAATAACAACACGCAGTTCTTAGGCAACCTTGCAACATTCAAGCGTGGCGTTTCCATGGAGGCAATCGACCATTATTCGATCCGTCCTGTGTTTGATGTTCTTGTGACTCCAGACCGGCGTGATCTGGGCGGCGTAGCTAATGATGTGCAAAAGATTGTGCGCAAGTACCAATCGCAGTTGCCGGGAGGCTCAACGATCACGGTTCGTGGTCAGGTACAAACGATGAACGATTCCTTCCTGCGCCTTGGAATCGGAATCCTCTGTGCCATGCTCCTGGTTTACTTCCTGATGGCCGTGAACTTTCAGTCGTGGATCGATCCACTCATTGTGCTTTCAACGGTCCCTTCGGCGCTCGCGGGAATTCTGTGGATGCTCTTCGTGACGCGAACTACCTTGAACGTTCCCTCCCTTATGGGAACGCTTATGACGATTGGCGTTGCGACCTCAAATGCAATTCTTGTCGTCACTTTCGCTAACGACGAACAAACAGATGGTAAGAACTCCGTTGAAGCGGCACTCTCTGCCGGTTATGTGCGAATGCGACCGGTAATCATGACCGCAACAGCCATGATTCTCGGAATGCTTCCGATGGCTCTCGCTTTGGGGCAGGGTGGAGAACAGAACGCTCCCCTTGGCCGAGCCGTTATTGGCGGACTTTTGTTCGTCACCGTCTCTAACCTGCTTTTTATTCCGGTGGTCTACAGCTACCTGCGGAAGCAGCCTCCTGTCGACTTCGACAAGTTGATCGATCTCGAGGCCGAAGGGGAAGCGCCATGATCGTTTCATCTTGGCCTCATCTTAAGCTTCGCTTCACTATCCCCATCCGAGGAAACCGCAATGACTAACGAACATGATGCTCGTAATCTTCCAGGCACCGACTCGACGGTGGTTGTGCCTGCTCAGGAAGCGGTGGCTCATCGAAAGCGCACGATTTTGATCGTAGCTGCCCTGTGTGTTCTCATACTGATTGCTATCGGCTTGGTGCCTCGCCTCTTTCTCAATCGTGATTTGAAGCGGCAGGCAGTTCAGCTGTCGGACTCTGCGGCAAATGTTTTTGTCACATCCGCAAAGTCCTCCCCTTCCTCCACAACTGTCCAACTGTCTGGGACCATGTCGCCGATTACGGAAGCTCCCATACTTGCTCGTGCCGATGGCTACCTCAAGAAGAGATTTGTTGACATTGGTGATCATGTCCGTCCGGGACAAGTTCTCGGTGTGATCGAAGCTCCCGATCTGGATCAGCAGGTCCAACAGGCGCGTGCCTTGTATCAACAGAGTAAGTCCGCTCTCGAGCAAAGCCAATCGGCCCTGGAGCAGGCAAAGGCCAACGCCGGAATTGCAGGAATCACAGCCGAACGGTGGGCTGCCCTAGTGAAGCGTGGTGCAGTCTCACGGCAGGCGAACGACAATTATCAGTTTGCGTACAACGCTCAAGTTGCTGCTGTGGGCGCGGCCGCGGCCAACGTAGCGTCGGCCAGCAATAATGTTGGAGCAAACGCCGCCAATCTGGATCATTACCGAGAACTTCAGGACTTTGAAGTAGTCCGAGCACCATTTGAAGGTGTTGTAACGGAAAGAAACGTTGATGAAGGAACTCTCGTCACGACCGGCAATACTCTTCTGTTTCGTGTGGCAAAGAACAACATGCTCCGCACTTTCATTGAGGTGCCTCAGATCGATGCGCCCTCAATCAAAGTGGGGGACGCTGCCGATCTCACCTTTATCCAGTACTCGGGCAGGGTCTTTCATGGCACGGTCACTCGTACGGCCGATTCTCTCAATCTGAATACTCGAACACTTTTGACCGAGGTAGATGTCGACAACAATGAGGGGCTGTTACTCCCCGGCATGTACGCTACAGTCACCTTCAGCCTCCCCAGAAGTGTTGCCTCAATTTTGATCCCGAGCGAGGCCCTGGTCTTTCGTGCTGACGGTACGACAGTCGCTGTTGTAGATGGCCAGCATACTGTCCACTTTCGAAAGGTAGTGGTTGGTCACGATAATGGTGCCTCAATCGAAATCCTGTCCGGGTTGCAATCCGGAGAAGCTGTGGTCGTAAACCCAAACGACACGACGATCGAGGGTGCAAGAGTCAATCCGATTCAGGTGAAGCAGGCAGCCGGAAGTCTGTCTTCGGCCTCATCCTCTTCACCAGTGACTTCAAAGGCACCGGCAACTACCCAGCAGAAATAGTCTGCGATCGATCTTCGAGGAAAGAGGAGTAATGACACGCTCAGCGATGACAATCCGCCGAAAGAAGCCACGCATCGATCTGCAATGGGCGGGGGCAATACTCTTCGTCTGTCTTGGATTCAATGAGGTCAGTTGGTCACAGGAATTGCCCACAGCGCCTGAAGCTGCCACCAGATCATCGGTCCCCATTGACTTCCGGCCAACAAGCCGCGCCGGTTGGTTCCTGTCCCCGTATAAATCTCCGGCTGTCCAACCCTCACGCAAAGAGAACTCGGATTTGCTCTCGAAGCTTCTCCATGACGGGAAGTTATCTTTGACCTTACAGGATGCTATCAGTCTCGCAATTGAAAATAACTTCGATGTCGAACTTCAGAGATATGATCGCGCCTTTGCGGCGACAGAAATTCTTCGTGCGCAGGGAGGAGGAGTTCTTCGGGGTGTACCGACGACAATTGGAGAGCTGCCCGCTGGTGAGGGAGGTCCTGGGGAGCCTCTGCTCACAACGGTCGCTGGATATTCGCCGGTACTTCAACTCCCAAGCAGCGCAGCCGATCTCGCTACAATCATAGGTACACAGAGCGATTTGTCGGTTCTGAGTCCTACACCCTTCTCCACCGGACCCAGCGTTCCTCAGTTTGATCCTGCGGTTGCTGCGAATATAGCTCTTACGCAGTTGAATTATCCTCAATCCGATGCATTCGCAACCGGATCGAACTACTATTCGAGTCACTCTGTGTCTGGAGAAGTCGCTTATACACAGGGCTTCTCGACTGGTACGACACTGAATACAGTGTTTACCAGTAGTCGGCTCAATGAAGCGTCGACTCGTCTGAACCTGAATCCCGTTACTACTGGCTCGTTGAGCGTGGCGATCACCCAGCCGCTTTTACAAGGATTCGGCATTCGTGTAAATAAGCGTTTCATTCGCATCGCGAAGAATGAGGATTCGATCTCACGTGCAGTTTTCAGCCAGCAGCTGATAGCTACAATCTCCGATACAACTCGGCTGTACTGGGATCTTGTGAGCCTCCAGCAGGATTTGCAGGTAAAAAAAGAATCGCTTCAAGCCGCCGAACAACTCTATAACGACACAAAGAATGAGGTCGAGTTGGGAACCCAGGCCCCTGTCGACCTTACTTCCGCGCTTGCTCAAGTTGCAAGTAATCGACAGGCCTACGTCAATTCCCAGGGGATGGTCCTGCAGCAAGAGCTTCTACTCAAAGAGGTCCTGACTCGCAAGGGAATCTCCGATCCACTCCTGGCCGCAGCCTCCATCGAAGCTGTCACACCCATTGCGTCGCCTGATTCGGAAGCGCTTACCCCCCTGGCAACACTTCTGGATAAAGCGACGAAAGAACGGCCCGACCTGGCTCTTGCTAAAACGCAGGAAGATAGTAGCAAAGCAGCCCTGAAAGGATCGCACAACGCGCTTTTGCCACAGTTGAACCTCGTTGCTTCCATGCAAAACAATGGAAGTGCTGGATCTCTAAGCTCTAATCTTGTGTCATCTCCGGGAATTCCTGCGGCTCCTCCACCTCCCAATCTTCTTGGAGGATATGGCTCTACATTGGGCCAAATCTTCAGTCGAGATTTCCCCGATTATTCTGTCGGTGCACAATTGAACATTCCGATTCGAAACAGGATCGCCAGGGCGGATGTCGCTCGAGACGAACTTCAATACCAGCAAAGTGAAGTGCGTTTGCAACAACTTCACAGCCAAGTACGTCTTCAGGTGGGAAACGCATTTATCGCGGTTCAGCAGGCCGCGGAGAGTTACAAAGCTGCAGTGCAAGCTCGAACTCTGCAGGAACAAGCGGTCGATGTGGAACGCTCTAAATTTGAAGCCGGAGTTACAACAGCATACGAGTTTTTACAGTATGAAAGCGGCTTGGCAGAGGCAAAGTCCGCCCAGGTAACTGCGCTCGGAGTCTATGCAAAGGCAAAGACAGCACTTCAAAGGGCGGTTGGATCGACATTAGAAGACAATAACGTCGTTGTCGACGATGCAATTGCTCCTCGCTCGAATCAGCACTGATGCGGGTCGGAATCTGTGACGAATGAATGCTTTCTTGTCTGTGGCAATCACTTGCACCGTACCAGCATGTTTCGCGCTATACATCAAGCAAACATAGGCGGAATATCTCATCATCAACGCAGAAACACGCTGACATCAGCAGACTGAAGCCGGATGTGTCTTCGTCCGATACTTGCATGCTCCGAGAAAATTAATTTCAATAGCTGGATAAGCTTTTACTCTGGACCTATCTGCATTAGCGGTCAAATTGGGTTCGACCAGGCATTTCCACCACAAAAGATCCTCCCTGGGCGATAATGTCCGCTAGATACAAGTGGAAGAAGTACTAGCGGGTTTCAGCTACGAGCATCTCCGTCTCGGCTTCTCCCATAAAGAAAGGATCAAGAGAGTCTTGGCTCCCCTGAAAGCTTACGCACTCACTCTATTAATATGCGCTGTTGCCGTGCCCGTTGCTTTGTACTTCGACGCGCCCTCCTCCTGTCTTATGATCTCGGCAATGGCCTCAAGTCTCTTTCTTGGCAGAAGAGCGGGCCTTTTCGCTGTAGCCTTGCTGGCTCTGATTTTTGACTACCTTTTCTTGGTCCCCAAATTTCATCTCATAATGACCGGCAATTCGGTCGGTAGATTCGTTGTGTTTGTTGGGGCGATGATATTTGCTACTGAATTGATTGACGCGAAGAGGCGGTCAGACCGTTCCAGACTGAAGCGCGAGAAGGAGTTCCGTGCGCTGGCTGAGACATGCCCAGACTGCATTCTCATCGTTGATGAACAGCGAATTATTCAATTCGCAAATCAGGCTGTCTCAAGGATGTTTAATTATTTAAAGGAGGACGTCATCAGAAAGCCCGTATCCTTACTGCTTCCTGATCTGCCCCTTGACCAGCTTCCATCCGGCGAATTTATGGCGCTCTCCCAGAATGGCTGTCAATTCTATGTTGAATCAACCTACGGGAAGTTCTCGGACAAGATAACAATCTTCCTTCGGGATATTACCGACCGCAAACGAGTGCAAGAGCAACTCGCCTCAAGTGAAATGAACCTGCGTCTTACACAGATGAAGCTCTCTCAAGCCTCACAGCTTGCGACTGCTTCTGAATTGTCTGCTTCAATTGTTCACGAGATTAGCCAGCCAATCGCCGCTATGGTTGCCAATGGCCAATCATGCCTTCGTTGGCTGGCAATGGACCCACCGAATCAGGACAATGCTAAGGCTGCCGTCGAGCGGATCGTCCGAGATGGGAAGGATGCACGGGATATTATCAAAGGTCTTCGTAACCTCTTTAAGAGGTCAGAACCCAAAAAGTCCCTGGTCGATCTTCGACAGATCGTTGAGGAGGTTTTGGTTCTTGTCCACGGTAGGACGGAGAAAGAGGGTATTTTTATCGATGTTCAACTTGCCTCCGACCTTCCGCGTATGTCAGGCGATCCCATCCAGCTGCAACAGGTCTTGCTGAATCTCGTTTCGAACGCGATCGATGCAATGCATGCAATTGTGGGTAGATCGAAGATTCTGGTGGTGCGTGCTCGGCAGCTCGACGATAGTTCAATCTTGACTGAGATCGAAGATTCGGGTGTTGGTATCTCTGATCACGAGAAGATCTTCGAGACTTTCTTCACAACAAAGGAGAACGGGATGGGAATGGGCCTCGCAGTCTGCAAGACCATAGTCACATCTCATGGAGGTCGTTTATGGGCTTCTCCAGCTTCTGAGGTTGGTACTGTTTTCTCGTTCACCATTCCATCGGTGTCGCGGACCGCACCAATAAGTCCGAGCGTCGACAGATACTGACGAGACTTCGACAGCATCGAAGGCAGCCATCTGATAAGTCCCTTGATTTGTGTGTGTTCTGACCTCTCTTCTTGGCATGGGAATTGCCATAAGGATCAGTAGGAGGAAACACACATGATGCGCCAAAAACTCTCTTTGTTGTTGCTTGGTGTCGCGTTGTTCAGCGGTGCCGTAAACCTCGACGCCCAGGTCAAAACAGACTATGACCACAGCGCCAACTTCGGCTCGTACAAAACCTATTCCTGGCTGAAGGTACAGTCTGGTGATTCACTCTGGGACGACCGTTTGCGTCAGGATGTAGATGCCCAACTCACTGCGAAGGGCTGGACGAAGGTCGATTCCAATGGCGACGCATCGGTCAGTGCCTTTCGGAGCACCCAGGACCAAAAGACACTCGAGACATTCTATGATGGCTTCGGCGGCGGCTGGCGTTGGAGAGGCTTCGGTGGCGGCGGTATAGCGACCACGACAACCGAGACCACTAAGGTAGGCAACGTCGTAGTTGACATCTTCGATAGCCGCACTCAGAAGCTTCTTTGGCGCGGTACAGATAGCGACGATCTGTCGTCGAACGCAGATAAAAATATCCAGAAACTTTCGAAGGACATTCGCAATATGTTCAAGAAGTTTCCCCCAAAGTAAGGATGGCAATTCTCTAGGCGGATATGTTGAACGCTATCAACTATCTGCCTATCGCCCATTCACTGGGGTGTTTGTCTACGGTTAGGCTCGGTTCCAGAGCCCGAGCGGATACAAGATCGACCTCCGCCGTACGGCTAAGACCTGAAGATAGGCGCTTGTTGATGCAAGTAGCACGATGTTGACGCTCATGCCAGATCCTGTCCATTGCTCGACTCCGGTTGCGAGCGTGAGTGCCATCAATGTAATTCCGCGATGTGATTTTGTCCGCCACGCACTTATGATTCGCGCCGCTAATCATCGGTAACGATATAAGTTATCTGCAGTTTTCACGGTCAGAGGTTTATCGATGTCGATAACAAGCCTGCCTCTCTCGGGGAGTGAGTCGCTGGTTCCGATCAGGACCTGCTGCTTGGCTGATGTCGCGTTTGTGCTACGCTCCTGGTCCTGCTCGCCTTTGAATGAAGTTGTTCCATATGCTCTCCTTACCGTTTCTATTGCTGTCGTCGAGTTTCTGTGACACCTGCATAGATTCCCGGTGAGGGTACCGATTATGTGTTGTTCGGATATATTGATCGTGAAATAGAGATAATCGACATGGACGAACGGCACCTCAAATCCTTCATCGCGGTCTCTGATCACCTGCATTTTCGGCGGGCGGCGGAGTCGCTGCATATGGCTCAAGCAGCCCCTTAGCCAAACAATTCGCCATCTCGAAGATGAGGTTGGAACGGCGCTGATATCTCGGAGCACACGAAAAGTGGAACTCGCTCCCGCTGGAAGGACGTTTTATGAATATGCTCAACGAACTATCCAGACCGTACAGCGGGGAAAGATGCTCGCGCTGAAGGCGGCGCGAGGACAAAATACGATTGCTTTAGGCATGACGAGTACCGCGTTTCATGGATGCATCCTTCGGACTCTACGAAAATCTGATTGCCGCCTGCAGTGAAGTGGCGGCGCCTCCCGATATCGTGCCCCAAATTGGAGGCGCTCACATGCTATTAGGTCTGGTCGCCGCCAATGTCGGGTTGGTATGCGTGCCTCGTTCACTGGCAATCCCGCACAAAGGAATCGTCTATCGACCTCTTCGCGGACGGGAAATCGAGATTGTTTTGCGTTTGTATTGGCGAAAGGCGGAATTGCCATCTGCAGCCGAGACCTTTGTGGAATCGGTTAAGCGGAAAACATCGGAAGACGGCCAATAGGCTGGATTACCGCAGGGGCGTTGTTTGCCCCTGCGGTAACTGGCTGCGTTGATCTACACCAGACCTTCTGAGTGTGTCGAAAGAAATTCGACACGCTTGAGTCCGTATTCGCGCAACTCGGCAATGCTCGCATAGCAATCGACGCCAAGAGTCAGGTCCGCTTCCGCCAGGAGGCATTGCAGAACGAACTCAACACCCGCCTGCCCGCCAAGAGCAAGGCCATAGACGTAAGGACGCCCGACGCCAACCATCGTCGCTCCGAGCGCCAGCGCTTTTACGATATCGACGCCGGTTCGGACTCCCGAGTCGAAGAGCACAGGATGATTCGGCACTGCCTCAATCACGTCCTCCAGGTTGTCCAGCGCAGGTATTCCACCGTTGGCCTGGCGACCGCCATGATTGGAGCAGATAATTCCATCAACTCCACAATCAATTGCTTCCGGAGCACAGATGCCTTTGATCAAGAGAGGCAGATTCGTCATGGCCCGGATCTTCTTCACATGGTCCCACGAGAACGTGGGATCAGAGAAGTATCGGTCCCACGTTGAGATCTTCTTCTCGATCGTCAGCTCTTCTTCACTGCGAACTCCAGCGAGACGCCAGAATGCTGGATCTGACGTGTAGTTGGCGAGGCACTGCCCATAGTGCATCGGCAACGATGCCTTCTGCAGGTCGTGAGGACGCCATCCAAGTTGCCCTGTGTCCACGGTAATCACGATGCCATCAAAGCCCGCGTCGAGTGCTCGGGTGACGAAATGCTCGGAAAGCTCCGGAGCATTCGGAGGATAGAGCTGAAAGAAATCAAGATTCCCTTTGGATGCTGCGCGGGTCTCTTCCATGCGACACGCCGATAGCGTCGAACATATGAGAGGCACCCCCAGTTTCGTAGCAGCCTTTGCCGTTTCGAGGTCTCCCTCCGGATGGACAGCTCCCAATACCCCGACCGGTGCCACATAGATCGGATTCGTCAGCTTCCGGCCAAACAGCGTTACGGAAAGATCACGTACGCTCCGGTCCCGGAGCATGCGCGGCATAATTCCGTAAGTCTGAAAGGCCTCCACATTCTTGGTTTGTGTCAAACCATTACCCGATCCGCGCGACACATAGTCAAAGATGCGAGGATCAAGTATCTCTTGAGCACGCTTCTTCAGATCACTGTATAAAAATGGAAGGCGCGGTTGCTCACCGCCTACGCCTGCTGTGTAAATAGCATCTTGAAACTCACCGAAATTTCTCATCTGCCTCTCCGTCTGCTTGTCGGTCGCTTTTGAGGTCGACCGAATCCTTGGTTCTGGCCTCGCACCCTCTCTATGAGGGATCTCAGCCACCGATTCGCCCCGCGCGATAAAGAAGAATCGCGATTGGTAACACTAGATAGATTCGGAGAGGGGCCAGAGATTGTACGTGTGTTTGGGTAGATTGATCTGAAATAGCGATCAATAGGTAGGCATCAGGTTCGACTCGCTACTGGCGGTCCCTTGAACCGACGCGTCAAGACACTAGGTGGCAGTGCGCAGTCTTAAGGGGGGAAAGTGTGACCAAGGAGGGATGTCTCGCCTTCGCACCACAGCGCAAACTTGAGATGAAGTGGATGAGAATGCAGAGAAACCAACGTAATTTCTCTCTGTGGTCATTTGGGTTTGAAAGATAAATGAATGCTCTCACTTGTTTCCTAAAGTACCTTTGTATTCAATGCCCGAGTCCACGGCCGCGCTTATCTTGGGCGTGTGCCTGGTTGGAGGGATGGGACGATGAAAAAATATGTCGTAGCCATGTTTTCCATGGCGATCTGCATGCCGATTATGTCAAGCAAAGCTGCTGAGCCAGGGACAATTGGAGTGCAGGTATCTCAGATTTATATTGAGCAGCAAGGGACTCACCGTGGAGGTCTAGTCGTGCGACGGGTCGAGCCGACATCAGGTGCTGACGAGGCTGGGCTACATCCAGGCGACTTGATCGTCGGGGTTGACGGACGGAATGTCGAAGGTCACGAACGGAAGGAGCTGCTTCAATGGTTCAATGGTCCGGTGGGAGCCCCCGTTCAGCTGGCGTTGATTTCACAAGGCGGAAAGAGAGAAGTTACGGTTCGCCGGAAGCCATATCCACCGCACGTAAACTCTGAGCGTGATCCCTTTCGATATCAGATCCCGGGAGATTGGACGATCGATCCGCAGTATACCTTTCCACTTCCATGGGTCTCCAGCCTGTTCTATGAGGGCTTCGAGGATGTGGGATTCTCACCAGGGTTGATGATCCAGACTCGGCCGAATATCATAGCTATTTCTTTCTGTGGCAGTTAGATCGTCAGAGTTCGCTTTCAAGAGAAAAATTGCAGAACGATTTGACGGCATATTACCGGGGACTATCTGAGCAGCGTGGACATAACAAGAAATTCACGCCGGATCTGTCTCAGATACATGTGTCGCTAAAGCCTATGGCGGTGGTGGGGCAATCTATCGAAGGAAATAGTCATCAAGGCTTTGAGGGTTCTTTTACTGTCTACGACCGACGTGGCCATGTAATTAAGCTGTATTTAGAAAACATCAGTACACATTGCAGCGATGCGGGCGATATGACAGTGCTCTTCTTCGTATCTCGCGAGCGTCGACCGGCGGGTTTCTGGGATCAACTAGATGCAATAAAAAAGAGTTTTACATGCAGGAGAAAGTAGGGGAGCATCTCGTGTATATGCATTACGTTGTATCTGTACCCAACAGATCGGATCGTCCTAAGCATTAGGTCATTCAGGAGACTCTCCATATCGCGTTCTCTTTGGTATTTACACCTTGTCACTTGCTCTATGGCAGCTATTCTGTCAGGCGCGACAATTCTTCGGGCGCAACAGCCTCTTCAATCGCAGTGGGCGGTGAGTGTCGACTTCTTCGGCAATCATCGTCACCAGCAACTCTTTCTCTTATCGCAGGCTGGCAGACTGGAGGGCTCCTTTGGCCAAGATGCTCTAACCGGGACTCTCACCGGCAACCAGATTCACTTCACGTCCAAAGATAAGAGTGGCCAGCTATATGATGTTGTGGCTACTCTTGCCGGTGATACCCTCTCCGGCGAGCTTACTATTACTGATACCGCTAATCCGCCTGTTGTGGGTAAGTATGCTCTTTCCGCTTACGCCATCCTCCAGCGTGCCCTAGGCCCTCCGCGGACCGTCGATTTTCAGCCCACGCACTATTCCAATCAGTTTTCCGCAGATATTCCGTCGGTCTTCACTATCTGGCCTGGCGACACGATTCATACCACCACTGTCGACTCTGGAGGCGTTGATGAGCATGGCATCACCCGCGCTCTTTACGGTAATCCACAAACCGGTCCCTTCTACGTGGGCAGCGCAAATCCAGGCGATGTTTTAGCCATACATATCAAACGCCTGCGACTCAACCGCGACTATGCAGATAGCTTAGACAGCATCGCTAATCGAGTTAAAGATGCCAACCTCGCCGTCAAAGCCAGAAACCTCGGACATAATGTGCGCTGGCATCTCGATCTACAGCGTAACGTTGCCACACCAGCCGATACCTCCGGCCATCTGAAAACTTCTCTGTTCCGCTTCGGCCCATGCTCGGCTGCATTGGCTTAGTACCAGATTTTGGCTTCGCCCCCTTCTCGACGGGCGATGCCGGGCGTTATGGCGGCAACATGGACTACAACGGCGTGGTCGAAGGATCGACGGTGTATCTCGAAGTCACGCAGCCCGGCGCTCTGCTTTATATGGGTGACGCTCACGCTGCTATGGGAGAGGGAGAGACCACAGAATGGGGTCTTGAAACCTCCATGGATGTAGAGTTCTCCGTTGATGTCATCCCCGGCAAGTTCATCTCGACTCCATGCGTTGATACCGGCTCGCACATCGCTGCTGTCGGCCTCGCTGGCTCCATCGACGACGCAGCCAAAAATGGCCACCTTGGGCATGGTCCAATGGCTTGAACAGGATTATCAGCTCACACCGTCGGAGAGTGCCCAGGTGCTTGGCAGCATGGCCGAGTACACCATCTCAGAGGTCCCGGATCGCAACGCAGGTGTCGTCTTGCGCTTGCGCAAAGATTTACTACAAAAACTCAGCCGCCAGTGATTCAAAGCATGCACATCGTGCGTGGCGTATCTCTACTTGCCAATTCATAGGTAACGTGAAACTCTCTTCTCGTCATTGACCGCCGCAGGCAGCACACGACAGAAGATGCAAGAAGGAGGAACGAGTCTGTTACGAGACTCAATCTCGAGCTATTTTGCCTTCGTGAGGTCTGCCAATAGGCTCATTGCGCGTTCAAAAGGCCTGCAGTCGCCAGTTGCAGCATGCAGGATCAGCGATCCCTGCACGCACGCAATCCAGTCCTCTTCAAATTGGCGCGCCTTCAGTTCTGTCATGCCGCTCTCATGGGCAAGATACGCAACGGCGTCAGTCCAACTGGCGAGGATCTCGCGTGCAAGTTTCTTGCCAGCCGGGCCAATCTCGGAAACGGCAAATCTTCCCAGAACACATGGGTTCTGGCCGCTCGCATAGAGTTGATCGAGTGCAACGACGATCTTCCGTACGCGCGATTTAAGGGATTAGTTGGACTTCGCCACGTCAGCAACAGCCGTTTGGATGAAGGTCTTTCCTTGTTCCAGAACAGCTTCGGCCATCTGCTCTTTCCCTCGCGGAAAGTGATGATAAAGGCTTGATTTTCCAAGCCCCGTAGCCTGCGAGAGATCAGCGAGGGACGCCCCCTCATAGCCTTTATCTTGAAACACGATGAAAAGGCGCCCGACAATTTCAGCTTTTTCTTTCGCGTCCAAAGCTGCAGGCATGACAGACGTTCCTCCGTACAGATCGTTCGTTCTTTAGATATCGTAAGCGATGGAAAGGCATCCACGCTCCTTCCATCGCTACGAGTGCAACTCCCAGGTTGCGGACTCGTCCGCGATGAACTGTTCGTACTCGGCAGCCGAGCGTCTCTCCGGTCTTCGCATCTTTCACCGCGACCTTGATGGATTCCAGTTCCTGCGTTTCGCCCTACGATTCAGTCCGTGACCGAATCCCTGATGCAGGAGCGCATGTCTGGCGCCTTGAGCACTCCGGAGGTATGGAGCCAGGTCTTACGCCAAGCAGGCATACCCGCCGACAGCCTGGAAGCGATTATCAGAAGATGCGCGAATTTATCGAGTCGGGTGGCTACTACTTCAGTGCTGGCAATGATTGGATCTTTCGGATTGCCGTATATAGGTAATCAAGACCGTACCTGAAATTCGCACGGCCGCTTGTGAAGAGACAGACCGTCTGGCGACGGCCTGTCCAAGATGAGAGGTTTCGTAGTGCACTAGTGTTTTATTGAATTGCTTTGGCGGTCTTGCGGATCACCTCGATGATTACATCCGGCTTAGAGAGCATGGGCTCATGGTTGAGCCCATTTTGGATCACAGGATTAATCTTGGTCCATGCCATCGATATGCGGCTTCAATATTGGCGAGTCCGGCAAAAAGTTTTCGCTTTTGCTGCACCTCTCGGAACCTTCCGCCGGGCCTGGCTCATTACGTTAGCCTCTGTTCGGTCTGGCCGCCGGATCGTAGGTACCCACTGATTTGGGATCCTTGAGCGTCTTGCGGATCTGTTCGCCCACAATCTTGTCCTGGCCGGGGAAGAGCAACATAGCGGTAACGACGAGGGCATTCGGCATCGGGTCCACGCCCTGCGAAGCCCTCGTGGCGCCCGTGTGCGGATTGATCTCGATCGCCGGATTGCCGGTGGCGAGGCGCGCCTTGATCTCTCGCGGCGTTGCTCCGATCACCTTGGGATCGAACTCCACTACCAATTGCGGATAGTGGTTGGCGACCGCAGGGACGATCACGCGTGTCTTCACACTGGGGACGTCCTTCAGGATCGAGGCCATCACGGCGAGACGGTCGTTGGACTCCTTGAACAGGCCCTCGTCGGTCTGCGAGAGGATCCAGTCCACCGCTGCCACCATGCCGACGATCTGCTCCTTGGCCACCTTCATGCCGCGCGCCACACCTTCCACCGGAGGCAACATGCCGTTGGCGAGATCGGTATATTTCTTCTTGCCCAGCAACAGCCCCGCGCTCTGCGGGCCGCGAATGCCTTTGCCGCCGGAGAAGCAGACCAGGTCCCACTTCTCAGCAAGCGTCCACAGGTTCGAGATCGGCGGCATGTCTGCCGCGGCATCGAGATGGCAGGGGACGCCGTGTTCTTTCGCCACGGCCAGCCAATCTTCCACCGGGATCTTCACCACCTCGGCTGCGTTTTCGTGGTTGGTCATCACGGTGTTCTCGTTGAAGGCACGCTTGTACTCCTCGAGTGTATTCACGACCACGATCTTCGCGCCGCAGAGGACCATCCCCTCGTCGTATCCGTATGGGGTCTGCGTGATGATCTCGTTCTTTGGATATTTGGGCGTACCGATGAGGCGCGGAATGTCGATCGGGCGGCAGTCGTTGGCCGCCTGAATGCAGGCTGCTGCGGCCAGCGTGATCGCCGAGGCTGCTCCGGCGGTGATGCAGCAACCCTCAGCCTTGAGACGGTTGGCGACGTAAGCGCCTGCCTTCTGCTGCAGCTCCCGGATATGCACCCACTTCTTGGCTGCAAGTGCAACAGCTTCCTGCACAGGCTCCGGCATACAGGCAGAGCTAAGGTCGGTGTACGTGCCTGCTGCATTGATGAACGTCTGCACGCCGAGCTTGTCGTAGTAATCCACAGATGCTGCGGATTTTGCGTGGGTTGCCGCTGCCAGAGCCGGCATGGGAGCCGCTGCTGCTGCCGCCAACGCGGCCTGGGTGCGGAGAAAGCCTCTCCGCGTAATCTTTGTCTCGCTTTGAGAATTCGACATGAAATCACCTTTCCTTATGAAGCGATCGTTCCCTGCCTCTGGTAATACGCGTTACTGATTTGGGACTGTATAGGTGATGTTACCGAAGGAAGGAAAACGTAGTACAGAAAAACGTCCACGTCCTTGCGCCAACACCAAAACCCTCATATGGCGGTTAGAGGGTTTGAGCTATCGTGAGATTTTAGCCGTGGATAAAGTGCCGCGATCTTTCCCGTCCACACCTATCAATTTCATGCTGATTCTCGTGGCGTTTGGATCGATTGGCATATGCGCATCCAGCATTACTTTTTGAGTAGGATCCACGGCTTGGAGATCGTTCTGAGCGAGCCTGGCTCCTGAACTATTGAAAGAGGAGACGACCAGTCTGCCTGGAGCGAAGACGGAGAAAATACCCTTTAGATGAAGGGAGCCCGATTCAAGAGTCGTATTGAGCGGTTCAATGACGATCCCCGATGCCGTGAGTTCATGAGGCTGCGCATCGATGGCGACGGGATGCCAGGCCGTATCGAAGGCGTAGCTCTCTCCAGGGCTCAGGGTTACGATGGGGGAGTTGATTTCAGCCTCCATGTAGTAGGCGTTCGCGGAAGATTTAGTCTCTGCGATGGAAGGGATTCCCTTCTTGTCAAAGCTTACAGATGGCCCGTTTTGATAGAAGATCACCGAGGTCTTACCCGGATAATTCGCATCCTGCTTCACATTGAAGGTCTCGACCATTCCATAATGGGTGCTTTTATCGACGATGGTCAGCCACCCTGCGGTGGAGTCGAGCCAGACTTCATTTCCAAACCAGGTCCAATGCAGGCGAAACAGGTCGCCGTCGAGCGAAAAGGCCGGGCTCTGGGCAAGGCCGTATCGGACGTGGTAGCCGTCCGGGAAAGGCGACGCCGGATTGCGTGGTACATAAGCCCAGAAGTCGTGATTGAAGTCGTCGGGGTGGACAGGATCGGAGAGGTCGTACTGCGAGACGGACTGTATGGACCAGGTGATGGTGTGCCCGGTGGTGTTCTCCATTACTGCGTGGAAGCGAATCTCGGGAGTATCGGAACCTAATGTGACGGTACGGATGATGCGCATACCGGTGATCGTGTCGGGTTGACCAGTAAGGCGTACCGCGCATTCCTTTTCGGCAGACAGGGGCTCAAAACGGTAGGGCAGATCGTCGATCGCTGTGGATTGAATGGCCCAATGGTTCTCGTCCTCGCTGCCTTCGGGCATAGGCCAGATCTTGTCGCCACCGTAGTTGATCCAGCTGCCCTTAGCTTCGTCGGGAGAGATATATTTGCCGCGGAAGCGCGGATTGGTAAAGAGATAGGAGTGGCCATTGAACTCCACCTGCATCAGGCGGCCACCGAGCTGTGGAACAAAGGTGAGTGTGACCCAACGGTTGGAGACACGCTGCGCCTGCCAGCCAAGATATTGCCCGGGGGTGATGGTACAGCGACTCGGCTCCGTCTGCTGCGCTGCGAGCGAGATGGGGAGGAACGTAATGACAAGAGCTGCCGCGGCGAAGAGAGGCAATTTCATGACTCGCTGGATCCTTTCGAAGTGCACTTCAAGATAGCAATACAAAGCTCTACCTATATACAGAAACAGAGAGACGGCCAGTGAAGGTTGCGGGATCGAATATCGCAACCTTCACTGGCCGATGAGATGTAAGGGTTAGAAGTACAGTTTGAGCGCAACCTGCATGATTCGCGGATCGCGGGCTGAGGTGACATAGCCAAAGCCACCTACGCCAGAGGCGTTCCAGTTACCGGTAGGACCATTGAACTGAGTGTGGTTGAAGACATTGAAGGCTTCGGCCCGGAACTGAAGGTAGGCAGATTCGGTGAAATCGAATTTACGTTGTAGTGCAACATCGGTGTTGTTAACTCCGGGGCCGTGGAAGAAGCGCCGCCGAGAGTTTCCGAATTGACCAAGTGGCTCTTGAGTAAAGAGGGTGTTGTCAAAGTAAGGAAGTGGTTGTCCTGAGGCATCCGTCTTACGGGGGTTTTTGTTAATGATGAGCTTGCCAGGCGTGTAGTCAGGCAGGTCTGCACCGATTCCGGTCAGCGACTGGTCGTCGTTCTCGGAGATGGTCACGGGCAAGCCGGTTGCCAGCGTTGTGACACCGGAGACTGCCCAACCTTTCGCTACGTAGTTCAGGAATCCGGCGTGGCTGGGTGTCAGCAGGTCGAACGGTAGCTGCACGGTATAGCTGCCCACGAAGTTATGTGTGACGTCGAAGTTGGAGAGCCCCCAGCTAAGGGTTGGGTTGATGACGTTGGTCTTGTCCGACTGCGCCGATGCGTTATCGAACGAGCGGGAGTAGGTGTATCCCAGCAAAAACTCATAACGTTTGCTGGAGTGCTGGAGGGATGCCTGCAGAGAGTTGTAGTTGGACGCCGATGTGGTACGCATAAAGGAGTTGGAGCCGAAGTCCAACCCCAGCACGCGGGTGCCATTGACGACGGATCCGTTGGCGCGGATGTACTGCTGACTCTCGAGGCCGGGACCGCATGTGCTCTGCCCAGGTGCAAGCGCTGCAGGATCCGAGAGAGCGAGGCAGAGTGCCGGGTCGGCGGGGTTTGATTCCTCTTGGGTGATCAGCTTGCGGCCGATGTTGCCTACATAGTTGACGCTTACGACGGTACCACTGCTGATGCTGCGCTGGATGCCGAGATAGTAGCTCTGCACGTAAGGCAGAACATTGTGTACGTCAAACAGGGCAGAGCCAGAGATCGGCTTGACCCCGTCCCAATTGAACGTAGTGTCTGGGTTGTCCTTCGACACGTTCGTGGGAGGAAAGACAAAGGGAAAGCGTTGTCCTTCGTTATTGCCGGTGGCCCGATCGATATAAGGCTTGTCGAGCATGGGCTGAACCGGACTGACGTAAAAGAGGCCGAAGGGAGCGTCTCCCACCTCGACGAAGCCGGTTGCATCCTGGATGTTGGTATAAAAGAGGCCGTAGCCACCGCGGATGGTGAAGTTGCCGGGACCTCCGGTGAGCTTGCCGAGGAGGCCGTCGGAGCTGGACGGTGAGTAGTTGAAGCCAAAGCGGGGAGCGAAGTTGTTGTAGCGGATCGGAGCAAGCGTACGCGGTACGCCGGGGTCTCCAGGGACGAGATACCCGAGAGGAGCCCCGGGAAAGACGACTGACTGTACGCCAGGGATCAGAGTCTCCAGCTTATTCTGAGTGTCGTACCAGGGCGTCGAGATTTCATAGCGAAGGCCGTAGTTCAGTGTGAGGTTGTCCAGAACGCGCCAGGAGTCCTGACCGAACGCGCCGAAGTAATGGCTGCGCGAATCGAGGATTTGCGGACTAGCCTGGATGAAGTTATTAGGAGCGCCGATCAGAAGATCTGCAAAGTCGCTGCCTGTCTCTTGTCCGTTGAAGCTGAACTGACCGTTGGCGGCGTAGAAATTGCGTTCATTGATCTGATCGTAGTGATAATTGATGCCGTACTTGAGGCTGTGACGTCCGACGGTCTGGGCATAAGTCTCGAGCACTTGAAACATATTGTTGTACTGATTGAGGGTATCGACCGGCGTTCCAAAGCTGAAATTGTTCAACCCTATGGAGGGAACTCCGGTGAGTGCCGGATTAATATTTGAGATTCCGCCGGTGGGTCCCCAAGGTGTGGTGAAACCGAGAGAGTCGAGCGAGACCCCGGTTCCTCCCACCGGCGTACCAAGATGATTGATGATGCGCATATACGTGAAGCGCAGATCGTTGACCGAAGTTCCGTGCACAGTCGAGGTAAGACCAAGATTGATCATCTGAGCCCGCCCCTGATTCGACGAGGTGAAGCCGGGAATGTTGACGCCGCTTCCATAGGGGTCGTTTAGAGAAAACTGGTCGATGAAATAGTAGCCAAAGAATGTGCCAAGACGGGTATTGATGTCGCCGCGAATGCCTCCCTTGTTATCGGTAAGTTTTGCCGAGGCCGCAGCTGTGGCAAAAAAATCACTTGGAGCATTGGCCTGCGGAATATATTGCATAAGATGTGAGGCCGCCGGGGACCAGGCCGACTTGGGGATATATGCGTTAGGAAAAACGCAGGTGGCTGAGGTGCAGCCAGGCGTGTAATAAGGCTCGCCTGGAGCGACCGGATATCCGAGCCGATTGGACAGCTCCTGAGCCCAGGAGGTTCCGACGACCGACCCTTGGGTCAGAGGGGAATTCTTACTGGTATCGAAGAATCCATTGCGGTTTGCATCGGAGGGAACCGCGAAGTTCTGCGTAGCGCCTTTGATCTGTTTGGTGCCCTGATAGTCGGCGAAGAAAAAGGCCTTATCCTTGCGGATGGGACCGCCGATCGTCCCGCCGAAAATGTTCTGGATGAAGACACCGCGTTGCTGGGCGTAGTAGTTGCGGGCGTCGAGGTCTGTGTTTCGCAGGAAGTCGAACGCGTTGCCATGAAATTTATTGGTACCTGATTTTGTGACGACGTTAATCTCACCGCCGCTGAAGTTGCCGTACTCGGCGTCGAAGTTATTGGTCAGGATACGAAACTCGGCGATCGAGTCGAGGTTCGGGATGATCGCCGCGCCGTTGTAGACTCCTTCGTTGGCATCGGCGCCGTTGATCATGTAGCCATTCGAGGCCTCTCGCCCGCCATTGATAGAGACGTTGCCTGGATCGAGATCGCCGGAAACGGTGCGTCCAGCTTCGGAGGTGCCTTTGTAGGGGGATACTCCCGGTTGCAGCGAGAGCAGATCGGTGAACGATCGTCCGTTCAGGGGCACCGATGTCATCTTGGTGCTCTCGATCACCTGACCGAGCTGCGTGGTCTGCGTTTCTACCTGGACCGCATCCGCAGTGACCTCTTGTACCTGATTGGTTGTTCCAATCTCTACTTTGATCTCGATACGGATAGCCGAATTTGCATCGACTTTAATCCCTGTGGTCTGAAAGGTGCGAAAGCCTGCGGGTGCAGTTGTCAGTGTGTAAACGCCGACACTGAGGGCGGGAAAGGTATAAAGGCCGGAAGCATCGGTTGTAACAACCTGGGTGATGCCGGTGTTCTCGTTCCGAATAGTTACTTGAGCTCCAGGAATCGCGGCGCCACTTGGGTCCACCACGTTCCCTGAGATTGATCCCGTAATCGCCGCGTACATGGGCAAAGAGCCCAATACAAGGGCGAGACACATAAGCAATACCCTGCGAAAATGCAGACGCATGATGTCCTCCTGGAATATTCCGATTAACTAATTTTTAGGAAGCTTTGTAATTGAAATTGCATGACACGCATCTTCTCCCTTTTCTCTACACGATAAGGAGCATGGTTCTGGAGCTTCGTGGCTCCTCAAGCTGGATAAACTCCGGATGAAGCTGCGGACGACGGTGTCCACTACATATGCTCTTCGTCAAGGAAGAGTCCGTACCCTGTTTCGCATCTTTCAGCGAAACAAGCTCGTTTACGTCACAGAATCCAAATCCACCTGGGATGACTAATTCAGCGTTCTAGCTTTTGTGCGCACGAAGTTATGCTATGACTTCTGATCTCCTGGTAAACAGGGGGGCATAATGCTTCGATCTGTTTAGGTCGTTGAGCGACTCTAACTGTGAGATCCGGACCAACTTACAAACTTTGCCAAGTGCAGGCGCGAGTCTCGAAAAGATATTTAGCAACCTTCATAAAGGCAATAAAAATCTACGAAGCGCGATAGATTCTCCTTAGTCGGTGGACCTAATTAGAACTCAATTCCAGAAAATAGCAATAGGGCGAATGATCCATTTGACACTAGGATTTCAGGCCTAGCCGTAACTTGAATGCAGGAGCATCCCGCCTCAAGGTTACAAGCACCTTTCGAGCGAATCCAGGATCATGTATATGGGACGTACCGGAGAATGCCTTGATAAGTAAAGGCTCGGCAATGACTTATCCAAACAATACAACGCTCTAGTTCCAGGGAATACTGATCTTATCAATAAGATAGGTAATCTTCTCTACAAACAGCACGTGAAGGAAAATCAAGACCGAGCAAATGCTGCCATATCGCAAGTGATTACGCACAGCTAAGTAAATTGCTTGGTAGGTATGGGAAAAGAAAATTAGGAATAATTACCTTGACGACTACCACTGCGTGGAAGGTTTCAGCAATGCCCGTCAAGAAATTTCATTTGATTCGTTTCGGCTGCAGGATGGGTACTGAGTCCTCTCAAAGAGGAACAGCAGCTCCGGGCACTGGAATCTGTGCTCCGGCGATTTAACGCGGTGGCTTTACAAACGGCATCCGTAGCTGCGGCTCAATCTGCGTTTCAGCCGATGGCCTCATCCTCCCCGCCTTGTTCACTTCGAGCGGTTCGGGCATCAGATGGATACCGCCGCTGTTGACATGATTTATATGGTCGGTAGCGCCCTCAAGGCCCGAGTGCCAGATGCTCTCGTCCCGCATACATGGCTGGCGCAAAACGTAGAACGATTTTTTGCCGTATATCCATCGATGCACGATGAAATCTTCGTTCCATTTCTCGACACCTACTGGCGCAGCCAGACGCTCGCGAATAGCCATGAATTTAGAAACGGGTTGGCTTTCACGCTCAGGTTGATTGCCGAGGCGGCGCAATCCGCTCCAGAATCTCGTGCCAGGGCATCATTGCGAAACATGGATTTGTGCATACTCGGATGGCGAGCAGACACCCGTTTCCGTTGTGATGGAAAACCTCCAGCGAATCGTAGAGGTGACAGACTTACCGGTGACAGTTGATTTGGAGAGTGGCTACGGAAGCACATCCAAGCAGGTCGGAGAGACTACGCGGAACCGGAGGACTGGGTCTTCGCCAGCGATCATCACTTCGGCAAGACGCCGTTGTGGCCCGACAGTCTGAGGACCAAAATCCTGCAGCCGACCGCTCGCAGGGTAGGGATCAAGAAGCAGATCGGATGGCACACGTTTCGGCGGACGTATAGTTCGTTGCTGGCAGATACCGGCAACGATGTGAAGGTGGTGCAGGAGTTGATGCGCCACTCGAAGCTCAGCACAACGATGGAGGTCTACACGCAGGCGGGCATGACGAAGAAGCGTGCCGCGCAGCGGAGGGCTGTCGATGCGTTGTTTAACCGTGATTCGGAGGCGTTAACGGCAGGGGCAGAACGGGGAAAAGCGGTGCGCTCCCTTATTGCTCCTCCAGAAGTCTTATCGCTCCCGAATTCCGCTCGCTAAGTTATTGAAATGATTTGGTGGACCTGATCGGGATCGAACCGATGACCTCTTCCATGCCATAGTCCCAACATTAGGCTTTTCAACAACTTACAAGACCCCGGTGGCTCCCTAAGTTCTTGTAAGCTGGCATCACACCCAGAACCGACGTATCGCAAAACGTATCGCCTTTTTGGCGCATGAATCCTCAGCTCGGCAGGAAACCGCGCCGTGCCCTGAGTTCCAGACGCAGTTCCTCACGGAGTGCCTTGCTCTTCCTCAGCCGCTTGAAAAACTCCTCAAGAACGCTGACCATAATCGCGTTCACGCTCACCCCCTCATCTTTGGCCCAGGCTCGGATTACGGATCGTGCCTCGGTTCCAACATGCAAAAGCTGAGGTTTGGAGAGGGGAAGCCCGGCTTTGCGAGTCTGCGTGATCGTCACGTCCTTCCGCTCGACATTGCGGAGGGCGAATAGAACCACTCTCGAAAGATCGCCAGCCACACGAGCCTCTTCAGTAACCGCCTCCCTGAGATTGATGGGTAAGCGTAGGGTCATGCCCTCCCGGTCTTCCGTCCATCGCTGTCCTTCGCGGTTCACGTTCCGACCTGTTTTCTGTATTGCCAAAGCGTCTGCCTTCCTGCCCAAGTCGAATGCTCCGCAGCCATTGCGGTTCCGTTCGAGAACGCACTGTCAACGGTTGTTCTAATCGTATTGAAATGAAACTTTCAAAAGACGAGACAATTTTAGCGTAAGGAAGTGTAGCCGTGCCGTCGCCCGAGATTGTCAAAATGCCGACTATCCTATCTTCCTATCGTTCTGTACTGTGTCACTTCGCCAGCGAACGCCCTGGAAAGTCGATTCTCTTGAGAATAGAGAAGTGAATACTTCTCATGTCGAGCAACCACCCGGAGCGGAGGCGTCGGTCAAGGCCGCGAAGCGCCGCATTAGCGGTCGAAGCGTAGCGGAGAGCCTTGATGGACGCCGTAGCGGAGGGTACGAGCCCCACAGCATCGACGTTCCGTTAATTTCTGCTACCGATCTCACTAATCTCTAGTGATGAACAGTTGACCTTCATCAACGAAGCGTAAAGTTGGGGAGGCTGACGCCTTTTGAATCACCCAATGCCCCCGAATACTGTCAATTCGTCTCCATTAACCAGTCGTGCGGCTCAATACGTCCGAATGTCGACGGAACATCAACAGTATTCCCCGCAAAACCAATCTGACACCATCACGAGATATGCCATCGCTCACAATATGGACATCGTCGCAACGTACGATGACCACGGACGAAGCGGTCTCAACCTCGCTGGCCGGGATGGGCTCAGTCACCTGCTGAGGGATGTTGAGCAAGGGCGCGCGGACTTCACAGAGCTATTGGTCTATGACGTGAGCCGATGGGGAAGGTTTCAAGACGCCGACGAAAGTGCGTATCACGAGTATGTTTTGAAGCGGGCGGGTATCCGCGTTCACTATTGCGGGGAGCAGTTCACCAACGATGGGAGCATGGCGTCTGCGCTGATGAAGACTCTCAAGCGGACGATGGCCGGCGAGTACAGTCGGGAGCTCTCGGTAAAAGTCTTCGCAGGGCAATGCCGTCTCATTGAACTCGGATTCAGGCAAGGTGGTCCCGCCGGCTACGGTCTCAGACGACAGCTCATTGATCGTGAAGGCAGAGAGAAGGGATTGTTAGCACGAGGCGAACGGAAAAGTTTACAGACGGACCGTGTTGTCCTGGTGCCTGGGCCGGATTCCGAAGTTCTTGTAGTGCGGGACCTGTTCTCGCGATTTATTGACGATGCGCAATCAGAAAGGGACCTGGCCTTCTATCTCAACAGCAAGGGTGTGCTGTCTGACATGGCCAAACCTTGGACGAGAGCGACGATTCACCAGATTCTTACTAACCCCAAGTATGTCGGTACCAATGTGTACAACCGCCGTTCTTACAAACTGAAGATGAAGCGGTTGGTAAATCCGCCTGAAATGTGGATCTCTCGGAGTGAAGCATTCAAGGCAATCGTCTCCACGGATGTCTTTTTGCAGGCTCGCAGAATCATCGATGCTCGACATATTCATTTGACGGACGATGATATGCTCGCGCGGCTGCGAGTGCTTTTAGAGCGATGCGGGAAGCTGTCGGGAATACTTATTGATGAAGCGGAAGATATGCCTTCAAGCTCAATGTACATGTCCCGGTTTGGCGGTCTCCATAGGGCCTATGAGCTTATTGGTTGGAGTGATCGACGAGACTACAGCTTTATTGAAGCTAACCGAGTGCTGCGTCGAAAACATCGGGACCTAATTCAGATCATTCTTGCAGAGCTGCGGGCAACGGGGGCACATGTTGAGGTGGACGCCCGGTCCGACCTTCTCACTATCAATCACGAGTACACGGCATCTCTCCTCCTTTCAAGGTGTCAGGAGACGAAGGCGCAGTCCCAACGGTGGCGACTCCGGTTTGATGCTGGGTTGGTTCCGGACATCACCATTGCCGCTCGGCTGAATCCAGGAAATCAGACGGTCAAGGACTACTACCTGCTTCCAAGCATTGATCTCCTCTGGAAGCGGCTAAATCTTGCTGCTGACAATGGAGTTTTACTGGACCTATATCGATTCGACACCCTCAATTTATTTCTGAACCTCGCGAAGAGGATTCCCGTGGAGGACGTAGCGTGAACGAGCAACAAGTTGAATCGATCCCCATCTCAGAAATCCATATCACTAACCCAAGATCACGAAATCGAATCAAGTGGCAATTGGTCGTTCAAAGCATCGCAACCGTAGGCTTGAAACGGCCTATCACTGTCGCGCGAAAATCTCATTCACATTCGGACGGCAAACGCTACGATCTGGTATGTGGACAAGGCCGAATGGAAGCTTTTTTAGAACTTGGTGAAATGTTCATTCCAGCAATCATCATTGAAGCTCCCGAGCAGGATCGTCAATTGATGAGTCTGGTAGAAAACATAGCCAGAAGACCGGCATCGACGCACGCCATCTTGTTCGAGGTTCGGGTGCTCCGTGAGAGAGGGCACTCAAGCGAGCAGATTGCTCGTAAGCTCGGCCTGGATCGAGCGTATCTTTATGGAATTTGCAACCTCATTGATAAAGGAGAGGAATTCCTTGTCAGTTCCGTTGAAGCCGGTCGGATTCCGCTCAGCGTTGCTGTAGAGATCGCCACTGGGAACAATCATGAGATCTCCAGGGCTTTGTCGGAGGCTTACGAGAAAGGCGATCTACGTGGAGCACGCATCTCTGCGGCTCGCCGGGTCATTAGCCAGAGGTTAGAAAAGCAAAGGCTTCAAGGAAAGACCCCGCCAGTGCGGCGCAAACTTACCGGCGAAGCCCTGGTCCAGGAGTACAAGCAGAAGATTCGTGAACAGACCGCCTTGGTCGTCAAAGCCAATCGCACAAGAGATCGGCTGATTCTGTTGACTTCCGCCGTCCGAATTTTGTTCGCCGATGAGAACTTTCGCACCTTATTGAAGGCTGAAGGAGTGCAGTCTGTGCCTGCCGAGCTTGCGGAAAGGCTTCAACAATGAAGCGTACCTCAGCCAATCTGCGGTCTGCGTTTCAGAACAACATCCTAACGCTGCCGCTGGGTTCGATCCTTCCACAGCGGATCACAACTGAAGAAACGCGCCGTTCCTCTCTTTTCAAACAAATTCTGTCGTCTGTACGCGAGATCGGCCTAATCGAGCCACTGGTCGTCTATCCGCAGGAGGGCAAGGGCTTTCTGCTCCTGGATGGACATCTCAGATTTGAGGCTCTCAAGATATTGGGAAGTGAGGAAGTTAACTGCATCCTCTCCACGGATGATGAGAGCTACACATATAACAAACGAGTGAACCATATCCCACCTGTAGCCCAACACTTCATGCTCATGGAAGCTCTGAAAAGCGGAGTGGCAGAGGAGCGCATTGCAGCTACCTTGAACGTGGATGTTGCGGCGATCCGAAGACGAGTGCAGATGCTTGATGGAATTTGTCCAGAGGTTGTGGAGATGTTGCGGGACAAGAAGCTGAGCCTGGAACTGTTCCCGATACTGCGAAAGATGAAGGCGATTGGGCAGATAGCAACAGTCGAACTAATGGTCCTCCGCAATGATTACTCTGTCGCGTTTGCAAAGACTAGGCTCGCCATCAGTCCTCCGGCGCTTCTCGCAAAAACTTCAACCGCTCGTCAACACAAGGCGAATGCGGACGCCGCGGATGTACTCCTGGGCGAGGATACAGACGGTCTCATTCAGAACTTGAAGGTAATCGAAGAAACATACGGCACCGACATCCTAACGCTAACAGTGACCTGCGCGTATCTCGACCGACTGTTCAACGATGACAAGGTCATCCGCTACTTGGAACGGCATCATCCAGGCCCGCTTGAAACGTTGAAGACAATTGTCGCTGATTTTCGACCGTCTTCAACACTGGAGAAGAGCACTAGTGCATAAGACCGTAGGCGCTTCATCCAGCACAAAAGCTTAGCGTCGGTTGTGGCCTTGCAGCTTTTGGCCTTGGATTTTCACAGAGGTCTATCCACAAACCAAGTAGTGGGGGTGATTATCGCTGAAGATGCGCCATGAGCCGTCTGACTATCCCAGCCGCTATTATTAGGTCCACGGCCAAAAGAAGACGCCTTGGGTATGCGAATATTCGTTGCCATTACGGATCAGGATTGGTTCAACCTACACGCGTCGAGCGTGCAGATTGACGAGGTAAACTTCTGGCGGCCATCACCAACAGCAAATTTCAAGGCACTCCAGCCGGGGGAGCTAATGCTCTTCAAATTGCATTCTCCCCTCAATTTCATCGCCGGTGGGGGCTTTTTCACTAGATTTCTTCACCTACCCCTGAGCCTTGCCTGGGAGAGCTTCGGTAGGGCGAACGGCGTCGTGTCTGTTGAAGAAATGCGAATGCGGATTGGGAAATATAGGCATGTAGATTTCGCGTCTACTGACAATCCGAATGTGGGGTGCATTCTGCTTGCTGAGCCATTCTTCTGGCCTAGGGAACTTTGGATACCATCTCCTGCTGAATTCAGTCGAAATAATCAAGTGGGGCAAGGCTTCGATGCCGAATCCGGTGCTGGCAAAGCACTATGGGCTGCCGTATCCGAGCGTCTTGCCGTCCAACCGCCCCCGCAAATCGAAACGGCAACCGCAACACTCTCGGCGATCGAATCGAACGGTTATGGAAAGCCTCAGATCGTCCACCCACGACTAGGCCAGGGTACCTTTCGCGTTTTGGTGACAGAGGCGTATGAGCGGCGCTGTGCAATCACAGGTGAACGCACGCTACCTGTCCTGGATACGGCGCACATCATGCCATTCTCCATTTGCCAGCGGCACGAACTCTCAAATGGAATCCTGATGCGCAGCGACATCCACCGGCTATTTGACGGTGGCTACTTGACCATAGATCCTGGTGACCGAAAGGTGGTTGTCAGCAAACGTATTCGTCAGGAGTTTGATAACGGTAAGGAATATTATCGACTTGAGGGACAACAGATCCGCGAACCAAATGATCCCGCCTTTAGACCGTTAACAGAGAACATCGAGTATCACGCATACAACAGATTTCGATGACCCACGATACCGCATTTTGCTGTAGTGGGGCTCCTACAATACCGGACTCGACATACGGCGGTTCAATCGTTGGCGATGGGAGCCTGAAATCTTACAGTGAGCCCATAACAATGGCCACTCCCTATTCTATTGACCGGTTCTTCGTCAGTTTGAGCACTAACCCTCCAGACTGCAATCTGGTCGCGTCCCGCAGCTACCAGCAAAGAACACAAAACGAATAGCTTCGGCCCAAAAGGGAGTAGAACCACATTACTCTTAATTGCGAGTCCATCTACTAAAGAACGAAGTCTTGAAAAGCAGTCCATCGGATCATGAACTCTATAGGAAAAATGGTGTCTACTGTCAATCGTTTTGAGTAGAGCTTCATTCGCCAGGTTCAGAGCACTCGTATATTGCTTTTCTACAGATTCCGGCTGAAAAAGCCACACATCTTGCGCTTGCAAATATTCAACCGCACCCAAGGCTTTGTCTTGCTCATAACCGATTCCGACGACAGCACTCAAAAGCCGATCCGGTTCTTCCCACCAACCTGCAAACGCCTTAGAAACTGGCCCCACGTGAGTATTTGGACTCTGATTCGAGGGTGGTGGAGTGAATGCGGCAAGCGAATAGACAAAGTCCACCACGATCTCATGATGAACGACTGAGCTGCGCAATGTTGTTATTATGTCCGCTATTCGCACCCTGCTAAGGCTTGAAATATCAATGATCAGGTGGATTGAATCCTTATCGGCTCTTCCCGAAATCGAAGGAGCGAGAGCGATTCGAGACGCTAACCAACTTCCGTAATCGTGATCACTAACTGTCACGACGGCAAAACCGTTTGCTTCGAACCAATTTGAGTTCTCCTGAAATTCAAATACCTGCTGTTTCGGAAAGCCTGCAGCAGCTTTAATGCGAGCATTTATTGTGTAGGTCTCGAAGATGTAACGTGCTCGTCGTTCATAGCCAACTGCCGCAATCGCCAGGTCATACTCATGTTCACTCCAATCACTGGATAGTCTTTCGACAGAAATAGATCTGAGCATACTAATCCTTCTCCTGAAAATCCAGAGCGAGCGAGTCTGACGCCAGTGGACTAGTTTGTTGGATTCCGAGAATTCTGCTGAGGGCGATATCCCTGCCCATCCTAATTGGAAATCCATATATAGGAGCTAATAGGTATGACAGGCGAAATTTCTTGCCACGAAGAGAAGTTAGTATGACTTTTCCTTCGTCATCTGGCACATAGATTATGGCCCCGGCATTGAGAGCCTGTCCCAGCACTTGAAGGATTCCGTCTGGGGTCTTAGCGTCGATCGTGAATCCGCCCACCGGAGCTGCCTTGAATTCATCCTTCACGGCATCGTCATGAAAATATCGCGCTATTGACCTTAGAAGATTTAAGACACCGACTCCAGATGATTCATTAGTCTTTTCAACTGGAATTGTCCGTAGGGTTGCAAGAAATTTTTCTGACGCCGCCAAAAGCTGTTCGGCTTGGATCTGGGGAGGTACGGTTGACGATGTACGACCTCTAGCGGTTAGTAGCAGCGATCCCACTAGACCGATGAAAATTCGTGGATTCCCTTCGGTAAGAGAAAATATCGAATCCGCCCCGGTATACAGAGCCGCTGTTTTTCGACTGCGAATACTTTGAAGTGCTTGATCATCCAGGTTATCGCCGCGCAGGTAGAATTCCCGAAGAGCAACGATCGGAGCTATTTTTCTTACTTCCGCAGCTCTCGTTTCTTCGTCCATAAGGTGAAGCTTCTGCAGGTCGATCTTTCTGCGGTCCAAATAACTTCGGAATGTTTGATCTTTCCCTGCGAGAGCCTGAAATCTCTTTGCCCACCGAGATCCAGGCGCATATGCACCTCGCTCCGACTCGGTATCCTCTTCAGAGGATTCAAAATAAGACGCACCTAAGACGTCTCGCGGTGACCAATCCGGAACGCCACTCTGTCTCGCCAATTCTCGCCATAAATCGTTACAAAATGAGTGCGCTACCCTTTTCTCGGCGTACCACAAAGAGATTTGATCAAAGTCCTGACCCGGTGCCGGAGATAACGCACTCTGGAGAAGATAGGTATTGGTAGTAAATGGATTGAGAGCTAATTTAAAGAGAAATCGATCATCGGTTGATCGGATAGATTGGATCAATTCCCTTTGTATTATCTCTGGGGCAAGTTCAAGCTCGTCGAACGAGTATGCCCACTTGCCTTCTGGAATCTCTAAGGCATCTTCAAATATTTCTATCGCGGAAGCTGCGGCTGGCAAAAAAGGAAGATGCAAATACGCCGTAGAAGCAAGACGTTCTTGCCGTCCTGTCGTGCTGAGTGATGATTCGCGACTCCCAAGCTCACGAATATCCACTAGGCGGCGGGTAAGCGCCTGACGAAGCGAATAGAAGCTTGGTGCGATCCCTTCAATGCGCCAAACTTTTGCAATCTCCGAGACAATCAATGCTTCGACACTGGGCTTGATCTCTACGCGCCTGACCGGACGCTGCACGGTGGTATGCCTTGAACCGAGACGTTGCTGAAATGCTGTCACTACTGCTTTAAGGGAGTGGGTCGTAAAGCAAGCCAAAGCCAATTTTTGGGTGAATTCTGGTTCGAGCGCACCGAGTCCTATGACGCTTAGTTGTTCACTCCAACTGATGTCAGTGGCCACAAATATTGCGGTGAAATCGATTGTGTTGGCGATGTCTTGCGCATCCGCGTGTTGCCAAGCCTCAAGCGCTGCGGGCTGGAGCATTTTGAGCAGGGTAGTTTTACCGCTACCGCGAGGCCCAAGTACTATGCTGTGTCGTCTGCGGCACAGTTCCACAAAATGAGATGAAGGAACAAAGGTCTGGGCTACCTGACTAGGGGTGAGCGCTCTTGCGTTAATGGATTCAAATACCGATGGGCCACGGGAGATCATGGTGTAAGCCTCCCTACTTCGACAATTTCCGTTCCATCTCTCGACACCTCAAAACGATAGTTTTGTTCCAAGACCCTCACGAGCGCGGAGAGATCTTGTGGAAGTAGGAAATTAACTTCTGGCACTTTTGCACTGATGTCTTCCCACAACACAGTGTCTGCAGATGTTCCAACGATATCGGCAATCTTGACGCCAAGTAGTAGGGGGTCTTGTCTATATCCAAACCCCGAGCTGGCCGGTAAGCCTGAGCTGAATGTACTGGCTTTGATCCACCCATTCCCTGGGGACCAATCCCACGCGCGGATTGTTCCGACTAAGCCGTACTTCTCACATTCAGTAGGATCAATCTCAACCAGATAAAACTGATTACGAGCAGCGGTCTGGAGAAGGCCGGAAAGAATCGCGCAAAGGCTCCCCGCCGCGAAAACCACCGGCGAAGCAGATCCTCCGGCAGCATATGCGATTTTGGGATGATGCTTGTGGCCGTGAATTACAAGCCAGCGGCCATATTCGCCCGAACCAAGCATGTCTAGTAGCTGTTGCCCCTGTCTCATAACGTCTCCCTCTCCAAGCGACAACTCTGAATGATGATGAGGATGGTGATGGCAGAGCAATATATTGATTGGCATCGGAGCCAATTTGCGGAGATCTTTCCCTAGCCCCTTTAACGTTAGCTCGTCGACTCGTCCGTGATTCTTCTCGATCTCGCCATACCCATGAAAGGAACTACTGTTCAGCAAAACAATCCTTAAGGGCGACATATCCTTTATGACGTACGCGCGAGACCAGTATTTGTCATCGAGATCTTCATCCTGCAGCGGGAACGAAGGGACCAGCCCCTTCAAAATGTGCAGTGGATTGTGATCGTTTTCTCTAAGGCGGGAATCCAGATCATGATTTCCTGCTGTAGCCGTAAATATTTCGCACCCTAACGCTGACGATAGTTTTCCGAGCGCCCCCCAGGAATAAGCGATGCCCTCGGCGTCCGCCTTATCGCCGAGATCCCCGGGACTTAGTAAGACGTTGGCAATTAATTGTTCGGTGTTTATCAAGTCAAGCAACGCAGAGATGGGATGTTGAAATGTTAGCGACTCCGGCATGCTTATATTGAGATGAGAAGGACTGGGAGCGCTATTCGAATGTGCATGCAGATCGCTTGCGATAGCCACTCTGATAGGTTTGGAGGTTACCAAATGGCCACCCCGTCCGATACTAATCGGTCAAATAAGAGAATGAATCCAGGCAGCATGCCTACACCACCTTCTGAATGGGAAGATCTGTTGTTCTCGGGAAGATGCCCTTAAATGGCGTCTGATTTAGGCTGCCCCGTAACACCGCAGGGATCGTGTTGGGAGCATTCCGATAGAGAACTACCATCGTCGCCAAGCCTTTATACCCAAGAGCTCCATTCTTATTGATGCCTTTGCAGACGAGTTCTAGTCTTTCCTTTTCTTCGTTGTCGAATAGGGAGGAATTAGCATGAAGAGGACGTTCCGCTTTGGAATGCACATGACCGGTAAAAGCCTCGACTCCCCGTTTGCTTATCTCATAGATCGCTTCCTCACAAATGCTAGGAGCGAGAACAAATTCTGAGAACGTGCCTATGATGGTGGTTGCCACAAAGTCCCGCTCCGCGCAAAACTGATTGCCGGTGCCAAGAAAATCGTCAACATAAATCAATGCCCCTTCACCAACTTCGTTCATAGTCTTAATCAGCCGCATTGAATCGTGGGCATCCACAAATCGACAGCCCATCCTCTCTAGCCCGGCAGCGTCCCGGAGAAGGTTCAACATTACGGGACTGCTGCTCCCGGCGTCGTGAACCTGGACGTAGATGAGTTGTTTGGGCTTTAGGCCGGCATTGAGCAAACGCCTCATCAGAGCTGCATTTTGATCAATCAAAATCTCACGGGTTCTCGACTCCGAAATATAAATCACGCTATCCAGCAAATGTTCAGCGAGCTTCCGGTCTTTCTTGTCAAATTGCATGACCCAGCGCTTTGCGGCAAGCCAAGTCAGGGGCTTCGGTTTGTAGCCCTTGAAGCGCAGTGCGGCTCTAAAACTGTGAATGATACCCATCATGGTCAGTCTTGCTGGACCTCGGGATCATCTCTTCCTTCAAGCGCATGTTCAAGGCTCTCGCAATAAGCCTGTACCTGTTTGAGGGCTTTTCGAAGGCTTTGTCGCTCTTCGTCCGAAGACGTATAGGTAAGCCTAAACCGCTGCAGTTCAGTAAGAAATCCTTCACAAGCGGTCAAAGCGTTCAGCACGCGCTTTTTGTCGACTACGAATTCATCAAACGCGTCTCTGGTTTCCAAATTCGGCTTGAGAAAGAATTCTTCTACTCTCCGGAGCACCTTTGCACGTGTTGGCGGATCATCTTCCGAGATGTCGTAACTTTCCATAATTCGTCGGAAGTGAATCACGCTCTTAATCTTTTTGTCCCTGTACTTTTCGACAAGTTTGTCGGTCGCTCGATCGCGTCCCAGTTCTTTAATTGTTTGGCTGGTTTCCATGGCCAAGTCGAGGACCGGGAGCGCTTCGATCCAAAAGTTGGATGGGATTCTCGTCTTTGGGTTTGGGTCTAGGGATAGTTCCTGAAATCGTTCCGGGAATTTCAGAAGCTTTTTACAGCGTTCGATCTGTGTGTCGCTGAGACCAGTTAGTTTGGCCAAAGCCCTGTTATCTTCGGTCTCGAGATCGTCCATCACAAACTTGAGGCTGAGGGCCGTGGGCATAAGCTCCCAGTCCTCCCTGTAGTTGTGGATGGAGAACATGTAGAGTAGGCCAGCGATTTTAGAGGGAGGCTCAACGACATTGGCGGGCAGTTTAAGCGGTTGTCCGTCTTTTCCCGCCCGTCCTTCTTTCGCAAGATCCCGAACGCACCGGTAACGACGCTCGCCGTCGAGAATAGAAAACTTGGATTGTCCCTTCGCTTGGTAGACCGTGATCGGGACAAGAACGCCATGTTCGGCAATATTCTTTTTGAGGTCTTCGAGCTCATCGGGATCGAACAGATGGCGTGGATTATTACTGCTCGGCTTGACATCGTCGACCGTCAAATGGCGTAGCAGACCCGCTGGGATGAGTTGTGGAACGACAGGCTGCATTGGCTTCAAATTCGGCATTGGTAGACCTAAATGTTCGAGATTAGAAGTTCGTTGGTCCACGCGCGGTGGGCCGCAAAGCCAGCGATATTTCGTCGGACGGATACCGTCTCGTAGGAAAAATTTCTGCGCAGGACATCGGCCTCGTCCGACTCTGCATAACTCACCACAAAATTTATCTTCTTAGCATTCAAGCGGTCCATCCATGAACGCAGCCTTGTTATGTCTTCATGCGTAAACGTGCTGGGGTCATACTCCCTGAAGACTCTACGGGCGCGGACCGCGTATGGAGGATCCATATAGACGAGATCACCTTTTTCAGCATGCTTTAGAACTTTCTCGAAGTCGCCCCTTACGAAACGGGCTATGTGCAATCGGCTGGCGCAAGTCCGGAAGATCTGATCCTGGGGCATCGCTCCACACCGATCGCCGCTGTATGGTACGTTAAACTTCCCCAGAAGATTGGTGCGATATATGCCATTGAAACAATGGCGATTCAGATAGATAAACCGGGCTGCTCTAGCCGCTGGTGACAGCATCGACGTATCTAGGGAACGAAGCCGCAAATATTCATCCTTATTTGCCTGTGGCATCGCTTTGAGCTCCTGCAGCACCTTGCTGACTCGATATTTCACCTCGATATATGTCGCGATGAGTTCTGGGTTCAGGTCGCCAAGGATTGCCTTCGGAGGGTTGATCGCAAAAAATAGACAAGCCGAACCCGCGAAGGGCTCTACGTACCGTTTATGTTTGCTTGTCCAGAAAGTTTGAAGTACAGGCAGCAGACGACGTTTACTACCGGCCCACCGTAAAAAGGGCGGGCACTCTTTGTCCTGCGCATTGAGAGTGATGGGCGGCATTATACGTTCAGATGGGATCATAACGCATCAGGCTCAAACCTCGGAAAAACAATAGGATGGGGCTGCGACCTTCTTTCGGTATGAAATGTTTAGTGGATGGAATGCACATGCAGCTTTCCTTGCTGTGACCGCCAATGCTCTCCACATGCGGATGGACACGATCGAAGCTATCCGGAATCCGCTGAATGGCTACCTCAACCTCGCGGACGGATAGGGCAACCTTAAGGGACGTTGAGCAAGGGAAGCTATGGGCTTGTCGCGCTATGAGATTGCGCGTAGCGCTTCAAACGTTGGTAACATGCATGCGGCCACATAGCGGAAGAATCCGCGAGAGATTCGGCATGAGGTTGCATGTCATGACAACAGTTTGAGTAGCGCGTCCAGTGGCATGATCTCTGTCTTTGCGTCGTACTTGTAACTCTCCTGCCCTGGGTAAACGATGATCTGATGGTTGGCTTTGACGTCGGCGCAGCCAATATAAAAGCCTTTACTTGGCTTCGGATCGCTGACGGAACGCTTCATCTCGATTGCCCATCTCTCATTTGGCGCGGTCTCCAAAACAAGGTCAATCTCGGCCCCAACAGAAGTACGGTAAAACCACGCCTTGGTGTTGGCCGGTACCGCGCTCAAGATGTTCTCTATGAGCATTCCCTCCCAGCTCGATCCGACCACCGGATGCCCCAATAAGCTCTCCTGATCGCGTATCCCCAGCAGCGTATGCAGAAGTCCGCTATCCCGCACATAGACCTTTGGGGAGCGGACAAGGCGCTTGCCGACATTGGAAGACCACGGCTGGAGACGACGCACAAGCAGGAGGTCAACCATGATGTCGAGATATCTGCCGACCGTTTGGCCGCTGATTCCCAAGCCCGCCGCAAGCTGCGCCGCGTTCAGCATCTGGCCCTGATTGTGTCCGAGCATCTGCCAAAAGCGGTGAAGCGTCTCGGCTGGAACGCGTGGACCTAACGAGGGAACGTCCCGCTCCAGATAGGTCTGGATGAAGGCCGCGCGCCATTCGAAGCTCTGAACTTCGGTTTCTGCGAGAAAGCTGTCTGGGAAGCCGCCACGCACCCAAAGAGCCTGGCCGGCATTGGGGGAGAAACCAACTACTTCGCTTTCCAGGAATGGGGTCAGCTCCATATAGGCGATTCTGCCCGCAAGTGTCTCCGCAGATTGCTGCAAGAGATCAATAGAGGCTGATCCGAGTAAAAGGAACTGGCCAGTGCGTTTCCCTTTTCGCTTTCTGCGGTCGATCAAGCTGCGCAGAGTTTGAAAGATTCCTGGAAGGCGGTGGATCTCGTCTAGGATTACCAGCCGATCTTCGTAATTGGAAAGGTAGAGCTCTGGGTCGGCAAGCTTTGCGCGATCTGAGGGAAGCTCTAGATCGAGATACAGAGGGGAATTCTCTACCTCGCTAGTGAGGCTGAGTGCCAGCGTCGTTTTGCCGACCTGTCGCGGCCCAAGCAATGCAACAGCGGGGAATTGTCCCAACAGTTGAGTGAGCCGAGCTGTCGCGGCGCGATTAATCATACCTTGCAATTATTCCACATCGAGGAAGAAATGCGAGGTAGATAATTGAATCGCAGCGCCTTCATGAGATTTGCCTCCGATCCCTAATTCGTAGGTGGACACAACATCGATCAATCACACACGACGGCGCGATTTGGCGACGGATCACCCGCGCCGGAGACATTTTGGTGCGGGTGGCGAAAAACCATATTGCACTGAAAAATGTGCATTTTGAATGTGCGGCACAATGGTCTTTTAAAGGTACATATGTGCGGCAGGATATCTCTCACAAAACAAACTGGATATAAGAGAGAAACCCCCAAAGTGCGTCTGCGCTTTATGTTCCACTACCGCACTTTCCGTGAGACACGCCCCGAACTACTGCATTCCTCCACCGCTCTCCGAGCCTTAGAAAGCGCAGCCCCCGGCTGCAACAAAAGCCGCACTCCGGCAGACAAAGCCTCAATCACCCTCACCGTTCTTGACGATGAGGGAAAGTGTTGCCGAATGCAGCCTTGTGCTGCGAAATGAGGGAAAGTGAGGGCAATCAAACAGATAAATAGGCGACCACCTTGCGCGAATAGATGCCCAATGGCAAACTCTTATTGAAATGTACTCGTCAATAAATATCGAGGTGGTTGAGGTGAGTGCATTGGTCGAACGGCTCCGGTCAAGAACTGATCTCCTTCCGCTCAAAGCTAGGGGGCTGAAGAGATTTGCCGTTGAGTTGAAGGCAATATCAGAAGTCGGTCTGCCCTGGAAAGCGGTCTGGCGGATATTGCGGGATGTTGGTTATCAGGGAACATACCGGCAGTTCGTTGCGATGGCGAATCGGCTCACAGATAAGCCTGCCCCGACTAGAACTAAGCCCAAGGACCTCCCAGTGCCGATCGCAGAAAGGCAATTACAGCCCGCCGCCGCGCCCGTAGCGAATCAGGGTGCGGGGCAAAATAACAAGCCCGAATGGCAAATCCGAAGAGAAGAGGAAATGGCGAGATTGGATCGCCTTGCTGAGGAGAACCGCGCCAAGGATGCGCAACTCAGTAGAACAAAGCTCTTCAAGCCTACGCCGTTCGAGGGCAGACGTGAGGAATGATCGAACTATTGAAGCCAAGGAAAGCAGTGTTGTCCGCATTGCAAACGTCCAGATGAGGTGAAAGATGGAACTCCTGAATAACCCCACGACGTACGAACCGTTTGTTGCTCCTGAACGTGCCGCGGCTTTCCTGGCCTTGTCACGGAAGACTGTGCTCAAACTGGCGCGGAGAGGCGACCTGCCGGCGCATCCTGTAGGTCGCGGAGTCCGACAAATGTGGCGATTTCGCCTCTCGGAACTCTCCCGATGGTTAGAGTGCGAGGCAGTAAAATTGGACCAGCCATCGGGGTCGGAATGAGAGGAATGTCTCTTGAATCGACCACGGTATCAACACGGTTTCTTCAGCCGTCATCAGCGCAAGAAGGGACCGGAAGTCTGGGTTTACCGATGGCGGGATATTGACGCCAAGGGCAAACCCAAAATGCGTGCTCTTGTAATTGGTTCAGTGAAGCAGTACCCAACGGAAACGGCAGCATGGAAGGCTGTTTCGACACTGCGCCTCGACCTTAACCACCACACCTCCCGTCCTGAAGGCTTGCCGGAAACATTCGAACAGCTGGTAGAACACTATCGGTTGATCGAATTGGATCTGGAAAAAGAATCGGAGCGGAAGGTCCTACAGACGAAGCAAACCTACGCTGTTTATCTGAAGGCGAGAATCGTTCCGCGTTGGGGCCATTACCGTCTTCGGGAAATCAAAGCAGTGGCAGTAGAGCGGTGGCTTGGCTCTATCGACGATTTAGCGAATGGGACCAAAGCGAAGATCAAGGGCATCATGAGCGAAGTCTTTCAACACGCGATCCGCTATGGCTGGCTCAAGGATGGAGAGAACCCCATCTTTGCCGTCCGCCAGAGTACCAAGCGGAAGCGGGTCACGGAACCACTGGAAGCAACCGAGTTCCGTGCGCTCATGCTGGAGTTGCCGCAGAAGATGCGCGTCATTGGCATCGTGGCGGCCACTACAGGGCTGCGCATCAGCGAGGTCCTGGGCCTCAAGTGGATGGACATCGACTGGAAGACATTGCAAATGGATGTTACCCGGTCGGTCGTGGACGGCATTGTCGGGAAGTGCAAAACGGAGACCTCCCGCAGGCCGGTTCCCATTGATGAGCTCGCCACTGCCGAGTTGCTGGCTTGGAGGAAGGAAACCAGCTACGCCGAGCCGGATGACTGGGTCTTCGCCAGCGAACGAGTTCAGGGAAAAATGCCGCCCTGGGCCGATACGCTTCTGGATCGCTTCCTGCAACCGGCTGCAAAGCGTGCCGGAATCACGAAGTGGGTCGGCTTCCATACCTTCCGGCACACATACTCAACGCTGCTCAAAGCGAACGGCGAAGATGTCAAAGTGGTACAGGAATTGATGCGCCACGCAAACATCTCCACAACGATGAACATTTACACGAAGGCTCTGACGTCAGCCAAGCGGGAAGCGCAAAGCCGGGTGGTCGATGTTCTTCTGGACCGTACCAGGAATGCCGTAGAAAGCGCTGCGGAAGGTGCAGCATGAGAACCGACGTATCGAAAACGTATCGCGTTTTTTCTGCGAATCCGCTAAGTTGTTGGGTTTATTGGTGGACCTGATCGGGATCGAACCGATGACCTCTTCCATGCCATGGAAGCGCGCTCCCAGCTGCGCCACAGGCCCACTCTTTCGGAAGGACTCTTTTCATTCTCTGATACTGATGACGATTCGTCAAACGATCCGGGAACTTCGCGCAATTCCTTGGTGTCTAAGTATCTAGAGTGATGCGAGCACTCTGTCGCCGGCGGCGCATTTTCTTCGCTACATGCACTGGAAACAGTGCATTTGCCATAAGTTGGCAAAAGTCTTAATGTAGAGGTCACCCGATATGCAGGCGGGGATGTTCGTGGGAAATCTGACCAGCGCGATAGGAATCACTACTGAAGAGGCAACGCTCGTCGCCGATCTTAAGGCCGGCAGCGAGGACGCCTTTGGCATCCTTATTGCCCAGTATCATCAGCCACTCTATTCCCTGATCGCCCGCAGCCTGACCGATCCTGCCGATGCAGCCGACATTACCCAGGAAGTCTTTATTAAGGTCTTCCGCAGTATTCGCGGCTTCCATGGCGAGTCGAGTCTGAGGACCTGGCTTTACAGAATCGCCCTGCACGAGGCTTCGAACCAGCGGCGCTGGTGGTCTCGGCATAAGAAGCAGGAGTTGACCATCGATTCGACCTTCGACTCTTCGGATTCCGGGGATGAGGGTCTTCCGCTGGCTGCAACGCTGGCTGCTACAGGAGATTCTCCCTTCGATCATGCCGCGCAAGCTGAGTTGCGGCAGAGGGTCGAGGAGGCGCTTCGAGAGATTCCCGAGGCCTTTAGGACAGTAGTGGTCTTGCGCGAGATTGAAGGTTTCGCATATGAAGAGATCGCCGAGATCCTGAACGTCAATATAGGAACGGTCAAGTCGCGGCTGACTCGCGGACGCTCCGCTTTGCGAACTCTGCTGGTCGTCAGCGCAAAGAAATCTGCTACTTTCACAGGTCACTCTCCATCCAACTTTCAGGCCGGGACTGTTTCGCGCCCGGAGACGGTGACACGATGAACTCCAGCCAGTGCGACAAGATACGATCTTCGTTCTCTGTCTATCTCGATGGTGCGGTCGGTGGTCTGCAGATGCAGTCGATCGCCGAACATCTGGAACACTGCGGAGAGTGCAGGGAAGAGTTTGAGGCGTTGCGGGCGATGCAGGGTTCGCTGGCCTCGCTTGGTCCGGCCAGGGCTCCTATCGATCTAGGAACGCGTTTGCGAGTTGCGATCTCACATGAAATTGCTGCCAGCAAGATCAGCTGGCGGGATACGCTGGCTCTGAAGTGGGACAACATTATCCGTCCGTGGGCGGTTCAGATCTCCGCAGGTGTGGCCTGCTCCGTGGCTTTGATCGGAAGCATTATGGTGATGCTTGGGCTCTTTGCGGCTCCGCAGCCGGTGATGGCGAACGATGAGCCGCTGGGCGCGATGACCTCTCCTCATTATCTTTACTCGGCGGTTATGCCGAGGCCGATCATTACGAGCCATGACTCGGCGATCATCGTCGAGGCCCTGGTGAACGATCAGGGACGTGTCTACGACTACCAGATCGTCTCGGGACCGGAAGATGAGACGGTTCGGAGCCAGGTGATCGATCAGCTTCTGCTCAGTGTCTTCGAGCCTGCCCGGGTCTTTGGAGCGCCGGTGCGAAGCCGGGTTGTAATGACCTTCTCGGGGATCTCCGTTCAGGGGTAGCCCCTCCCGTACTTGTTGGTCTCAAAGTATTGATTACAAAGGACTAGGTTGGGTACTTCCTTCCGCGCGGCGTTATGTGCGGAGGGGGCATTCTTTGCTATATTCCATCTTTAATTGTAGTGATTAGAGGGGAACGGATCGGCAGGTTTATATTGTTGAATTTGCTTGAGTTAGCAGGGGATTGGGTTTGACGATTGGTTTTGCCTGAGGATGGGGCCGGCAAAATACAGGGATTCTTCGCTTCGCTCAGAATGACGGTCCAAACGGACAAGGGGTTGGGTCAGCGAAGGATGATGGGGCAATAACGGAATCTGCGATCCCCTGGTAGGGGCTTCGGTCTCCCGGTAAAGAGTCTGTTTATTTTTGGCAGGTGGGGCAGAAGTGGGTGCTACGCCCTCCGATGACGATGCGTTCGATGGGGGTCGAGCAGGTGCGGCAGGGCTCGCCGGTGCGCGAGTAGACGCGGTGATGAAGCTGGAAGAAGCCTGCGACCCCATCGGCATCTACGTAGTCGGAGACAGAAGAACCGCCCAGTTTGATGGCGTGCTTCAGGACTTTGATAAGAGCGGCTCGGAGGCGAGTGAGCTCATCGCGGGTGAGTCGTCCGGCCTGGCGGCGCGGGCGGATTCCGGCGTGGAAGAGAGCCTCGTCGGCGTAGATGTTGCCGACTCCATGAAGAAAAGATTGGTTGAGGAGCGCAGCTTTGATCGGTGTCTTGCGGTTGCGGAAGAGGTCGATGAAGTCTTCCAGCGAGATGGTGAGGGGCTCTTGGCCGGGGCCGGTGTAAGTCTCGGTGGAGACGGAGAGGCGACCGAAGCGGCGGGGGTCGACGAAGCGGAGCTCTTTGCCTCCGCTGAGCGTGAGGATGGCGTGCGTGTGGGGAGGAACCTCGGTTTCAGACGAGGAGACGAGGAGTCGTCCGGTCATTCCGAGATGGATGAGGAGCTGGGCGGATTGCGAGGAATGGATGGAATCCTGCGAAGCCCGGGTCTCGGAATCGAGATTTGGGGTACCTGATTTTTTCTTTCCTGGCCTGGATTTTTTGTCTGGACGGATGAGGTCGGCGACGATGGTCTTGCCGACACGATGGACGCGGTCGATGCGGGAGCCGGCGAGGACGTTGGCGATCTCGGTGGGGGGAGATTTGAAGGTCTGGGGATTGTTGTTGATCTGGACATCCACAATTATTTGGCCGTGGATACGCTGGTGGACACCGTTGGCGATGGTTTCGACTTCGGGAAGCTCGGGCATGACCTGATTTGAGTATATGAGGTCTGTGCGGGTGCGGAGTTTCATCCCCTGCTCTGCGGTGCGGCATAGCTTTTCTGCGATGCTTCATCCCACCCTTCGCTTTGCGAAGGATGGGGCACCCGGGCGTGGGTGGCGGCACGGGCGAAAGACAGGGATTCTTCGGCTTCGCCTCAGAATGACGAGGGGAAGTGCTGAATGATGAGGGAAGCGCTTAGTTTTTTTGTGGGGGCGAAATTTTTCGGCTGACGGGTCTGCAGACTTCTCTCTATACTTGCGTGCGCTATGAAAAGTCAGAATATTTGGGGTGTTCTTGTGTGCGGCGCGGCGATCTGCGCGTCGAGTGTGGCTGCGCGGTCGGAGACGCTGCTGGTTGCGAATCAGAAGGACGCCAATCTTTCGCTGATTGATACAGCGTCGGCGAAGGTTGTGGGTACGATTCCGGTGGAGGGGATCACCGGTCACGAGCTTGCGGTTTCGCCGGATGGGAAGACTGCGTATGTCCCGATCTATGGCGACGCAGGTGTGGGACGCGCGGGAACCGATGGCAGCGAGATTTCGGTGATCGACCTGGCCAGCCGCAAGGTGGTTAATAAGATCGATTTTGGTCATGGGGTAAGGCCGCACTGCGCCATCTACGACACGCACAGCGGGATGCTGTTCGTCACGACGGAGCTGGATAAAAGCATCAGCATCATCGATCCGAAGACGCTGAAGATCGTGGGCTCAGTGCCGACAGGGCAGGAGCAGTCGCACATGCTGGTGCTCTCGCATGACGGTAAGCGTGGATATACGGCGAATGTGGGGCCGGGAACGGTCTCGGTGCTGGATATGGTGAATCGGAAGACGCTGGAGGTGATTCCGATCTCGGGAAATACGCAGCGCATCTCGATCTCGCGGGATGGAAGCATGGTGTTTACGGCGGACCAGAAGAAGCCGCAGCTGGCGGTGATCGATACGGCGACGAACAAGGTGAAGTCGTGGGTGGAGCTGCCGGGTAAGGGCTATGGAACGGGGACGACTCCGGATGGCCGGTGGCTGCTGGTGACGATGCGTGGCTCGAAGGGCGTGGCCGTGGTCGACCTGAAGTCCCTAAAGGTGGAGAAGACGATCGAGGTGGGAGATGGGCCGTCGGAGGTTGTGGTGAGCCGGGATGGAAGGCGGGCGTATGTCTCATGCAACTTCTCGAATCAGATTGCGGTGATCGACCTGACGCAGTGGAAGGTAGCGAAGACGATTGACGCCGGGAAGTATGCCGATGGAATGGCGCTGGTGAGGTGATTCGCTTCAGCGGCCCGCGTGGAGGGGAGCCGGAGTTTTGTGGCGGTGCTGGAGAAATACAGGGATTCTTCGGCTACGCCTCAGGATGACGGCTTTTCTTCAAAGAAGCCTTAATCGGTCTCCTTCTGTTTAATGGCCTCCGGTCTGAAGGATGGGCAGGAGGCTTGAGTAGTCGTCGGTCCAGAGGCGAAGGCCGGGTTTGATGTAGATCGGGTCGGCGAATCCGTTCATCTCGGGCTGATCGAAGAGAGTGGGGTCGGATGTCATGAGGACCCACTCGGCTCTGAACTCCCCGCGGGTCTCGATGGAGCCGGTGATGACGTCGCGAACCTGAAGGTGGGCGGAGTTGGCGAGAAGAGCGAGCTCGGGGGCGAGGTCGAGGTACTGGTTGGAGATGTGGAAGGCGAGGATGCCGTTCGGGGTGAGGTGGCGGAGATAGAGCCGGATGGCTTCGGCGGTGAGCAGATGCAGGGGGATGGCATCACCGGAGAAGGCGTCGATGGCAAGGACGTCGAAGTGCTGAGGTGGTTCGGCTGCGAGCGAGGTGCGGGCGTCGCCGGGTATGACGGCGATGTCGGCGTAGGAGTCGCGGATGTAGGTAAAGAGATTGCGGGCAATGGGCTGGACCTGCGGGTTGATCTCGTAGAAGCGGATGTGGTCGTGGGGGTGGCCGTAGGCTGCGATGGTTCCGGTGCCGAGGCCGATGACCCCGACATTCTTTGGGCGAGAGTCACAGCAGAAGCGTAGGGCGAGGCCGATGCCGGAGTCGGCGGCGTAATAGGTGGTGGGGATGTGGCTGAATCCGGGGTCGAAGATCTGGGTTCCGTGCTGGATGGTTCCGTGGAGAAGGGTGCGCAGAGGAGCGTGGACGATGGGGGCGTCCCCCTGCGTGACGCGGAGGCTGCCATAGAAGTTGCGCATCTGGGCTAGCGATTGGCGGCTAAAGGAGAGATGCAGAACGATGGCCAGAGCTAAGAGAAGGATGCTGGCGGTGGTCCAGAGAAGGCGCTGGGGCCAGCCGTCGTTCCAGGTTGCGGCGAGCGCGAGGACAGCGGTGATGAAGAAGGCGACGGCGAGGTCGTAGTTCGCGGAGAAGATCAGAGGGAAGGCGATTCCGACGAGGAAGGTTCCGGTGGCTCCGCCGGCGGCGATGAGGAGATAGAAGAGGGTGGACTCGGAGGAGCGGCGGGGGCGGAGAGCGTAGGTTTCGCCGTGGCAGAAGAGGCAGGCGACGAAGCACTCGACGAGGAAGAAGAGAATGGTGAGGGTGATGGGGAGGGAGAAGTCTGTCTTCGAGAGCGCGTAGCCGAGGCTGGCGAGCATGATGACGAGGACACGCACGACGATGGGGCGTCGATAAAAGGCGGGCCGGTCGAAGGCGAGGATGAAGGTGATGAGGTAGACGGCCAGCGGAAGAACCCAGAGCAGAGGGATTGCGGCGATGTTGATGGTGAGGTGAGCGGTGACAGCGCTGAGCTGCATGGCCGCGGCCATGGGAAGAAGGAACCAGAGCCAGCGGTGAAGACGCGGGCTGGGCGGGGCTTGGTCTTGTTCGCTTGCGAGGAGGGTGGCGGCGCGAGATTGCGCGGTGAGGGACAGGGCCAGAAGGACGAAGAGAACGAAGCCGATGGACCACAGCAGTTGCTGGGTTCGCAGGGTGAGGTGCGGCTCGAGGGCTGAGGGGTAGGCGAAGAGAGCGAGCAGCGAGCCGGTGTTCGAGAGAGCGAAGAGGCGGAACCAGATGGGAGCGGGGTTTCCGGAGAAGTCGGCTTCGCGCTGCGAGAGCCAGCGTTGCAGAAGCGGGCTGGTGGAGGCGAGCAGGAGGAAGGGAAGACCGATGGTGCGGGCGAGGGTCTGGAAGATGGTTGCGACGGGATGGTCGGAGTTGCCGAGAGAAGGATGAAGGAGCCACGAGAGGGCCAGAGCCGCTAATCCGGCAGCGAGGGCTCCTATGTGGATGCGGCGCTGAAGGGCGATGTCTTTGAGGCTGGTGAGCCAGTGCGCGTACAGATAGCCGAGCAGAAGTGTGGTCTGGAAGAAGACCAGGCAGGTAAGCCAGACAGCGGAGGAGCCTCCGAGGATAGGGAGGAGCTCCTTGGCGGCGAGAGGCTCGATGAGGAAGAGGAGGAAGGCGGAGAGGAAGGCGGTGGTTCCGTAGAGGAGGCGCGTGGAGGGCATGAGGTAAGTGGAGAAAGGATACTTGAGCAGTGGTGATTTGCGTTGGTCGTAGGGGTGAAAAGCGGTCGAGCTTCGCTCGATGGCCCACTCATGCGATAAGGCTGCATGAATGGGGCATCCGCACCCGGCACCCGGCACCCGGGGGCAGAGGTGGCTTGGGATGTCTTCTGGTTCGAGAGGGCTTCATCCCCACCCTTCGCGATGCGAAGGATGGGGCACCCGGCAGGTGCTTCCGCTGTATTGCTCGGGCATCCTGCAAAGAAATACAGGGATTCTTCGGCTTCGCCTCAGAATGACGGCGGGGAGATCGCGGGCGAGAGGGAGTATGCGGGTTACTTGATGCGGTTGATGTCGGCTGGCTCGAGGATGGTTTTGGTGTAGCCGTCGCGGGCTACGCGGATCATGGCCTGGCCCAGCTGGTCGGTGGTATTGATGTAGCCGGTAAAGCGGTTCTTGAGCAGCGGCATCAGTGGTGCGGTGAGGTCGTAGATGAACTGGTAGAGGCGGGTCTTCGAGCGGATGCCGTGAAGCGGCTGGATGAAGCCGGGACGGAAGACGTAGACGGACTTGAATCCAAGTCTCTGAAGCTCGTTTTCGGTGCGGCCTTTGACGCGCGCCCACATGGTGCGGCCCTTCTCGGTCGAGTCGGACCCCATGCCGGAGATGAAGACGAAGGTCATCGCCGGATTGAGCTGGACGAGGGTGCGGGCGAAGGAGAGGGTGAGGTCGTGGGTGATGCGGGTGTACTCCTCTTCGGACATTCCGACGGAGGAGATTCCGGCGCAGAAGAGGCAGGCGTCGAAGCCGGAGAGCTCGGCCTCATGGCCCGAGAGATTGCCGATGTCGGGGAGCGTGAGCTGGCGGAGCTTGGGGTGTTGCTGGCTGGTGGGGTTGCGGCCGATGGCGAGGACTTCGGTGACCTCGGGGTCGAGCAGGCACTCACGGAGAGCTCCCTGGCCGACCATGCCTGTAGCTCCAGTGAGAAGGATGCGCATTCAGTTTGAGACTCCGAGGTAGGTTTTTCCCAGCCGGAACAGGCCCAGCGCGATGAAAACAGTTCCGCTTATGAGGCCGTGACGACCGAAGGGATGCCCGGATGCCGTCATTGCCAGGAGAGATACTCCGGCGAGAATGACCAGGATAGAGGCTGGTAACGTGCTTGCCTGCGAACTCATGGGGTCCTCGATCACTCTCATGATAGCGGAGAGTTTGTGGGGGTACTGACGAAAGACAGGGATTCTTCGGCTACGCCTCTGACGATTGGAGTTGGACAGCAAGGGTAGCTCGGAAGGTGTTGGAGGGAATTCCGGTGTGACGCGATATGATGGTAGAGGCGCGTTTTTCGTCCGGGTCCCATCCGGGTACTGTGCGTCATCCGGCCAGAAATAGTTATCTTTTGGAGAACATATCCGTCGTGAGTCAACCGAGATCTGCGGTCATTTTGGGTGCCCAGTGGGGCGATGAGGGCAAAGGCAAGATTGTGGACGTGCTGTCGGAGAGGTTCTCCGTCGTGGCGCGCTATGCAGGCGGCCATAATGCCGGACACACGGTCATCATCGGGGGCCGCAAGTTCGTCCTTCAGCTGATTCCGTGCGGCGTGCTGCGTCCGGAGTGCAAGGGCGTGATCGGTAACGGCGTGGTGCTGGATCCGATGGCCTTTCTGAACGAAGTGAAGAAGCTGCGCGACGCCGGTCTGCCGGTCGATAAGCAGCTGTTCGTCTCGAACCGGGCGCAGGTAATTCTGCCGTACCACCGGATGATCGAGCTGGCGGCGGAGAATGCTCCGGGCCGGACGAAGATCGGGACGACGAGCCGCGGCATCGGTCCGGCTTATGAGGACAAGATGCACCGCAGCGGTCTGCGTGTTGTGGACCTGTTGAATCCGGCTCTGCTGCGCACGCACATCGAGAACGCCTGCCACGAGAAGAACACGATCGCCCATGCGCTGTTCGGGACCGAGCCTCTCGATCCGAAGACGATGTATGAGGAGTATGCACGGGCGGCTGAGCAGGTGGCTCCCTTTGTGACGGACACGGCTGTTCTGCTGAACGAGGAACTGGATCGCGGCGGCAATGTGATGTTTGAGGGAGCGCAGGGCGCGCTGCTGGATATCGACCATGGGACGTATCCGTTTGTTACGTCTTCGTCGGCCACGGCGGGCGGCGCGGTGACCGGAACAGGCGTGGGACCGACGAGGATCGACACGGTGATCGGCGTGACCAAGGCCTATGTGACTCGCGTGGGCGAGGGGCCGTTCCCGACAGAGATCTTCGACGACACGGCTGACCTGCTGCGGGCTCGCGGGCAGGAGTATGGCGCGGTGACGGGACGTCCGCGGCGCTGCGGCTGGCTGGATCTGCCACTGCTGCGGTACAGCAACATGATCAACTCGACCGAGTGGCTGGTGGTGACCAAGCTGGACGTGATGGACGAGTGCGCGGAGATTCCTGTGTGCACGCACTACAAGATCGACGGCAAGATGACGGACGTGATTCCGGCGGATATGCGCGGGTTCGACTCGATTGAGCCGATCTATACGACGCTGAAGGGCTGGAAGGAATCGACCGAGGGGATTACGGAGTGGGAGAAGCTGCCGAAGCTGGCGCAGGATTATCTCCGTTTCCTGGAGAAGGAGTCGAAGGCAAAGATCGGTATGGTTTCGACCGGGCCGGACCGGGACCAGACGATCGCGCTGCCCGAGTTCGACGCGGCCCTGAAGGGATAAGGGTGGAGGAGAGTTTATGGTGAGCTTTACAGTACGAATGCGGTTCGACTCCGGCGATCACGACGAGATTGCCGAGATTCTGCGGAAGCTGACCGAGGCATCCCGGCAAGAACCCGGATGCGTGAGTTATATTCCGCACTTCGTCGAGGGGGAAACGGCGACGGTGGTGATCTACGAGCAGTATGTGGACGATGCTGCCCTGGACTTTCACCGCAATACGCCGCACTTCCAGCAGTGGGCTGTTGGTGGGCTGTTCCAGAAGATGAAGGAGCGGCAGCTGGAAAACCTGACAGCGATCTGCTGAGAGCAGGGAAGATCGAGAGCCGCCGCTCTATGGCGGCTCTTTTTGACTGCAACGAAAAGTTTTTTTGACTCCAGGCGGCATACCGGTCTACTATCCGGTACGCCTATGGCTCGTTCTGTCCAATTCGGCAATGGTGCAACCTCTTCACAATTGCTGATGGCGGTTGTCCTCCTGTCCTGTTTTCTGGCGTGTGCCAGAGCTCAGCAGGTGCAAACCCATCAGAAGAAGCATGATGTGAGGAAGCAGGTAGAGGCTCTGGAAGAGAAGTGGCGCGTCGCCCAGATGGCGGGCGACATTGCGACGATGGACCGGATGCTATCCGACGATTTCATCGGCATCTCGATGTCGGGCCAGTTGAATACGAAGGCCCAGCAGTTGGACCGAATCCGAAATCACCAGCTGGTGATTACCAGGCTCGATCTGAGCGACATGAAGGTGAAGCTGGTTGGGGAGGTCGCGATTGTGACCAGTAGCGCCCAGGTAGAGGGAACGAGCGAAGGAGTCTCGATGCAGGGAGTCTATCGCTACACCCGTATCTATCAGCGGCTGCCCTCGGGGGAGTGGAAGATTACCAACTTCGAGGCGACACGGGTTCGACCGATGAAGTCGGAGCGGGAGAAGACGCACGGTGCGCCTCTTTCTGCCGCAAAAGAGCCGCGGTTCGGCTGATTTTTGACAGAAAAAGACCCTGCCGAGGCAGGGTCCTCATATCTGGTTGGTTGCCTTCAGGCGATCTTTTCGATACTGGCTTCGGCTCTCTGGACAGACAGGGTTGAAACGGACTCTGTCATGACGACGGGCAGATTCAGTGCAAGCAACCTGCGGAAGAGAGAGCGTGTTTCGCCGGTGAGGCGGGCGTCCTCGGATTCATGCGGAAAGAGCGGGAGGACGGGTTTTGCAGAGGCTACAGACTGCTTGATTCCGGTTCCAATGAAATAAAGGCGAGGCTCGGGAGAGCGTGTCCCAATGGCAGGAGGCAGCGAAGACCCGGACCGGACGGACGACGGTGGGATTTTGGGAAGGATGTTCATGAAGCCCTCGGAACGGTGATTTTCCCGGTCTTTACAGGGTGTCTATAAGCGGTTCGATGTGTTTGCGGGTTGCGGCGTTGCATTGTTTTTCAAGCTCTCTCGAAGGCGCTCCCAGGTGACGTCGAGAGCTTCGGGAAGAACTCTGGTTTCGGCGGTGACGGTCATGAAATTGGTATCTCCAATCCAGCGGGGGAGGACGTGCATGTGAATGTGGTCGGCGACTCCGGCTCCCGCTGCTTCGCCGAGGTTCATGCCGAGATTAATTCCATTGGGCCGGTAGGTGGAGCGCAGGACCTGTTCGGTGCGCTGGGCCAGGTCGATCATCTCGTGTGCGGCGTCGGCAGGCGCGGCCGCGAGAGAGTCGGTATGGAGATAGGGCAGGATGAGCACGTGGCCGGTGGCGTAAGGGTAGGCGTTGAGGCAGATAAAGCAGTGCCGGCCGCGGTAGACGATGTGGGAGGCGCGCTCGGCGGCTTCCTGGGGCATGCCGTGGGAGATGGCGTAATCGGTGGCAGCAATGAGGTTACAGAAGACGCAGTGCTTGTCTTCGGCGGCCGGCCAGGCGGAGAGCTCGGGGGGAACGCCGGTACGGGCCTGCGGGTCGCTGCGGGTGATATAGGCATAGCGCCAGGGTGTCCAGAGATGGTCCATATGTGAGCCGAGTATAGCGGCAGAGGTGCTGGTGCCGAGCCGGATATAGGAACTGTATCGGCAAAGGGCGCTTTTAGTTGACAATGCGGTAAAAGCACGAGACTTCGTGGCTGGCTCGGTTGACGTATGCAGGGTGAAGTTCTATCGTTAAAGACGAGCCTCTGCGTGTGGGACCCAAGTGCAGCCGCTCCTTCTACGAGATGTCAAAATTCGTTCCTGCCTGCGCGATCGATCAGGAATGGAAGGTCAGTCCCCCAAGACCGACCGAGCGTTCCCGAAAGAAAGCTGCCCGCGAGCGGACGGATTTCTTGGGTTCCGGAGTACGCAATCACCATGGTAGATAACCATAATTCCGATCGAACCGAGAGCAAACCCCTGACCACCGAACTGGAAGTCCTAGCGCCTGAAGCGACGGCCGAGAACACCGAGCTGTCTTCCGAATCCACCCCTAACCAGCAGCATGAGATCGCCCAGAGTGAGCCCGTTGAGCATCCGGTAGCAGTTGCTACCGAGATCGAGGCCACCGAGGAGCCTGATTACGACTCCGCCGACTTTGCAGAGGCATTGGCAAACTTCGACCGCGAACAAGCGGCCGAGTCAGCGGCCGCGCAGAGCCTGACAGCCGAGGAAGTTATTGTCACCGGCACGGTCGTTAAGATTACGGACAAGCATGTTGTTGTTGACATTGGCCTCAAGTCCGAGGGTCTCATTCCGCTGGAGCAGGTGCTGGATATCAGCGGCGCTCCCAAGTTCCAGGCAGGCGATCAGGTTGAAGTGGTCGTCGAGCGTGAGGAGACCGAAGGCGGTTATCTGGTCAGCTACGAGAAGGCCCTGCGCCACAAGGTGTGGGACAAGCTCGAGGCCGCGGCTAACGAAAAGACTCCGGTTAAGGGCATGGTCCTGAGCCGCGTAAAGGGTGGCCTGACCGTCGATATCGGCATCAAGGCGTTCCTGCCCGGATCGCAGGTCGAGATTCGCCCGGTACGCAACCTTGACGGCTACATCGGCACGGAGATCGAAGTCCGCGTCATCAAGCTGAACAAGAAGCGCGGAAACGTCGTCATCAGCCGCAAGGAACTCCTCGAAGAGGAGCAGAACGAGAAGAAGTCCGTGACGCTCGCCACCCTCGAAGAGGGCAGCGTGCTGACCGGCACCGTGAAGAACCTGACCGACTACGGCGCGTTCGTCGATCTGGGTGGATTGGATGGCCTGCTTCATATCACCGATATGAGCTGGGGCCGTCTGACGCATCCCCGTGACCTGGTCAACGTCGGCGACGAGATTCAGGTGAAGGTGCTGAAGTTCGACAAGGACAAGCAGCGCGTCTCCCTGGGCTTCAAGCAGTTGACGCCCGACCCGTGGCTGGATGCGACCGAGCGTTACCCGATCGGCGCGCAGGTTCGTGGACGCGTGCTGTCGGTTACCGACTACGGCGCGTTCGTTGAGCTCGAGCAGGGCATCGAGGGTCTGGTGCACGTCTCCGAGATGACCTGGTCCAAGCGCATGAAGCATCCTTCGAAGCTGGTGAAGCCGGGCGATGAGGTCGACACGATTATTCTGAGCGTCAATCCGAATGATCGTCGCATCTCGCTGGGCATGAAGCAGCTCCAGGAAAACCCATGGGAGCAGCTCGAGGACAAGTACCCTGCCGGTGCTGTCATCGAGGGCCGTGTTCGCAACCTGACCGACTTCGGTGCCTTCATCGAGATCGAGGACGGTATCGACGGCCTGGTGCACGTCTCGAACCTGAGCTGGACCAAGCGCATCAAGCATCCCTCCGAAGTCCTGAAGAAGGGCGAGAAGGTGAAGGCTGTTGTTCTGGGCGTTGAGCCCGAGAATCGCCGCCTGTCGCTTGGTGTCAAGCAGCTGCAGCCCGATGTCTGGGATACGTTCTTTGCTCAGCACCGTGTTGGCGATGTCATCAAGGGCAAGGTTCTGCGCACGGCGCAGTTCGGAGCCTTCGTTGAGATCGCTGAGGGAGTTGAGGGTCTCTGCCACGTCTCCGAGGCAGTGGATGAGAACAATGTTCCGGTCAAGCTGGATGTCGGCGATGAGCACGAGTTCCGCATTGTGAAGATGAACCAGGACGAGAAGAAGGTCGGCCTGAGCATCCGCGCAGTGGGCGAAGAGGCAAGCCGCGCTGAGGTGGAGAGCTACAAGGAGCGCGATCACAAGAGCTCCTCGTCCTCGTCTTCAAGCAGCACGACGCTGGGCGATCTCATCAACTGGAAGCGTTCGGAGTTTGGTGAGTAGCATCAGGAAACAACAAATAAGAAGGGCCGCCTAATTGGCGGCCCTTCTTATTTTGTCTTGTTACGAAACAAGGATCAGCGAGTGCGAGATGCTTGAAGATCTAAGCAGGGATTGAGCGCATCACTGCTGGAGCCGGGACCGCGGGAGTTGTTGACTCCACAAGTTCGGGGACCATCTTTGCAGAAGCGCGCCGCATGACTTCGAGCTCAGCAGGAGCGAAGAGCTCGGGAGGAATTCCTCCAACAGCAACATAGCCAGGCTCGTCTCCAAGTGCCATCGAGATCTGGTTCCAACGAAGGAAAGGCGATGTCGTTGGGAGAACGATGAGGCGGCGCTTCGGTTCCGGGAAGGCGAAGTATGCCGACCAGATGCAAAGCGTCAGGCAGATTGCGATTCCGTTGACAGTGCTGATAGCGGAGTTCATATCCGAACTATGAGACAGCCATGCGGATTGAACCAAGTTGGTGACAGCGAGGAAACCGAGACCGAATGAGACGCCAAAGATGCGGCTTCTATAGGAAAGCCCCATTGGACGAATCGCGAAGCAGACGAAGAGAAGAAGGCACAGCGTAAGGATGCTGGAGGTCTGCTGAAGTTGAGTCACCATCGCGACCATGAACTTGATTCCGCTCATGTGTGGGCTAACAGCGACACCGATCGCGACAGCGATGGAGATTACTGCAACCCAGCGGAAGACAAGCATGCCAAGAGTTTGAAGCCCCTTCAGTGGAGCCATCGCAAGCTTGAAGATACTGTAGATGACCAGAAGCGAGAGGATAGACTCAACCGCGTAACTGATCCAGTAGGCGTAAAAATAAACCGGGTAGCCCACGTTCCACTTGATAATGCCGTGTACGCAGAGATAAAGCACAGGCAAACAGATCGCCGAGGAGACGATTTTGACAGCGAGCAGCGAAGCTAGAAACCCGAAGTTTCTGACAGACTTACTGCGCAGCAGCATCACTAAAACTACCGCGCAAAACATCGGTTCTAAGTAAGAGAGCAGATCCAGAAGAAAATTTTGTGTCATGTGTCCGTCTCCGCGGAACAACCTATGAAATAGGCTAGCCCATACCACATGCGGAGACAATATTTATTTATGTGATTGTGCAAAAAAATACACAATCATGGCGCGGTATTTACTGGCGTCCGCGAGAGATATTGCAGCCGTTGGGATCGTCGGGAGCGCACATGGGAATAGGAAGGGCGCTGTTGCGGGCGACGGTGACCTTGCTGGTGGAGGCTGCGGAGACCTGAGTGGAGGCAACGGCACCGGTAAGAACGAGGGCGGCAACGGCGGTACGGACAATGAGCTTCATGGGATTATTCCTTTATTTTTCATATACTTATGTTGGTTACTGGCGTCCGCGGGAGATGTTGCAGCCGTTGGGATCGTCGGGAGCGCACATGGGAATAGGAAGGGCGCTGTTGCGGGCGACGGTGACCTTGCTGGTGGAGGCTGCGGAGACCTGAGTG